>Ga0209502_10000161_pt1 | contig 73428 bp, 66 predicted proteins | sample ArcticOcean_MG_C_10_FD_187442 | JGI IMG/M metagenome (GOLD analysis project Ga0209502, IMG submission 187442) | Marine microbial communities from western Arctic Ocean - ArcticOcean_MG_CB11_90 (SPAdes) (version 2) | ecosystem: Environmental > Aquatic > Marine > Oceanic | place: Arctic Ocean... | reverse complement strand
CCCGCCCGGTCAACCAGTCCTCCTCCGCTCTTCAATCACTCCTGACTACAGCGCCTGGGGCAAGTCGAACGTTTGCGAGCGCTGCGGGGCGCCGACCTCTGCCTGGCCCGTATCCTGACCTCATGTCTTTGCGCTCGACCCACCTTGACCGGATGCGCGACGGGACCTTCGACACGCTGATCATCGGCGGAGGCATCAACGGTGCAGTCACCGCTGCGTCGCTCGCTGGCCGTGGCGCCAACGTCGCATTGATCGATCGCGGCGATTTCGCCAGCTTCACCAGCCAGGCGTCGTCCAACCTCGTGTGGGGCGGCTTCAAGTATCTGGAGAATTACGAACTCTGGCTGGTCTTCAAGTTGTGCCTGTCGCGGAACCGCCTGATGAAGGCCTACCGAGACAACATCCACCAGATTGGCTTTTACGCGGCACTCGATGAGAAGGGTCCGTACAAGCCATGGTTCGCGGCCTTCGGTGCACTGGGCTACTGGATGATTGGCCTCTTCGGTACGCGGTACCCGCGTCTACTCAGCACGGACGACATCGAAACCGAGGAGCCTGCGATCAATACCGACACGGTTGCTGGCGGGATCGAATATCGCGACGGCATTTTGGTCGACAACGACGCCCGGTTCGTCTTCAGCTTCGTTCGTTCGGCCATCGAGGCAGGCGCTACCGCGGCGAACTACATCGAAATGGTGTCGGCCAAACGAGTAAGCAACAAGTGGGTCGCCACACTGCGCTGCACCGACAGTGGCGAAGAATTCACGACGACGGCCACCACCATTGTCAACGCCGCCGGTCCATTTGTCGACCAGACCAACCATCAGTGGGGCCTCGACACCGAACACCGCATCGTCTACTCCAAGGGCATCCACCTGGTGGTGCCGCGGATCACGACAAAACACCATCACAAGGTGCTTGCGTTCTACGACGACACCGAGCGACTGTTCTACGTGATCCCGATGGGACGACGGTCGGTCATTGGCACCACCGACACCCGCGTTGATACTCCGTTCACCGAAGTCGACCAGAACGACATCGACTTCCTCCTCGGGCAGATCAATGCCCGGCTCGATCTTGCCGCGCCGCTGACCAGAGATGACATCATCGCCGAACGCTGTGGTGTGCGGCCACTGGTTGTTGCTGCCGGTAAGGGTGACCAGAAAGACGTCGACTGGACCAAGCTGAGCCGAAAGCATGCCGTCGAAGTCGACACCGATCGGGGTGTCGTCACGATCTTCGGTGGCAAGCTCACAGATTGTTTGAACGTCGGCGAAGAGGTCGCTGCCGAAATCGAGGCACTGGGCGTCCCGCTCGAGAAAGACCTCCACAACTGGTACGGCGAACCGGCCAAGGCGACTCGCAAAGAGTTCTTCCGCCAGGCCCGCCTCATGCGCTTGGACGACCTTCGAGAGAAGCCCGACACCGAGCCCCTCAGCGACCGCCTCTGGCGTCGGTACGGGCGTCGCGCCTTCGCCATGCTCGAAGAGATCCGCCAAGACCCCCGAATGGCCCAAGACATCATGGGCTCGGCCGACTACCTCCGCGTGGAGCTGTACTCGGCAGCCGACTCCGAGATGATCACCAAACTCGAAGACTTCATGCGCCGCCGCTCGAAAATCGAACTGGTCGTTCGCGACGCGGACATCCGTGACTCCCCCGGTCTGCGCGAAGTGGCGATCATTCTCTTCGGCGACGACGCCGACCAACGGCTTGTCGAATACTTCGGCGGCGAAGACCGCGTCCCGGACGCGGTACGCAACGGCCCGATGCCCGCCGACGCACTGACCTGACCCAACGTGTTCGATTGGCTCAAATCACAACTCTCGAGGCCGGATCCCATCTTCGACCCGAGCTGGCACAACATCCTCAACAGCGGCTTCCAACATTGGTCGACGCTGCAACCTGACGAGCTCGCTCGAATGGAGCTTTTGGTTGCTCGGTTCGTGCACACGATGCGGTGGGAAGCAGCGAACCGGTTCAAGCTCACCGAGGAAATCAAAGTCATGATCGCCGCCCAAGCATCCATGTTGCTGCTCGGCCTCGACATCGATGAATGGCACGACGTCACCTCGGTGATCGTGCACCCGTCGAACGTTCGGCTTCGCGGAACGCATTCCACCGGTGCCGGTACCTTCACCACCTCGCCCAGGGTCATTGCCGGCCAAGCGCACTACCAGGGCCCCGTGCTCTTGTCATGGGCGGCAACGCGTCACGGGGCCAAGTTTCCCGATCGGGGCCAGAACGTGGTGTACCACGAGTTTGCCCACCGACTCGACATGCTCGATGGCACCGTTGACGGCACGCCTCCACTCGATGACGTCGATGCGCAGCAGCGCTGGGTCGATGTGTGCACCACCGCCTACGACACGGTTCGAGCAGAAGGCTCGCCGGTTCTGCGCGACTACGCCGGAACCAGTACTGCCGAGTTCTTTGCGGTCGCCACCGAAGTGTTTTTCAACCGACCGCTCGATCTCTGTGAACACGAACCAGCTCTTTATCGCGAACTCCGAATTTACTACCGCCAAGATCCGGCAGCACGTCACCGGGCGCTAGCAGGAGGAACGCCGCCCGCTCCGTAACAGCTCTGTGTTTTCGGGCCAGCTGTCTGCCGGATATCGAGAACTCGCGGCATAGTTGAGGGGTGGGTGATGTCCTGCAAGCCTCCGTCGAGTTGCCAACGGTAATTTTTACTGGGCTACTTGCCGTCGTTGCAGGAATGTGGCTCCTGTCGCTGACTGGCTTTCTCGGCTTCGACGCTGATTCTGCCGACGGTTTGTTCGGTGACGCTCTTGAGCCACTGCACCTCAGCGAAGTTCCGAGCACCATTCTGATCACCATCTTCGCCCTGGCTGGCTGGTTCGTTTCGGTACTTGCAAGCATGTTCTTGCTCGACAACCGCTCAGGAACCGCCCTGCTCGCACTGTCGCTGATCGTCGGTCTCGTGGCCGCGCTTGCCGCAGCCGCAGCCACTGCATGGCTCGCGCCGATCCTCGGCCGCGTCTTCGTCACCGCCGCGGCCCCCAGCAAGCGTGACCTCATTGGTCGGGTCGCTGAGATCCGGTCAACCACCGTCACGGAATCAGCGGGCAGGGCAGAAGCCCAATGGCCAGACGGCACCGTGTCGACCATTGACGTTCGGGTCGCGAACAGCGTCGGGTTCCCCTCTGGCCAGCTCAAAAAAGGTGACCGAGCACTCATCGTTGAGTGGCTCAACGACACCGACGACTTCATCGTGGATCGAATTCCGGCAGAGCTCGCCGATTGATCCTGCTGGACATCTCTGTGATCCAGTCCTCCGTGTTCCCTGAGTCTCGACGTTGCCCTCCCTCGCTGGGAGTGACCCGAGATTCGGCTCAGCAAGAAATGGAAGTATTCAACTCATGACCAGCGTCCTCTCCGCCGTGGCGGTTGTCGTCTTCATTGTTATTGCCGTGTTGGTCCTCTTGGGCCTCATGGTGTCTCGATTGTTTCGCAAGGTTCCACAAGGCCAGGCGCTCGTCGTCTCCAAATGGCGCACCGTCGTAGTCACCTTCACCGGCCAAGTGGTGATCCCGGTAATCCATAAGTCCGAAATCATGGACATCTCGGTCAAGAACATCCAGATCGAACGTCGAGGCAAAGGCAACGGCCTGATCTGCAAAGACAACATTCGAGCCGACATCTCGGTTGAGTTCTTCGTCAAGGTCGATCCGACCGAACAGGCCGTCAAGAAAGTTGCTCAGGCAATCGGTTGCGAGCGCGCCTCCGACATCCAGACGCTCAACACGCTGTTCGCCGCCAAGTTCTCCGAAGCCCTCAAGACCGTCGGTAAGAAGTTCGAGTTCGAGTCGCTGTACACCGACCGTGACTCGTTCCGTGACGAGATCGTCGAAATCATTGGGAAAGACCTCAACGGCTACGTGCTCGAAGACGTCGCCATCGACTACCTCGAGCAGACCCCACTCGCCGACTTTGATCCCGACAACATCCTTGACGCCGACGGCATCCGCAAGATCACCGAGCGCACTGCTATCCAACACATCGAGACCAACAAGGCCGAGCAGCTCGAGCGCGAAGAGACCACCCGTCGCACCGTCGACGCTGACAAGGCCGTCTTCGAAATGGAACGCGATCGTGCCGAAGCCCAGGCTCGTCAACAGCAAGAGATCCGCACCGTGCAGGCCACCGCTGATGCGGCGGCTTCCCAGGTCGAAGAGGCTGAGCGCCAAAAGGCCGAGTCTGCACGGATCACTGCCGAGCAGGGCATCGGCGTCGCCAGTGAAAACAAAGATCGTGAGGTCGCGATTGCCGGCTTGAACCGTGAGCGTGTGATCAAGGTCGAGTCCGAGAACATCGAACGTGATCGTCTGCTTGCCTTGACTGGTCGCGAGACCGCTGTCGCCGAAGCCTCCAAAGAAAAAGAAGAACGAACACGTGAGCTCGCCGACGTCGCCCGCGGCCGCGTCGAAGCCGAACTTGGCGTTGCCGAGAAGGAAGAAGCCATCAAGACCGTCCGCGTCGTCGAAGATGCACAACGTCTTGCCACCGCCGAGGTCAAGGTCGCCGAGGGTGCTGCACAGGCATCATTCGTCGGCACGGTCAAGCAAGCCGAAGCCCTCCGTCAGGCAGCGAGCAGCGAAGCCGAGCGGGCCACCGTGCTCGCCCGAGCCAACGCCGAAGCAGCCCAACAAGATTCACTCGCCGCACAGCGTCGTGCCGAAGGCGCCCAAGCTGAAGCAGCCTCTGGCGGTCTTGCCGACGTACAGGTCGAGCGTGAGCGCGCCGAGGCGATTAAGGCGCTCGGCATGGCCGACGTCGACATCAAGCGCGCCGACGCCGATGCTGTCCGCGAGATGGGCGAAGCCGAGGGCGAAGCAACCAAGGCTCGCCTGACCGGCGAAGGTGTGGGTCTCGAAGCCAAGGCAGCTGGTGTCGGCGCGATGACATCCGCTGGCCAAGAGCACGAAGAGTTCCGCCTGCGTCTCGAGACCGACAAGGAAGTGGCGCTTGCGGGCGTCAACGCCAAGGCCGACGTGGCGAAGTCCGCTGCATCGGCACTCGGTCAGGCGCTGTCGAATGCCGACATGAAGATCGTGTCCGACGAGGCCATTGTCGAGCGGATTCTTTCCGCAGCGGGCCACGGCCAGTCGATCGACGGTTTCATTGAGTCGGGCACCGGTGCGAGCAAGATGCTGGCGCCATACCTCGAGGGCAATGCCAACATTGTTCAAGACGTCGCTGCCGGTGTCGGTGGTATCGGTGCTGCTGGCATCCGCGACCTCACTGTTGCCCAGTTCATCAGCCGCCTCGGCGGCAGCATCGGCGACAGTTCGCTCGCCGAGAGCCTGCTCGCCGCTGTCCAAGACGCCGGCGTCGCCGATCGCACCGTCGGGACCATCATCGACACCGACGCCAAGTGATTCCACAGAGTTGCGAATGGAGTTGCGAATGGGGTCAGGCCCCTTTCGCAACTCTGTACGAGGTGAGCCATGACTGACGTCGAGAACGACACAGCGGAGCCCGCTGACCAAACGCTGCGCAGCGGCAGCTACGACCTGCTGCGGCGGCGTCTCGCTGGTCAGATCGGTGCTGTACTTGATGCCGCTCAAACAGTTGATGAGCGTCGAATCGAGGCGTTCGGTTCTGTTGCGCTGCGGCTCACCGGCGCCGATCGCCTCGCGACCGACCTCGCGTGCCTACCGCGCGACATGGAGCGCATCGGGGACTTGCTCGTCCTCGGATTCAACATCGATATCGAACTCGGGATCACACAGCCCGAGCAGGTCTTCGCGCTGTACGCGGTCTCGAATGTCGGCGACGACGAGCCGACGCTGACCCCGCTCGGCAGCTCTGACCCGCGAAACTTCCTCAGCGAACCCGAGTTCCGAGCTGAATTCGAGAAGCTCTTCAAGTTCTACGGCAAAGCCAGGTTCGCTGACCTGCGCGTCACCCAAAACCAGCTGCTCGCCGTTTTCCAGGTCGGCGAACGTGTCGACGACGTTCGCGTGCTGCGCTGGGCGATTACCGACGGCGACGCTGACCCGCAGATCAGCTTTGTCGATGCTCGCGGTGAGCGCGATTACAGCTGGCCCGCAGCTCACGATCAGCCGTGGATCACTTCTTCTCGCGAAGATCAGCAGGCCGGGGCCCACCCGGTGGTCAACGTGCTTGACGAGGTCTTCGTCGGATTCCGAAAGGGACGTCTACAGCTTCGCGTCGACACAGGGCAGGGCGGGTCACACGCCGAGATCGACGAGACAATCGAACACCCTGGACAGTCGCTAGCCGACCTCGGTATCGACTACCTCACGATGGGCGACATCTTGCTCCTGCGGGTCCGCCTGTACGAAGAAGCGCCACGTACTTACGTGTTCGCGCGTCGAAGCCGTGCCGGCCAACGCGTCGATGCCGTTGGCGTCACCAGCCGCTCGCTTCCAGGCGGCGAGGGCGTTGTCTTCCCTGGCGGCTACCACCTGACTTCAACAGGCACCCGTGTGTTCGATGTCGAAGTGACTGACATGCAGTTCGAAGAGGCGATCGTCGCACCAAACGGCGAAGACATCGGCTACGTCTTCCATCGCAGAACCACTGGCGAGTACCTGATCATGCCGTACAATCTGGTCCGGCGCGAGATCACCCAGATCATCCCGTGCCACGGCTTCGGTACATTCGCCGACGGCTCCATGGTGCTGTTCCGCGGCCAGTCATACGACACCGATCCGTCAAAGGTCCACCCCGTGCAGTGGTGGTCGTCGCCTTTCGCCGACGAGGAATACATGCCCCATGCATCGGGTACCGACCCGTGGACCATCCGCGTGGGCAACGCCGCTCTGGTCGCGGCACTCGGCGATATCTATGACCTCGCCAGGCTCAGTGAAGACGACAATCCGAATGCCCGAACCTGGGAGTCGCTGGCAGCCGGCACGCGACGCGCACTCGACACGCACCTGTGGTTCATCGACGACGAAGCGGGCGGGCTGCAGCAGGCTCTTCACGAGTCGCTCACCACTGCCGGACAGCTCCTCGACGAGCACAAGCTCGTCGAACGACGCCGATCGGCAGCGCGCGGCGCCCTCGCAACGGCACAGGGCGACGTCAGAAATGTCCTCAACGGCATCGCAACAGCGTCGACACCCGATCAGATCGTCACCGCACTGGGTCAACTGCGCCGTATGCGTGGCGAGATGTCGGCTGTCGCCGAAATCGAAGCAATCGACACCAATCGCGTCGACGAACTCATCGCCGAACTCGACGTCGGAGTCACCGAACTGTCCGGCCGGGCCGTCGAGGTGCTGTCGCAACCGGCTGCGTTCGCGACGCTCGAGTCGCAGATCGAGTCGGCGGGCGCGGCCGTCGCCGCAGCTGCCACGTCTGCGGAGTTGGACGACACTGCCGAGCGGCTCGCCAAGCTGAGTAATGATCTCGACGCCGTTGTCGACACCGTGTCGTCCCTCGAAGGTGGCGACCCGACAATCCGAACCAAGATTGTGCGCGCCGTTGCCGACGTCACTGGCGCGGCGAACCGCGTGCAGGCATCGCTCGATTCGAAGCGACGCAACCTCGGCTCCGAAGAGGCAGCCGCTGCCTTCGATGCCGAACTTGCCCTGGTCGAACAGACCCTCAACGGTTCCGTGTCCGGAGCGGCAACCCCCGAAGACTGCGATTCGGTGCTCGCCCGGCTGCTGGTCACCATTGAACGACTCGAGTCGCGGTACGGCCAGGAACCAGAACGCAGCGCGCGGATCGCCGAGCTCCGGTCGAACGCCCACGAGGTCACTGGCGAGCGACGCACAACGTTGCTGGACGAACGCAATCGACGAGCTACACGCATCGTCGAGGCCGCCGACCGCCTCCTTGCCACGGTGACCCGCCGCGCCAGCGAATTCGCCAACGACAAGGAAGTTGCCGCATTCTTTGCCACCGACCAGCTGACTTCCCGGGTCCGGGAGTTGGCCGACGAACTCGAGTCGCTCGACGACGCAGGGCGCGCAGCCGAGGTGCGTGGCGGCCTCCGCGACGCACTCGAATCTGCTCGCCGTCGAATCCGCGACAAGGCAGCACTCATCAGCGACGACGGTGCCGTCGTACTCGGTGGGGCCCGTCTGGCACAGAACACCCAGCCATTCGAGATGGTGCTGTCGAGCCGCAGCGGAACCAACGGCATTTCGTCGGTGTCGGCCACCATTACCGGCACCGACTACGCGACCGATGTGTCCGCCGACCTCGCCGAGTTCACCGACCTACTCGGACGTTCCTTTCCTTCTGAGACTGCAGCGGTGTCACGCAGCGAGTACCTCGCGTGGGCCGTTCTGACCGCCGCTGAAGCAAGCGGGGGTGGCGTACGTTCACTCGTATCGGCATCGGCAACCCCTGGACGCCTCGAGGCCATCTGCCAGACCGATGCCGAGCAGCGCCACGGCGACGGATATCAACGCGGTGTCCACGACCAGGATGCTGCCCGCATTCTGAGCGCAGTACTGCCCCAACTCGAAGCCGAACCGCTCCTCCGGTTCACCGGGACAGTCCGCGGTCTCGCCCGACTGTGGATGTCGACCGTATCCAATGAGACCGTGTCATCGATTGCGGAAAAGGCGGCGGCCGCCAGGACGGCGCGCCGCCGCCTCGGAACCCCCGTCCCCACCGTTCGCCTTGCCGACGATCTGATCGGCGAGCTCACCGACTTCGTCACAGGTTCTGGCCTCTTCAACCCTGTCGAGATACAACGGGCTGCGGCGTACCTAGTTGACGAGCTGGCGTCAGGCACGGGCGTGCTCGTCACGTCTACCGCCGAAGCGCTCATCAATGAGTTGCATGCCGGGCTGGCCAAAGAAGGCTCCAACGAGCTCAAGGCTGCGCTCGCAGCGGAAGCCTTGCCGCTCGGTCGCTTCGAACTCGCTCGCGACTGGGTCGCAGCATTTGTCCGGAGCGACCCGGATCGAGCCAACCAGGCCTTCGACATCGACGAGGCGGCGGCGGCCCTCGCCACACCCGCCCTCACCACCTACGCGGTCAACCATGGCGGAGCGATCGCAATCGAGGGGCTGGTCGCCGACCACGCTCGGATCGTCGGCGGCGAACTGACCACACGGCTCGACGAACTTGCCGAGGGTGCCGGGGCGCTCGTCACCGAGATGGCCGTGCGCTGGCCGCGATACACAGCGGCGAGACGGGGAGTCATCCAGCGGCAGGGCGAACGCGTTCGCCTCGACGAACATCGCCCCAAGGTGATGGCCGGATTCGTTCGGAACACGCTCATCGACACGGCGCTCCTGCCGCTGTTCGGCCCAAACCTGGCTCGCCAGCTCGGCACAGTCGATGCCAACGACGTTGCTCGCCAGGGCTTACTCGTGGTCGTGTCCCCACCCGGTTACGGCAAGACGACACTCATGGAGTGGATTGCCGATCGGCTCGGCGTGCTGATTGTCAAAGTCAACGGCCCGGCCCTTGGCCAAGACACCACATCGCTCGACCCAGCTGACGCGCCAAACGCCACGGCCCGCGCTGAAGTCGAAAAGATCAACCTTGCGTTCCAGATGGGCCGCAACGTGATGCTGTATCTGGACGACATCCAACACACGTCGCCGACGCTGCTGTCTCGGTTCATCCCGCTCGCCGACGCAACGCGCCGGATCGAAGGCGTCATTGACGGCGAGCCGACGACGTTCGATCTTCGCGGAAAGCGATTCTGCGTCGTCATGGCCGGCAACCCATACACCACCGGCGGTGGGCGTTTCGAGATGCCCGACATGCTCGTGAACAGGTCCGACGTCTTCAACCTCGGCGACGTTTCAGGCGAGCATCAAGAAGCGTTCGCTCGGTCCTACGTTGAGAACTCGTTGACTGCCTGCCCGCCGCTGGCGCCGCACGCATCGAAATTGCTCGACGACCTCGGCGCCGTGATCGACATGGCTGACGGCCGCACGCCGATCGACGCAAGCGGCCTCGAACACGCATGGGATGGAGCCGAACTCGACGCTTCGGTGAGCAGCGTGTCGATGCTGCGTCGCGCCCAGCAAGTGCTTCTCGATGTCAATGCTGCTTACATCGACTCGGCCGCAACTGCCGACGAAGATCGCGTCGCGCCGCCATTCCTGCTGCAAGGCTCATACCGAAATATGGCCCGGATAGCGTCACGCGTTGTCCCGGTCATGACCGAAGAAGAACTCGATGCGGTCGTCGACGATCACTACAACTCCGAGGCCCAAACCTTGACCGACAAGGCCGAGCAGAACCTGCTCGCCTACACCGCACTGACTGGCCGCCAGACGGCCGACGAACTGGCCCGCTGGAACGAAATCCTGCGACGCGCTGCTGGCCGAGCCGCATCAGGCGACACCGTTGGGCGGATCGTCGATGCAGTCGACCGGCTCACCGGAGCTGTGCTGCACGACGAGGACGCGGCGAACCCCATCAAGCTCTGACGAGATTTCCGCCCTCAGGTGGACTCGGGACACCACGCAGCGCTTTCCGCATCAGAGTGCCCCGAGATTTCCTCGACGGCGAGCTCGACCATCACGTGAACCGAGCGAGAACAAGTAGCGTCGGATGTCAATGAATGATTTCGTCAACACGTCCACCACACTGCCGACCCAACAGCTGTACATAAACGGCGGGTACGTTGACGCCACCTCGGGGGAGACCTTTCAGACGATCAACCCGGCCACCAATCGCGTCATCTGCGAAGTCCAGCAGGCCAGCCAGACAGACGTCGACGCGGCGGTGGCGGCAGCGCAGGCCGGCTTCAAGGTGTGGTCGATGATGCCCGCCATGGAGCGCACCCGCATCATGCTCAAGGCTGTGCAAATACTGCGTGAGCGCAACGATGAAATCGCCCATCTTGAGACCCTCGACTCGGGCAAGCCGCTGTCCGAGACGACCACGGTCGACATCGTCAGCGGGGCTGACCAGCTCGAGTATTACGCCGGGTTGATCTCAATGCTGCATGGCCAGCACTTCGACTTCCCGCCCAACGGATTCGCCTCGGTCAAGCGCGAGCCGCTCGGGGTTTGTGCCGGCATCGGTGCATGGAACTACCCCATTCAGATCGCCATGTGGAAGTCGGCACCAGCGCTCGCCTGTGGCAACTCGTTCATTTTCAAGCCGGCCGAACTCACCCCGCTCACGGCCCTGAAACTCGCGGAAATTTACACCGACGCTGGCCTCCCCGACGGCGTGTTTAATGTCGTCCAGGGCGATTATCGAGTCGGCCAGATGCTCTCGCGTCACGAAGGCATTGCGAAAATCTCGCTCACGGGCGAGGTTGGCACCGGCAAGAAGGTCATGGCCGACGCTGCCACAACCCTCAAGGGCGTCACGCTCGAACTGGGCGGCAAGAGCCCGATCATCGTGTTCGACGACGCCGACCTCGACAGTGCAGTCAACGCCACCCTCGTTGCAAACTTCTACTCGGCTGGCGAGGTCTGCTCGAACGGCACTCGGGTGTTTGTGCAGCGCGGCCTGTACGAGACGTTCGTTGCGAAGCTCGGGCCGCGAACCGAGGCGTTGAAGATGGGTGACCCGTTCGACCCCGAGGTCATGGTCGGCCCGCTGATCAGCCGCGAGCACCACGACAAGGTAATGGGTTACATGAACGCAGCACTGGCCAGCGATGCGCGCCATGTGTGCGGCGGCGCCGTTCCCAGCGATCCGGAACTCGCCAACGGCAACTACGTCACGCCGGCGATCTTTGCCGACTGCGACGACGACATGGTGTTCGTCAAGGAAGAGGTGTTCGGGCCGTTGATGTCGGTCCTTCCCTTTGACCACGAGGAAGAAGCACTCAGCCGGGCGAACAACACCAACTATGGCCTCTCGGGCGCGGTTTTCACTCGTGATTTTGCTCGTGCGCATCGCGTCGCCAATGCCATCGAAGCCGGCAACGTGTGGATCAACAGCTACAACGACCTTCCGCCATCGATCCCGTTCGGCGGAGTCAAGCAGTCGGGCTATGGCCGGGAGAACGGGCTCGTCACGCTCGATCACTTCACACAGTGGAAGACGATCTACTCCAACCTTGGCACCTTCGAGGCGTACTACTGAGGTCTCCCGCTTCGGCGGGATGCAGACCCGGTGATCGATTGATCGATGGCAATTCTGCTCGGCGCGTTCGCAGCCGTACTCATTGGTTGCTCGGACTTTCTTGGGCGCTACGGCACACGCCGCTCACACGCCGTCACGGTCGTCAGTGGCGCGCTCATCGGAGGCATGGCAGTCACTTCGGTGGGCCTCGCCATCATCCCGAGTGAGTTTGCCACGCGTGACCTCGTGCTCGGTGTTGCGTCGGGGCTCTTCGTCGGGTTCGCACTCGCGACGCTGTACGAGGCGATGGCCACGTCGTCGGCAGCGATTGCCGGCCCGCTCGTCGTGCTGGGCACCGCGCTGGTTCCATTCGGCTGGGATCTCGCTTTCGGCGCGACGCTGTCGCCCTCGATCGCGGCCGGGATCATCATTGCCCTGCTCTCGCTGCTCATCGTCATGTATTCCCCCGGTCTGACCGACCAACACGGTCGAGGGATCCGAATTGCTCTCGTGTCGGCGGTCCTCTGGGGCATTTCGACGACACTCGTCGGCGAGTCTGGCGACGATTCGGGGGTTTGGGCGCCATTCGCCCAGCGCGTCACAGCACTCGTCGTGATGTTTTCCATCGCTGCGGCGCGGTCGCTTCCCAAGGTGCCAGCGCGACCGCTGCTCGGGGTCACCGTGCTGTCAGGGGTGCTCGGCGGTGCCGGGATCATTGCATTCGTCCTCGGCACTCAGCGCGGCTCGCTTGGCTCGGTCGCTGTCACGACGTCGATGTTTCCGGTCGTGTCGTCGGCACTGTCAGCGGCGTTCGACGACGACACGCTGCATTGGTGGCAGATCGTTGGAATCGTCGGCGTGGTCGGTGGCATTGGCGTGCTTGCACTGAGTTAGAAATCAAGAAAACACCTGCTCAAAGGCACTCGATTACTCTGTGACAGGTCATGTTCAGAATGGGAACCATGAAGAACGCATCCGGCATCCAGCAGCTCGCTCTCCTCCCCGACGTCAGCTCCGTCCCAACGGTCAGCGTCCGGTTCCAACTCAGCCAAGACACCCGTGAAATTGGTCGTCGCCACGTCGCTGAAATCCGCCAAGTACTTGCCGAGCGTCAGACCGCTCGAAACAGCAGCAACGTCATCACCATGCCGGCTCGTACCGGCCGAGCCGCCTGATCGGCGCGATTCGAGCCTGATTTTTGCTGAGATTCTCAGCGATATCTCGGCCGAGCGTTTCAGCCAGCGTTCGGTGCGAGATCCTTGACGGCCTGCCAGTGATCGAGCTCCGGGTCAAACGGCAAGATCGCCAAGGTGCTGGTGGTCACGCCGTTATCGAAGTACGCCTGGATCTGTGCACGACACGCCTCGGGTGACCCGTGCACGATGAGATCGTCGACGACCTCATCGGGGATCTCGGCGAGCGCGGCCTTGCGATCTCCGGCCTCCCAGGCATCCCACATCCCTTGCAGTTGTTCACCTCGGCCCATCCACTGGTGGAACGCCGCGTACACCGGCACGTTCAGGTAGGCCGCTATGGCGTAGCGGGCGGCGGAGCGAACCACTTCTGTGTTTTCACTCGGGCAGCAGAAGATGCGCGCCACAATCTCACGCTCATCTCCACCAGCAGCCTCGGTGACGATCGGCGCAACTTTCGCGACGTCGCCGGCCGACAGCCAGTTGATGATTGCACCATCAGCTTCACGGCCTGCGAGTCGCAGCATTCCCTCACGGAGTGCAGCAACAAGGATCTGCGGCTTCTGTTCCGGGCGAATCGCGAGCCTGAAGCCGTTGATCTCAAAGGTGTCATACGCCTGCTTCACCTTCTCTCCGCTCAATGCGTCGTTCAAGAAGCGCACCACGTCGCGCACCTTCTTGTACGGCTCCTCGAACGGGATGCCGTTCCAGCGCTCGACGATCACGTTGCTCGATGATCCGATGCCGATCGCAAATCGGCCCGGCGCCGCATCAGCCATCGAAGCAACGCTCTGCGCGAAGCATGCGGGCGAACGGGTGTAGGCCGGCACGATCGCCGTGCCGAGCCGCAGTCGCGGCTCCCACGCCGCTGCCAGGGCGAGGGGCGTGAACGCGTCGGCCCCGTCGGCTTCGGCTGACCAAATGTCGGTATAACCCATGTCGGCGAGTTCAGAGAGCTTCGCAGCGTGGGAATGCAGCGGGCCGGGAAGCGGAACAGTCATGCCGGGGCGATGTGGAAGAGCCATGCAGCCGACCGTAGCGAGTCAGCGCGATGCCGACCGGTATCGCAACACGCGGTGGGCGTGCTGGTCAGGTCTTCGACAGCCTCACGATCGCGCTCTGGCTGGCAGTCGCCAGCAACGTGCCGGACGAGCATCGAAAGCCGCCCTTACGCCCACCCGTTGATTCGTCTGTGAACGTGCCGGCACGAAATGAGCCCCGGCCCGTCCACGGACGGTGACTTCCAGAGCACTGACGAGAACACTGAGTCGGGTTGGAAATTCCCGGTTTACATTTGCACCCCGCCGTCAGTCAGCGACACAGCACGAATCAATGTCTCGGATCCTGCAGAGGGGTACGAAACGGTGCAACTACCACTGCCAGAACCCCGGGGACCACTGCTGTCTCGTTGGCTTCGACACCACCCTTGGTGATCGCCACGGTGAAGGCACACTGCCAGGGTGCTGATGCGCCTGCCGGCACGACGAAAAACCATTCCACCTTGTAGAACCCCCGCTGAGGAACCCGTTGGCCTCGCTGTTCAGTTGAGCGAACGCCCCCGGATCGCGAGGAAAGAAGAAGCTGACGGCATCAGCAAAGTTCGGTGTTTTTGCCGTGTCCGCAATCACGCCGCACTTCACCAAGAACCGGTCGAACCCCTCGATCGGACAGCTCACTGTTACCAGTAACGACCCCGGCGCTGGCACTAAATCTCTTGCCTCTTACGCTTGCTTTTGTGTTTGGTGGCACCGAGCCTGGCATGGGCAACAACGGGCAGCTCACGTTCCCCGCCAATGCTCCGAGCCGCTCCTGGTAGACCCGGCCATCACGATGGAACGAAACCGTCCCTGGCCGATGGTCGCGCCCAGGTGACCGTCCTGGTTGGCATGATGGGTCGGTGTCAGATCCGCTGCGCGTCGCCTACACATTGGAACAGTGCTGGCATGACGTCCCAGGCGGCACCGCTGTAGCGGCGCTCGAAGTCGCCAAACGACTGGCCGTGCGTTCCGATATCGATCTGGTCGGTGTTGCCGGCAGGCACCGTGCTGCTCCTCGTCCAGGCTTCGAACCACCGACTTCGGTTGAGCACCTTCCGATCGCGCGTCCTTGGCTCTATGAGACGTGGAACCGGTTCGAGTGGCCATTGGTCGAGCGGGCCACAGGCCCAGTCGATGTCTGCCATTCAACGACAAGTATCCCGGGAGCGACTTGCGCGCCCCACGTGGTGACGATTCACGACATCGCCTTCATGCACTCCCCCGAACGTTTCACCAGCCACGGTGTCAAGGTCATGACCCGCGGGTTGGAGCGCGGCCGGTCTGCTGACCTTGTCATCTGTCCGACCGAGGTCACCAAGGGCGAATTGATCGACGCGGGCTTCGCGTCCAACGCCATTCGCGTCGTGCCGTTGGGTGTGAACACGTTCGTTACCGATGCCGATGCCGCCGAGCAGACGCTTCGGCCGCTCCTGCTACCCGACGAGTTCGTGTTGTTCGTCGGCACGGTCGAACCGCGCAAAAACCTCGCTGCTCTCGCTGCAGCGACCGCAATGATCGACATGCCATTGGTCGTTGCGGGCGCGCCAGGCTGGGGCGACGCCGCTGTTCCTGCCAGTGCCGACGTGACGTTTCTCGGCCACGTACCCGCCGACGTCCTTGATGCCCTGTACGTCACCGCTTCGGTCTTCGCGTACCCGAGCTTGCACGAGGGGTTCGGCCTGCCGGTCCTCGAAGCAATGGCGCATGGCACTCCGGTGGTCACGAGCCGCGGTACGGCGACCCAAGAAGCCGCCGGTGGCGCCGCAGTACTCATTGACCCAGCCGACATCGAGTCGATCGCTACAGGACTCCGCACAGCACTCAACGACGCACCCCGGCTCGTCCGACTCGGCACCGAACGGGCTGCGGCATGCTCGTGGGAATTCACCGCCGACGCCACCGTCGAGTGCTACCAACAAGTCGCCCGCTGAGCCCCGGGCGTTTGCGTGATTTGTTTGCGCCGGATGTCCGCAGACAGATCACGAGATCGCCGAAAGGTGGCCGCAGTTCGGGCCACGTGTGACCGCCGCCATAGTGTGGGTGGTGTATGAAAGTCGCACTCACCGTCAATGACTTCTTGAACCGAGCCGAGCTCGTCTATCCCGACCGGGTTGCGGTCGTCGACGACCCCGATCAGCCAGCTGAGTCGTGGGGCGAGATGACCTATGGCGAGATGGCCAAACGTGCCAAGGCGATGGCTGCAGGGCTCGATGCGATGGGCATCGGCGTCGGCGAACGAGTCGCTATGGTCAGCCATAACTCCGCACGGCTCCTCACCGCACTCTTCGGCGTTTCAGGCTCCGGGCGAGTTCTCGTGCCGATCAACTTTCGACTCGTCGCCGAAGAAATCAAGTACATCATGGAGCACAGCGGCGCCCGCGTGCTGCTGATTGACCCCGAACTCGCTGAGGGTCTGGCGAGCGTCGAGTGCGAGACGAAGCTGATCATTGGCGCCGAGAGCGATGCCGTACTGATGAAGTTCGGCACCGAGCCCGCTGCTTGGGATGGCGACGAAGATGCGACGGCCACAATCAACTACACCTCAGGCACCACTGCACGGCCAAAGGGCGTGCAGCTGACGCACCGCAACCTGTGGCTCAACGCATCGACGTTCGGCTGGCACATGGGCGTCAACGATCGCGACGTGTACCTGCACACGCTTCCGCAATTCCACTGCAATGGATGGGGCATGCTTTACGCCGTCAGTGGCATGGGCGGCAAGCACATCATTCAGCGCAAGATCGACGGCCACGAGATCCTTCGTCGCGTCGAGGAACACGGAGTCACGCTGATGTGCGGCGCACCTGCTGTGCTCAACATGATTCTCGATGCTGCGGCAGAACTCGCGGCTACGGGTCAGCCGATACCTGGCAGCGGTCGCGTCCGCATCGTCGTGGCTGGAGCACCACCGCCGACGAAGACGATCGAGCGGACCGAGACCGAGCTTGGATGGACCTTTCATCAGATTTACGGGCTCACCGAAACCGCTCCTCTGCTGACCATCAACAGCCCGCGCGCCGAGTTCGACAATTTGACACCGACCGAACGGGCAACGAAGTTGAATCGTGCCGGAGTCCCGGCCATTGGATGCACGATGGGCATCACCGAAACCGGCGAGATCACTGCTCGTAGCAACGTCGTGATGGACGGCTATTGGGAACAGCCCGACCAAACCGCAGCAGCGATCTACAACGACTGCTTCCACACCGGTGACGGAGGCTTTATCGACGACCAGTCGTACCTCACGATCGCCGACCGCAAGAAGGACGTGATCATCACAGGCGGCGAGAACGTGTCGTCGATCGAAGTTGAGGACGCGATCTTCCAGCACGCCGACGTCACCGAGGTTGCGGTCATCGGCATCCCCGACGAGAAGTGGGGCGAGCTCGTCACCGCACTCGTGGTCACAACACCCGGCAGTTCACTCACCGAAGCCGACGTGATCGCCTGGACCAAAACCAAGCTCGCCGGATACAAGTGCCCGAAGAAGGTCGAGTTCCGCAGCGAGCTGGCTCGGACCGCCACCGGAAAACTCCAGAAATTCAAGCTCCGTGAGCCTTTCTGGCAAGGCCACACCAAGCTCATCAACTGAAGCGGTCACACTGTGTCAGGCACAATGTGACCCTCGAGGGTGTACGCGCCGCCGCCTATTCCAGAGTTGCGTAGGTGGTGCTGCGGTCTTCGGTGCTTGTACCGCGCACGGCTGAAACGCACTCGGCGAGGTCGGCAAGGTAGTCCTCAATGACGCCGGTATTCGTGTTGCTCACCGTCGAGTGCAGGTTGTCGGGCGGTGTCTGGCGATCGTGGTACCAACCCTTGGCAAGCAGTGCGTCACCGAGCGCAAACACGTCGATACCGCTCCCAGCTTCCGCCGCCATGGCAATCAAGTGAAACTCGCCGTCACCGAGGACTCGGATGCCCTCGATGCCCATGATCCCGGCTCGCATCAGATCAGCATTGATCAGCGTCTGCCTCGTCAATTCGACATAGCCGTCGGTCCCCAGGTGCTGCATCACGGCCCACGCACACGCCATCGGTAGACCCGACCGAGTCCCCTGCATGTTCGGTGAGGCATAGAAGCCACCGAGCCAGTCGTCGAAAACAAAGGTCTGGTACTTTCGAGATTCCTTCGTGTCGTGCAAGATCACCGATACGCCCTTCGGTGCATAGCCGAGCTTGTGGATGTCGGCAGAGATCGTGGTGACTCCGTCAACTCGGAAGTCCCAGGGCTGCACCTCGCGCCCAAGCCGCTCGGCGAAGGGGAGCACGAAGCCGCCCATACATGCGTCAACGTGGCAGTTCGCTCCGACCGACTTGGCGAGCGCAGCGATCGCCGGGATGTCGTCTTGCACTCCCTGCGGATACTGCGGCGCAGATCCAACGACAAGTACCGTGTTTGGCCCGACGGCATTGGCCATGGCTTCGACGTTGGCGGTGTAGTCGGCGTGAACCGGAATCTTGTGGACCTTCAGACCGAAATTGTCGGCAGCCTTATGGAACGCAGCATGTGCAGTTTCGGGCAGCACCATCTCGGGTTCGGTGACGCCACGTTCGGCAAGGGCCCGCTTTCGGGCGGCAAGTACGCCGCAAAGAATCGACTCGGTACCGCCGCTCGTCAGGAAGCCCGACGTGTTCTCGTCACCGTTGAGTAAGTCGGCCGTCCAACCAACAACTTCGGACTGGATGTGTCGGAGCGACGGAAACGCTTGTGTGTTGAGCGCGTTCTCATGGAGATACAGCCGCGCTGCCTGCTCGGCGACCTCATGAACTGTGGGGCCACCGTCGTAAACCATGCCAAAGGTTTTGCCGTCGGCCCACTTGACGTCACCGGCCCGTTTCTCCGTGAGCTCAGCGATGACTTCATCGACCGGACGTCCTTGTTGACCCAAAGCTGCCATGGACAAGTGTCGCGCAGGTTGCCGTGAAGCACGGCACCGCGCCGCCGATCAGGCAGTGGCGGTGTCGCGGATTGCGAGGGAGGCTTCGTGGCGGCGGTCGGTGTCGACGGCAACGCGGTGCATCGTGCGGCGATACTTCGGGTAGTCGGCAACGGCGTAGTGCTGCGATGCCCGATTGTCCCAGATGGCAATCGTGTTCGGCTGCCAGCGCAGACGCACCTGGTGGTCGGGCCGGTTGATCGATTCGAGCAGGTAGTTGACGATCCGTTGCGACTCGGCGGCACCTGTTCCCATGATCCAACGAGAATTTGACTCGCTCACGTTGATGTAGGGACGCCCTGTGACCGGGTGATGCGACACAATCGGCCACACCGCCGAACCAGCTTCGGCCAGCATGTCGGTAATCCCCTGGTTGCCGCCGCGCTCGTACGCCCCGTTTCGGAACTGCCCTGGGTCGTGGCAGATCTCCATGCCTTCCAGGTCGGACCTGAAGCCGGTGTCCAGAGAGTCGTACACCGAATACATGCTGGCCCACAGTGTGTCGCCGCCAACCGGCGGCAGTTCGATCGCCTTGAGAATCGAGGCGAACGGCGGCTTCGGCCGGAACGTCATGTCGGTATGCCATTCGGACGCATCGGGACGGTTGCCCGGTTCCCACGTGAGCACAGCGACATCGTCGTTGCCATCCAGGGTCGTGTAGCTGTGATGGCGCGGCGCGAGTTCGCCGAGCCGTCGCCCGAGCTCGGCGTGCATCTCGGGCGAGAGCGGCTGATCGCGGAGAAACAGCACCTGATGTTCGATGAGGGCCCCGTACAGCGCATCGACGACTTCGTCGATCTGTGCGTCGCTCCCGCGCAATGCGGCGTCGAGGTCGAGACCGCTCACTTCAGCGCCGAGCGCAGGCGACCAGCGCTCCACCACGAAATTCTTCATAGGCCCAGCGTACTTCCACTGTCGATCACACATTGACACTGGTCACGCCCAATTGTTAGGTAAGCTTGACACATTTCGAGAGGAGCTGTCTACACTCACGGCATGTTCCGCCCTCAACGCTGTGTACGAGTCGCCGCCACCCTGGCAGCAATCAGCCTGATCGCCGCATCCTGCGGGGGCGACGACGCCGGCATCACGCTGTATTCTGGCCGAGGCGAGAAGTTGATCCAGCCGATTATCGACGAATTCGAAGAGGCCAGCGGGATTTCCGTCGAGGTCAAATTCGGCAAATCCGCTGACCTCGCATTGTTGATTGATGAAGAGGGCGAGGCTGGCGAAATCGCAGCCGATGTCTTCCTCTCACAGAGCCCCGGCTCGATGGGCTTCCTCGAAGAACGCAGCCGCCTCGGTGTAGTGCCCGATTCGACCTTGGCCCTCGTACCCGACAACGTGCGCGACGACGGTGGCAGCTGGGTCGGATTCTCTGGCCGCCAGCGTGTGCTGGTCTACAACACCGACGCCGTCGACCCGGCCGACCTCCCGAGCAGTATCTTCGACATGACCAATCCGCAGTGGAAAGGCCGCGTCGGCGTCGCACCGGCCAATGGTTCGTTCCAAGATTTCGTCACCGCAATGCGCGCCACGCAGGGCGACACAAACACCCTCGAATGGCTCAAGGCACTCGATGCCAACGACCCGGTGCTCTATGCCAACAACAATTCCATTGTTGCTGCTGTTGGCCGCGGCGAGGTCGATACCGGCCTCGTCAACCACTACTACAACTACCGAGCACTGGCAGAAAACCCCGATCAGCCATCCGCCAACCATGTGTTCGCCGCCGACGATCCGGGGGCTGTGCTCATCATCACTGGCGCCGCAATCCTCGCCGACGCCGACGATGTCGAGCCCGCAGCCCAGCTCATCGACTTCCTGCTCGGGTCAAGCGGACAGCAGTACTTCGCCACCAAGACTTTCGAATACCCACTGGCCATCGGCGAGTCACCTGCTAACAACGTGCCACCGATCAATTTCAGCAGTGACGTCAGCAATGCCGGAGGCATCGCCTTCGAAGATCTCGCAGGCGGGCTCGAGGCCACACGTGCTCTCATTGCTGAGTCTGGTCTCGAAAGCTGACGATTGGACCCGGTGGTCGACTTCCATCTCGACGTCGCTGAGGCGGCGCCGAACGACGAACGATCGAAACGTCGCGTCACCTCTGGGGCCAGACGCTCAAGTTGGGTCACCCCGAGTCGCTTGCTCGGGCTGCTGATCGGTGCCGGTTTTGCCGGCCCCGCCGGCTTCGTTGTCTGGCGCACCGTTCGGCTCGGCGGTGACCTTGCCAACGTCGCGAAAGAGGTACCTGGACCCCTCTGGCGCACAGTGCAACTGTCCGTCCTTGTCTCGGTGTCGGCTGCAATCGTTGGCACTGCGCTCGCCTGGCTCGTCACTCGCACCGATCTTCGAGGGCAGCGCTTCTGGCGAATTGCTCTGGTCCTTCCCCTCGTTCTTCCGTCCTTCGTCGGAGCTGCGGCGTTCATTGCTGGCCTCGCACCCAATGGCATCATCCACGACGCATTATCTGCCATTGGCATCACTCCGCCGCGGCGCTTTCGCGGCCTGGGGGCAGCGTGGCTTGTCCTGACGGCATTCACCTACCCGTACGTCTACCTTCCGGTCGCGGCCCGGCTCATCGCGTTGCGGTCAAGCCTCGAAGAGAGCGCCCGCCTGCTCGGCCTGTCCTCGACTGCCACGTTCTTCCACGTGACATTGCCGCAGCTCCGTCCGGCGGTCTTCGGTGGCAGCCTGCTGGTCTTCCTCTACACACTGAGCGAGTTCGGCGCTGTCCAGTTACTCGGCTTCGACACGCTCACCCGAGTGATTTTCGCGACTCGCCAGACCAACCGAGCGTTATCGTTCGCGTCCGCCACCGTCGTCTTGATCTTGGCCCTCGCCGTGGTCGCGCTCGAACGCACCCAACGCGGCAGCAGCCGGCCTGACGACCGGTCGACAGCCGCTGTTCGGCGCAGTCGTCTCGGCTGGCGTCAGACCCCAGCGTTGGCCGGCTGTTCGCTCGTCTTGCTCGTCGGCCTCGTCATCCCGATCGCGAGCCTTGCCACCTGGGCGCAACGCGGTATCGCCGGGGGTCGCGTGTCGATCAACGACCTCATGCAGCCCGCCATCAGTACCGCGACCGTCGCAGTCATCGCTGCCGTGCTCGCCGTTGCGGTCGTGATGCCAATTGCAATCGCCACGACGCGGCGGCCGCATCGCAGTTCCGACATCGCGGCCGTTTCGGTGATCGTGGGCTTTGCGATTCCCGGCCTTGTGATTGCTCTCGCCCTTGCCGTATTCACCTTGAACACCCCCGTACTTAAGGGGCTCTACCAAACCAGTGCATTGCTGATCATCGCCTATGTCATCCACTTCGGCAGCCAGGCGCTGGCGAGTACCGAGTCGGCTGTGCGCGCTATCCCGCATGCCCTTCGCGAATCCAGTCGGCTACTCGAATCGAACCCGATCCGGCGCTTCTTCCAGGTCGACTTCGCTTTGATGCGCCCTGGCCTGGTTGCCGGCGGCGGCCTCGTCATGCTCTCGACGCTCAAAGAGCTCCCTGCAACGCTCCTTCTCTCGCCCATCGGCTTCTCAACGCTGACCACAGAGATCTGGTCGTCTTACGAAGAAGGTTTCTATGCCGAGACCGGCGCCGCCTCGCTCGTCCTGGTCGCAGTGTCGGCAACGCTGACCTGGTTCCTCGTCTTGCGTCGCAGCGAAGTCGTTCGCGGCTGATCAGTTAGCCTTGGCCACGATGTTGAGCGCACCAGACACCTTCGTTGGAGCGGCGGTCTCACTCAATGGAATTTCAGTCGCATACGCGACTGATAGCGGCGACTCGGTCGTGGCGGTCAACGCTGCTGACCTCAACATCGAAGCCGGATCGATCGTTGCGCTCCTCGGCCCGTCAGGCTGCGGCAAGACCTCGCTTCTTCGTGCGATTGCCGGGCTCGAGGACCCCACGGCCGGGTCGGTCTCCATCGGCGGCGCGACAGTCAGCAGCCAGGGCTCGGGCAAACGACACTGGGTCAAACCCGAAAAGCGCAACGTTGGGATGGTGTTTCAAGACGGTGCCCTCTTCCCCCACCTCACCGTTACCCAGAACATCGTGTTCGGCCTCCGCTCCATGCGTAAAGCACTGTCACGGACCGAGGTGTTCGCGCGCGTCGATGAACTGCTCGACTTGGTCGACCTCCAGGGCTTCGGCAACCGCCTCCCCAACACGCTTTCCGGCGGACAGCAACAGCGCGTCGCCCTCGCTCGGTCGCTTGCTCCGCAGCCAAAGGTGCTCCTCCTCGATGAGCCGTTCTCAGCACTCGACACCTCCCTGCGCGTCCAGGTCCGCGCTGAAGTTGCTCGCATCGTGCGCGACGTCGGCGTCACCACCGTGTTCGTCACCCACGACCAAGATGAAGCGTTCGTACTTGGTGACAGAGTCGCCGTGATGCAGGCCGGCAACATCGAGCAGTTCGGCACACCCGACGAGCTCTACCGGTCTCCCGCCACGCCGTGGGTTGCTGGTTTCGTCGGCGAGGCCAACTTCGTCCTCGGCGTCGTCGCCGGCAACGACGCCACCTTTGCGGCCACGCCCATCGGCGTCGTCACGATCGAAGACCGACGTACCGATCCAAACAGCAACGACGTACAGGTCCTCGTACGGCCCGAGCAGGTCAACCTGCGTCACGACCCGACAGACGACACCGAGGCCGCAACCATCCGCACCGTTGAGTACTACGGTCACGACGTTCGCTACGAAGTCGAACTCGCCGACGGAACGGTGCTCGCCGCACGCACTCACTCGACCGAGCTGTACGCACGTGGTGACATCGTCTACCCGTCGTTCCAGAGCCGCCAGCGCGGCTCCACGTCGGCGGCATTCTCCGTCGATCACGCCGACGCCTGAGTAGGCCGGGCGGCCGCGTAGTCTGCGTCGGTGAACGAATCGCTCAACATTACTGATCTCCGCATCTTCACTGAGCCTCAGCAAGGGGCCTTGTACGACGACCTACTCGCTGTTGCGCAGCGCGCCGAAAAGCTCGGCTACGGCGCGTTCTTCCGAAGCGATCACTACTTGGTGATGGGCGACGGCGACGGTCTGCCGGGCCCGACCGATGCGTGGATCACGCTCGCCGGCCTCGCCCGCGACACCTCCACCATTCGACTCGGCACGCTCGTGTCGTCGGCGACTTTCCGCCAGCCCGGACCGCTGGCCATCAGCGTGGCGCAGGTCGACCAGATGTCAGGCGGCCGCGTCGACCTCGGGCTGGGCGCTGGCTGGTTCGCCGCCGAGCACGAGGCCTACGGCATCCCGTTTCCCGAACTCGGCGAACGGTTCGACCGCCTTGAAGAACAGCTCCAGCTGATCACCGGTATGTGGGCGACGCCTGCTGGTGCGACCTACTCAAAGCCCGGCGGGCATTATCCGATCACCGACTCGCCGGCCCTTCCCAAGCCAGCTCAGCTCGCACCTCCCATTGTCATTGGCGGCGGCGGCCCGAAGCGCACACCGGCACTCGCGGCCAAATACGCCGCCGAGTTCAACACACCGTTTGTCAGCCGCGAGTTCTTCGTCGAGCAAACCAGCCGTGTCCGGGCCGCATGCACAGCCATCGATCGAGATCCTGACGAGCTCGTCTATTCGGCAGCGCTCATCGTCTGCGTCGGCGCCGACGAGGCCGAAGTCGAACGGCGGGCAGCAGCACTCGGACGCGAGCCTGGCGAATTGCGCGACAATGGCCTGTGCGGCACCCCAGCCGAAGTCGCCGAGCGAATGCGATCGTGGCGCGAGGCGGGCGCCGAACGCTTGTATCTGCAGGTACTGGATCTTGCCGACCTCGACCACCTCGACCTCATCGCGAACGACGTCGTGGCAGAACTCTCATGAGCGAGATCACTGTTATCCCTGCCCGCTCGATCATCACGATGGACCCCAGCCAGCCGGTCGTCGAAGCAGTCGCTGTGCGCGAGGGCAAGGTTCTCGCTGCCGGTTCGTTGGACGAGTGCACGAGCTGGGGACCGCACACCATCGACTCCCGCTTCGCCGACCACGTCCTCACCCCCGGCATGATCGAGGCCCACGGCCACGTATTCGAAGGTTCCTTCGGGCTACTCCCGTACGCCGGCTGGTTCCCGCGGCATCGCCCCGATGGCAGCATGGCCGAGGGCATCCAGACCTACGACAAACTTTTCGAACTCCTCCGACGACTCGATGAGGAAACCCGGGGCTCCCAAGAGCCGATCGTCGTCTGGGGTTTCGATCCAATCTACTTCACCAGCGAAGAACGCCTGACCCGCGATCACCTCGATCGAGCGTCGTTGGAACGGCCGATTTTCGTGTTCCACGCGAGCGCCCACCTCGCCACCGTCAACAGCGCGATGCTCAATCAGAACGAGATCACCCGCGACTCGACAACAGTTGGTGTGGCGCGAGACGCCAACGGCGAACCCAACGGTGAGCTGCAGGAAATGCCAGCCATTGCGCTCGCTACGTCCGCTATCCATCTGATCATGCGGCTGATGGGCGACCCCGAGGCCATCCGCACGCTCGGCCAGATGTGCGCGAACGTCGGCATCACATCGCTCGTCGACCTCGGTGCCAGCGGCGTCACCCGGCCCCAAGGCCAAGAGCTGTGGCACCAAATCGTCACCGACGACTTCCCTGCACGCATTCATCAGCGGCACCTGATCGGCATGATGCCGGGGTCCAACGACTGGGCCGCCGCTGCCGATCTGGTGCAGCAGTTCGAACTTCAAGACACCGACCGCTTGCGTACTGCCGGCTTGAAGATCGTGCTCGACGGCTCAATCCAGGGCTTCACTGCGAAGATGAAGTGGCCCGGCTATTTCAGCCCAGGGGGCCAAACTCCGATCGACAACGGTGTGTGGATGGTGCCGCCAGAGCAATTGATCGACATGGTCCGACCGTTCCACGAGCGGCGCATCAACACCCACGTGCACTGCAACGGCGACATGACCATCGACCTATGGCTCGATGTTGTCGAGCAGTTGCTCTTGGAGTCGGCATGGCTCGATCACCGCTACACCGTGCAGCACAGCCAACTGACATCGCCAGCCCAATACCGCCGCATAGCCAAGCTCGGTATGTGCGCCAATATCTTCACGAATCACATCTGGTACTGGGGTGATCAACATCACGACATCACCGTCGGCCCCGAGCGCGCCCGCCGTATGGAAGCGTGCGCCACAGCCGAGCGATTCGGTGTTCCGTTCTCGATCCACTCTGATGCGGCCGTTACCCCGCTCGGCCACCTCCACACGATGTGGTGCGCCGTCAACCGCGTCACACCGTCGGGCCGGGTGCTCGGCGAGAACGAGCGCATCTCGGCCGAGTCGGCGCTGCACTCGGTCACCACCGGCGCTGCGTACCAACTCCATGCTGACGACGAGTTCGGCAGCGTCGAGTGCGGCAAAGCAGCTGACTTCACCGTGCTTGAAGAGAGCCCGCTCACCATCGACCCGATGGGAATCAAAGACATCGGCGTGTGGGGAACCATTGTCGGCGGACAGCCCAACGAGGCAGCCCACCCCGGCGTCTGACGTTCGGGAGCGCTACAACAGGAGCGCGTCGAATGCCGCGGTCAGCCGAACCGGCAGTGCCTCATCGTTGCCAGCGTCATCGGGTAGAAGGATTGCTTCAGCGCGACTTGCAGCCCGGAGCCCACGCACTTCGTGCACGCTCATGCGGCCGCCCACCACATGCACCTCAAGGTGGTGGCCTTCGACGTCGAGCACAGCCTTGAGCCGCAGTATGTCGCACGCCGCGTCGGCAAGGCCGGCGACACGTCCCGCAGCGACGGTCGTGCCCGACCACGACCAGCGCGCGTATCTCGCTTGCCCGTGCTCTGGCGATGTGTTTGCCGCTGTCGGCCCAGCGCCAGACCCCAGCCGCAGCCCGAGCACCAGATCGATCGGAGCGAGACCATCGACGATGGCGACGCCAGGAGCGTGTTCGCCGAGCACATCGAACGCCCGCTGCAACCGCTCCGGTGTGCAGAGGTCGAGCTTGGTCGAAATGATGAGATCGGCGCCGGCGAGCTGGCGACGTACTTCTGCGCTGACGTAGCGGTCGTTGACCTGCCGCCCGATCGAGTCGGCCGCAGCGAGCACGACAACTCCCCCTGGCGCAAACCCCACCGAAGTTCCCCACGCTGCAGCGGCCGACGGATCAGCGATGCCACTGGCCTCGATCACAATCTGGTCCGGCGGGAACTCAACGTCGCAAAGCGAACCGAGTGACGCCATCAGGTCGCTACCGAGCGAACAGCACACACACCCGTTGGGCAAATTGACCACTCCGGTGTCGCTGGTTGCGGCGAGGAGCTCAGCGTCGATACCTATCGACCCAAAGTCGTTAACGATCACCCCGAGCCGACGACCGTCGGGTTCACGCAGCAACCTGTTGAGCAATGTGGTCTTTCCGGCACCGAGGTAGCCACCGATCACCGTGATGGGAATGTCAGGACGCGCCACGACGCCATATTGGCATCAACCACCTGCAACCATCTGGCCTATGAACAAACAACCCGCCGGTCCACTTGCTGGCATCAAGGTAGTCGACATGTCGGTGATGATCGCCGGTCCGCTCGCCGCGATGATGCTCGGCGACCAGGGCGCATCCGTTGTCAAGGTCGAAGCACCGGGCTTGGGCGACATGATGCGTCATCTGGGAACGTCGAAGAACGGGATGACCGGGATCTTCATCAACAACAATCGCGGCAAACGATCGATTGTGATCGACGTTAAACAACCAGCCGGCCTCGATGCAATGCGCACCCTCATCGCCGACGCTGATGTGCTGATCCAGAACTTTCGACCCGGGGCGATGGATCGAATCGGCCTTGGTTGGGAGGCAATGCACGAACTCAACCCGAAGCTGATCTACACGTCGATCTCCGGGTTCGGTCCTGACGGCCCGATGAGTGGCCGCCGCGCCTACGACAACGTGATCCAAGCAGCATCGGGGCTGGCTGATGTCCAGACAAACCCGGCCAAAGGCGCACCAGAATTGTTCCGCACGCTCGTATGCGACAAGACAACCGCTTACACCGCATGCCAAGCAATCACGGCAGCCCTTTTCGCCCGCGCCATGGGCACAGCCGAAGGTCAACACATCGTGTTGTCGATGCTCGACACCGCCATTGCCTTCCTCTGGCCAGACTCGGCAATGGATGTCTCGCTCACCGACGACGATGTCGACAGAGCACCGACGCTTGCATCCAGCTACACAGCGATCCCGCTCGCCGACGGTTACGCAGCAGCCAGTGCGGTCAGCGAGTCTGAGTTCGCAGGCCTTTGCGCCACGTACGGGCGCCCCGAGCTCGCCGAAGATCCACGGTTCATTGGCCTTGCGTCGCGTGCGATGCACCGCAAGGAACTCAGCAACGCGCTCCGCGAAGCTGCGCGAAGTACGACCGTCGAACAGTTCATGAAGGGCGTCGTCGAACACGATGTCGCGGGCACCAAAATCACACCGTTGAGCGAACTGCATGACGATCCTCAGGTCATCAACAACAAAGTGTTCGTCGAACGGCAGCACCCGGTTGCGGGCATGGTCCGTGAGCCCCGCCCGGCTGCTCGCATGTCGGCGACTCCGCAACACATTGGCGACCATGCGCCGACCTTCGGCCAGCACTCTGACGAGATCGTTACCGAACTTGGGCTCGACGCTGCGGCACTTCGCGCGGCGGGCGTGATCTACTGACCCGAGATGAACCCGGCAGCCTCAAATGCTCGGTTGATGATTGCTTCGAGCTGTGACGTGTCGTCGGGATAGGGACCCGACACCGTGATCGACCAGATCACGCCGTCGCTGCGGTTCAAGACCATGGCGTGCGTGTTCTCAATCGTGCCAGTGTGGCCGTAGCGGCCGTTGCCGTACGAGATCAGCCCGAGGCCGTAGCCACGCTGACCTGCAGCTCCGCCGACAGGAGTCTCCATCAGCGCAACCGTGTTCGGCTCAAGTGGCTTGAAACCGGAAGTCGAGTAGTCAAGCGAGCTCAAGATGGTGACAAGGTCGGTCGGCGAAGCAATCCAACTTCCAGCGCCACCGAGCGTCTCCATGTAATTGCGGTCGGGCGTGGACGGGTGCAGTACTTCGCCTGGGCCAGGGTCGTACGTATTAGCCAGCCGGAGCCCGGACAACCCGAGCGGCGTGAGGAGCTGCTCGTAGACAGCTTCGACGTAACTCTTCCCAGTGATCGCTTCGATCAGTATCCCAGCGACACAGAAGTTCATGTTGCTGTATCTGTATCCACCGGAGCCAGCGCCCTGCCTGATACCGAGGCGGGCAGCGTCTTCGCAGCTGTTCGCACCGTTGCGGAAAAACTGTGTGTCGTACTTCCCGAAACCGGATGTGTGGTTGAGTAACCGGCGGACGGTCAGCCGACGAGCGCCCGCCGACGGCGTCACCTGGAGCTGGTCGGCAACCTGTTGGCCCACCTCGTCATCCAGGCCAACAGCTCCCGCCTCGACGAGCTGCAGCAACGTGATCGCGGTGATTGGCTTCGAGATGCTTGCGATTCGGAAACGATCACCGGGAACGGCCTCGTCCTCGCTGATGAACGGTGCCCGCAGGCCGAATGCATCCTCGTGCACGACCGCACCGCCAATGGCGACGGCGACCGATGCAGCTGTGTTGCCGTTGCGCAGCAGCGCGTCCTCGAGCGAACGGTCGAACGCCGCCCATCCGGTTGGAGCTGCGTCTCCCGAATCGTCGAGGGTCGGTGCTGCCGGCGCCGCTTCTGCCGATTCCAACACGAACGGGCGGAATGGCTCAACATCGAAAGTCGGCTCGTCGGTGCTCAGACCCACCCCATCGAGGCCGGTCGGGCCACTGTCATCGGCCGTGTCCGCACCAGGCGCCTCCGTGTCGACCGGTTCGGTGACCGGCGGTGCGGCCTCTTCAACGGGGTCGGTAACAGACCCGGGAGCGGGAGCGGGAGCGGGAGCGGGAGCGGGAGCGGGAGCGGGAGCGGGAGCGGGAGCGGGAGCGGGAGCGGGAGCGGGAGCGGGAGCGGGAGCGGGAGCGGGAGCGGGAGCGGGAGCGGGAGCGGGAGCGGGAGCGGGAGCGGGAGCGGGAGCGGGAGCGGGAGCGGGAGCGGGAGCGGGAGCGGGAGCGACCGGCTGGACCGTGGAGAGTACGAATCCGGGCGATGGTCGGCTCGTTGGATCGGTGTCGGTACAGGCCACCAGCGCAATGACGAGCAGCGCTACGCCGACTCGGCCGCTCGTCGTTCGCTGCACCCGCCTCAGCCTTCGTCAATCGGCTGTGGGACGACGACGTACGAGCCATCGGTAAATCCGCCGAGCATGAGCGCGTTGTCGACGATTTTCGCGAGGTCGCGGGTCGATGCCGGATAGTCGCCGCTGACGGTCACAGCCCAGGTGAGGCCGTCGGGGCGGCGAGCAAACATCGCGTGTGTGCTCTCGAGCGTGCCGGTGTGGCCGAAGCTGAGCGCTATGTCGTCTTCTGCATCGAAGATCATCAGCCCCATGCCGTATCCACTGGTCGGATCTGGCGGGATCGTCGTCGTGGTCGCCGGCCCGGTCGCGCCTTGCTCGTCGACGGGCTTTGGCAGGTCGACCGTGATCGTCTGCATCTGAACCAAGGTCGCTGCGTCGAGCAGCTTCGTGCCGGGAGTCTCCGGGTCGATCGAGTCGAGGATGGTCACGAGGTCGGTCGGCGTAGCGATCCATGCGCCTGCAGCACCGAGCACTTCCATGTAGTTGCGTCCTTGCGTTGACCGGTGTTCGACATCGCCGACGCCGACGTCAAACGTGTCGGCCATCCGCATCCCTTCGATCCCGAGTGGGTCAAGCACTTCGCGCCGGACCACGTTCTCGTAGCGCTCACCGGTCAGAACTTCGATGGCAATTCCGAGCAGGCAGAAGTTCAGATTGCTGTACTGGAATTGGTCACCCGGCGCGCCCTGCAGGCTCTGCGTGAGTCCGATCACAGCAGCCTCGCGGCATGATCCAACCTCGTTGCGGAAGAACAGGTCTTCGTATTGGGCGAACCCGGACCGGTGTACGAGGAGCTGCCTGATCGTCAGCGCAGTGACTCCTGCCGCTGGCGTTCCAACACCCAGGTCGCTCGCCAGCAGCGAGCCAATCCGCGCATCGAGGTCGAGGGTTCCTGCCTCAGCCAATTGCAGCACGGTGATCGCCGCGATTGTCTTGCTGACGCTCGCCACTCGGAAACGATCCTCTGCTTCGGCAGCGTCTCCGGGCACCCGTTCGCCAAACGCCTGAGAATGTTCAAGACCACCATCGCGCATTACGGCGATCGACGCGGCACTCGAACCTCCCCGGATCAGTGTAATTTCGAGGTACCTGTCAACTGCTTGCCAGCCTGTCAGCGGGGCGACTGACGTGATCGTGGTCGCGACATCCAACGTCGTCGACGGTTCGGTCAGAACAGAATCGGGCGTTGCCCCGGCCGACGCTTCCGGCATGGTCGTCACCGACACCGCGCTCGTGGCCGTGCTCGATGGCGCAGCCACGGTTGAACGCGGAGCGCTGCCCGACTCGATGGTGGGTGACGAACACGCCCCCGCGACAAGGGCAAGGGTGAACCAAATGAATCCGTGTCGTGCTGCCACGTTCACATAATGCCGCGTTCAGGGAGCGATGTCAGGGAGTGATGCCACAGAGTGATGCCAGGGAGTCATTTCTGCTGCCGAGGTATGTCCCGGCTCGTCGAAATCGCTTGAGCTCACGGTCATCACGGCAGTCAGCATCATGTCGCCAACCGGCTTCGATCTGGTGGGGCAGTCGGGCGCTACCCAGGTCACGGTTTTTTGCGAGTTCTGCTTCTGCTTCTGCTTCGGTCTTCGGTCTTCGGTCTTCGGTCTTCGGTCTTCGGTCAGGTTCGCCGACATCAAATTGCACCTGACAGGTCGAAGTTCGGTTGTCCGCCGTTGCTGTGACGTGCGCCATTGCGGAAGTGCCACCACGGCCAGTCCGACGTTGAGAACGCAAGCGGCAACTACGGTCAAATTCATGAACTGGTACGAGATCTGTGAGTGGAACGCCCAGGACGCGACCCGGACGCTGGAACATATCGACGGGCTCCTCGCGCTCTGGACCGCCGATATCGGCGACCATTCCCGCGAGAGCGCTGCGGCCTGCGATCGCATCGAGAACATCAGCCAGTCATGGCGCAAGCACCACGACCAGCCAGCGTTGGCGGCTGAACTGTGGCGACACCTGACAGTGATTGCCGCTGCCAGTCCCGAGATCGCCACCAACCAATTCGGCACCGTCGCCCAGATCAACAGCTCGACTGGCGGCGTGCCGAAGTCGGCCATCGACACAGCGACCGTTGGCTGGCGCGGCATCGAGGGCGACGTTCAAAAAACCCGTCTCCATCACGGCCGGCCATGGCAGGCACTGAGCCTCTGGAGCGCCGACGTGATCGACCAGTTCGTGAGCGACGGCCATCCCGTATCTGCCGGTGGTGTCGGTGAGAACCTGACGTTGCGTAGCATCGAGTGGAGCGCACTTCGGGCAGGCACGGTGCTCGACATCGGCGAGGTGCGCTGCCAGCTCACCGCCCCCGCTGTTCCCTGTTCCAAGATTGCAGCGAACTTCACCGGTCGCGAGACCGCACTCGTCGACCACGACATCAACCCTGAGAACAGCCGGTGGTACGCAGCGGTCGTGCGACCCGGTCTGGTCGCACGCGGCGACGTGGTGACGGTCTCGCCGTCGAGCTGAACGACCGGTTTAAAGGTCAGGTCTGGTCGAGGACGGCGCGGGCGACGATGTCAGTGCCGAACGCAGTCAGAATCGCCAGGTACAGCAGGCCTGTTGCGGCCATCACTGCGGAGTAGTAGCGCTCTTTCAATGCTGCCCGAGTGACGAGCACGAGGATGATCGTCGAGATCGCACACATCCCCCACATCCAGCCGAGCAAACCGCCCCAACCGTCGTCGACTGTGCCGAGCCAGACGCTGATCATGCCGGTCGGCAGCAGCATGGCTCCGACCTCGAGCGGCCACAGCCACATGAGCGCAGTGACCATCTCGTTGAGCAGCTTGCGCGGCAGGCCCGGTTGAACGAGATACCAGTGCCCGAGAAGCATGCCATCGCTGATTGCGCCGATAAATGCTGCGCCGATCAACGTGCGTAGCAGTGCGACGGTCAGCGTGGCGAACGATGCGCCATTGGTGGCGTCGATAGCAGCCGCAATCAAGCCGATGAAACCGATCGCTGCTGGAACCAGGTCGAGGTTCGGGTTGAACTCGGACCCACTTCGAACTACTGACTCGTCGACATCACGCTCGATCCCAGTCATTGCGGCGACGCGCTCGGTTCGTCGGTCGAACTCGGCATTCTCGCCGCTCACGCCGGCACCCTTGCGGACGATCGACACGACGAGTGCGAACAGACAGGCCAAGGCAACAAGCGCAGAGGAAATGTCGCGCACCGGGTCGAAGCCCAAAGCCAAACCTGCAGCGAGTGCACCGGCGGCAAAACACAGGTAGGTGCCACGCAGGAGCCAGCCGTAGCCGACACCGATCACGCGGCGGCGGGTGGTGAACCAGCAGAACAACATTCCGCCAGTCGCCCATTGCAAGAGCACCGTTGCGGCGTCGAGGCGGATCACGATTTGGGATGATAACGGCGTACCATGGCGCCGCCATGGCCTTCCCCTGCCGCTCCCGTCACGTCACCTCTCGATCGGTCGCCGTGCTTGTTGCGTGCGCAGCGTTGCTCAGCTCCTGCTTCACTGGCGAGCGGCCCACGGTCGGCGGTTGTGCGTTCGCCGAAACGACTGGGCGCGTCGAGATCGACAGTGTTCTCGATCGGCTCGATTGCGTGTCCCCCGAGCTGTTCACCGCTGACTACACGGTGCTGACACGCCTCGGAGATTTCACGTCAACAGCCCAGGTCGTCCAGGCGCCAGGGAAGCGTTCGATCACCATCAACATGGTTCGCTACATCTACGAGGGCGCATCGATGATCACCTGCGATCTCTCGAAGGGCACGTGTGAAGGCGAGATCAACGAGGCCCGGACCAGCGACGTGCTGTTAACCAGTGAGTTTTACGCCAAGGCAATGGCAGCTCGACTCCGCGTCGACGCCGACCGGCGCATTGGCGACCCGGTTGCTTCTGAAATCACCCAGGGAGGGCAGCAAGCTCTGTGTGTCGACATTCCTGTTACCGGTGGCACCAAGCGCTACTGCGCCCTTGAGTCCGGTGCACTCGCATTATTCGACGGCAGCGACCTGTTCATTGAACTGACAGGCTTCTCCGCAACACCCGACAACACCGCCTTCGCAACCAGATAGCGGTCAACCGGTCTACCCGTCTACCCGTCTACGCGTCTACGCGTCTACGCGTCTACGGAGATGAGGTGGTGGTCAGAGTTGTTGTAGCTCACCGGGCCATCGTTGGTCGCTGCAGCGATGTCTTCGAGCCGCATGCCCCACTTGCCCGGGATGTAGATCCCTGGCTCGACGCTGAACGCGTGGCCGTGTGCGAGCGGCAGCGCGTTGCCTTCAACGATGTACGGATCCTCGTGCGCTTCGAGGCCAATGCCGTGCCCGGTGCGGTGAATGAAATACTCGCCGTAACCGGCGTCGTCAATGACCTTCCGGCATGCCCGGTCGACGTCTTGGCACGGCGTCCCGACCGTTGCTGCAGCGACACCTGCAGCCTGGGCTTCAAACAGCACCTCGTATGCCTCGGCGACGTCGGGCGCGATTTCGCCCGTGAAGACACAGCGGGTTGTGTCCGAGCAGTAACCGTTCATCGTGCCGCCGAAGTCGGTCAGCACGATCTCATTTTTCTTGATCACTCGGTCGCCCGGGTGATGATGTGGGCTCGATGCGTTCTCCCCGGCGGCAACGATCGCGAAATTGACCTTCTGTGCACCCTCTTCGATGATGCGGCGTCCGAGGTGCGCCGACACCTCAGCTTCGGTCCGGCCGACGAGTGGGATCTCGCCGCGCTGGAGTTCACCAGCAATCTTGTCGACAGCAGCACCGGCAGCAGCAAGCGCGTCGAGCTCTGCCTGGTCTTTACTCATGCGGAGGTGACCAACGACGTCGACTGCACGCGTGTACTCGGCTCCGGGTAGGTGCGGCAGCAATTCGACGAGGAAGCGGGCCCACATCTGATCACCGATCGCGATGCGCTTCGAACCGGCGGCCAACTTGGCGACGATGGCGGTTGGGTCTTCGGTCTCGCTCCAGGGCAAGAGGTCGAAGACCCCTGGCTGCGGTTCGACACGGGCTGATTCAAGACCGGGGATCACCATCGTGGCCGCGCCCTCGCGCGGTACAACAAGCATCGTCAACCGCTCCAGCGGCATCGCGCTGTAACCCGACAGATAGGGCAAGTCGTGGCCGACCGAGACCATGACCGTGTCGACGTTCTGCTCGACCATTGACGCCCGCACCTTGGCGAGCCGGTCGAGGTAGACGGACGTGTCGGATGCTGCGCTGCTCGACGTGCTGCTCATGATGCCAGTCTGCCAGCAGCTCACTCCGGCCGTCACCTCCAGCGACCAGCCTTGGTTCGCGAAGATCAGTGCACCAGCCGGCCCGCTCGACGAGCAGCTTGCTTTGTTGGCCGGCTGCTGTCACCCTGCGTTGGCACCAGAGTTCCAGGTTGGAATCACTGCGCTGCACGCAACGGCACCCTCATGAGGCGAAACCGACTGGCAGTCGATGCTGCGTCTCTACGGAGTGATGCTCAACTGACAGCCAAGCGCTGTTCTGGCGTTGAACCAAGCGATTACCGTCTGGTCGAACACCGCTGAGCGTGCCCATCTCGAAGGTCGGCGGCGAGCGGCCGCTAGCTGAACAGGCGCGAAACTCAGCATGGTTGTTGACGCAAGTGACCCGCTCGACTGGGTACGGTTTCTTTCATGGACATGACGAGCACAGCGAAGCAGATCGATTTCTACTGGCGACCCGGTTGTGGGTTCTGCTCGAGCCTCAAGCGTGGCCTGGACAAGCTTGGGGTCGAACGAGTCGAGCACAACATTTGGGACAGCAAAGCTGATGCCGCCATCGTGCGCAAACACGCGAACGGCAACGAAGTCGTACCCACCGTCGTCATCGGCGACAAGGGCCTCGTCAACCCGTCTGCTGGCGAGCTCTTAGCTTTTCTGGCCGACAACGCGCCCCACCTGCTCCCCGAAGGCGTCGAAGCGCCCCAGCCGGGCAAGGTTGGCCGGTTCGTTGGTCGCGCCCTCCGAAGCTGAACAAGTCTCGCCGCTGAGCTCTGCCGGGATGTCAACTCTCCTTGTACTGTTCGCGATATGACTGATACATCGCTTCCCGCTTGGGACGCCGGCGGCATGGACATCGCCGAATCAATTCTTGACCTGATCGGCAACACGCCGATGGTGCGCATGAAGCGCGTCAGCGAGGAGCACGGCGTCCGCTGCACATTGGCGATGAAGCATGAGGTCACCAACCCAGGTGGTTCCTCGAAAGATCGACCGGCACTTGAGATGATTCTTGCGGCCGAAGCAAGCGGCGAACTCCAGCCCGGCGGCACGATCGTCGAGCCCACGTCGGGCAACACCGGTGTCGGACTCGCCATCACGGCTGCCCAGCGGGGCTACAAGTGTGTGTTCGTCATGACGAACAAGGCTGGCAAAGAGAAGGTCGACCTGCTGCGTGCCTACGGCGCCGAGGTCGTTGTCTGCGACGTTGCCGTGGCACCAGAAGATCCGGATAGCTACTACTCCGTGGCCGAGCGGCTCACCCGGGAACGCGGCGCGTTTCGCCCGAACCAGTACGCCAACCCGCACAATCCCGAAGCCCACACAAAGACCACCGGCCCCGAAATTTGGGAGCAGACTAAGGGCCGCATCACGCACTTCATTGCGGGCGCGGGCACATGCGGTTCGCTCACCGGTACCGGCCGATACCTCAAGTCGAAGAATCCCGACATCAAGATCATCGCCGCTGACCCCGAAAAGTCGGTATTTTCCGGGGGTTCGGGACGCCCATATCTCGTCGAAGGCGTCGGCGAAGATTTCTTCCCAGCCGCTTATGACGGCGACCTGTGGGACGAAGTCATCCCGATCAGCGACGAAGAGAGCTTCCTCATGGCCCGCTACGTCAGCCAGACCGAAGGCATCCTTATCGGAGGCTCAGGCGGCACTGCCGTGGCCGCGGCACTGAAGGTCGCCAAGGAAGCCGACGACGACGCAGTCATCGTCGTCTTCAACCCTGATTCGGGCCGTGGCTACCTCTCGACGGTGTTCAACGAGCACTGGATGATGAACTTCGGATTCCTCAAAGAGTGTGATCAGTGCGTCGGCGCCGTGCTCGACACTCGCAACGCTTCGATCGAGAACCTGCTCTATGTCAACCCGTCGGCGCCGGTCAGCGAGGCCATCGAAATCATGCGCAGCAATGGTGTCAGCCAGCTGCCTGTCTGCAAGAACACGCCACCGTTTGCAAACGCCGAAGTGGCCGGTTCCGTCGACGAACTCGAACTGATGGATGTCATTCACCGCAACCCCGGCGCCATGGGTACCTCGGTCGAAAAGGTGATGGGCACAAAGCTCCCAACGATCGGGGTCGGCCAAAAGGTCGAGCTCGCTGTCGAAATGCTCGAAACCGCCCCGGCACTCCTCGTGCTGTCAGGCGGCCAGCCGCTCAGTGTGCTCACCCGCACCGACCTGCTCTCCTACTTCACCGCCATCGCAGAGGATGCAAACAACCGTGACTGATCCAACTCACCCGGACGACACCCCAACCGCCCACCCGGACGACAACAAGCAGATCAATATGTCCGCTGGCTTCTCCACCCGGGCAATTCATGCCGGCCAGGAGCCCGACCCGACCACTGGCGCAGTCGTGGTGCCGATCTCGCTGTCAACCACGTTTGCCCAGGACGGCGTCGGCAACCACAAGGGCTTCGAGTACTCGCGGTCGGGCAACCCGACACGTTCCGCGCTCGAGACACAGATCGCCTCGCTTGAAGAGGCCCGACACGGCCTCTCCTTCGCCAGCGGTCTCGCTGCCGAAGACAACATTTTGCGGCTCCTCACCGTCGCCCCCGAAGGCAGCGGCAAGCGCGTCCTGCTCGGCAACGACGCCTACGGCGGAACCTTCCGCCTGATCGCCAAGGTCTGGGGTCCAATGGGCTACCCGTGGACCGCAGTCGACCTCACCGACCTCGACGCGCTCCGTGCCAACTGGCCCGACGACACCGGGATGATCTGGTTGGAAACCCCGACCAACCCCTTGCTCACGTGCTTCGACATCGAGGCCATCGCATCAATTGCCCACGAGCGCGGCGCAATCGTTGTGGTCGACAACACGTTTGCCACCCCGTACCTCCAGCAACCAATCAACTTGGGCGCCGACCTCGTCGTGCACTCCGCCACGAAGTACCTCGGCGGCCACAGCGACGTCGTCGGTGGATTCATCGCAACGAGTAACGACGAACTCGCCGAGAAGCTTGCCTTCACGCAGAATGCTGCGGGCGCCGTGCCAGCGCCGTTCGACAGCTACATGCTGCTGCGCGGCGTCAAGACGCTTGCGGTTCGAATGGATCGCCACTGCGAGAACGCTCGTGCGATCGTCGACCTGCTCGTCGATCACCCCGCAATCGAAAAGGTGCTGTACCCGCAGCTGCCCGATCATCCCGGCCATGCTGCGGCTGCCAAGCAGATGAAAGACTTCGGCGGCATGGTGTCCTTCCAGGTCAGGGCTGGCCGCGAAGCTGCGATGCGTGTTGCCGATGCAACGTCGGTCTTCACGTTGGCAGAGTCGCTTGGTGCTGTGGAATCGCTGATCGAGCATCCCGCTGCCATGACCCACATGTCGGCCGCCGGCTCACCGCTCGAAGTCCCCGACAACTTGGTCCGCCTCTCCGTCGGCATCGAAGACAAGGCCGACCTCGTTGCCGACCTCGAACAGGCCCTCGACTCGATCTAATCGTCAATGACTGTCACGCCCCACGTGCCACACCGAGGTCTGACCTTGGTGTGGCACTGACGTCATGCCACAGCGTTTCAGGTTCGGGTATCAGGTTTCGACGGGCGCCGAGCTCAATGTTGTCGATGCAGGTCGGCGCGTCGAGGCTGCTGGTTTTGACATCTTCCTGGTGTCCGACCACGTCGGGCCGGGTCGATCCCCACTGCCCCAACTAGCGGCCGTCGCAGCGACCACGTCGACCTTGCGGATCGGCACGTTCGTGCTCAACTCCGACATGCGCAACCCGGTGCAACTCGCGTGGGAAGCAACGGTGACACACTGCTGCGCCACGCGGCCCGGCACGCCAACATCATTGGCCTCCAGGGCCTCGGCAAAACACTCGAAGACGGCCACCGCCACACGATGCAGTGGACCACCGAATACCTCGATGACCAGATCGACTTCATTCGTGCCGAAGCAAGCGGGCGCGAGATTGAGCTCAACGCACTGGTCCAGGTCGTTGTCATCACCGATGATGCTCAGACGGCCGAAGACGATCTGGTCGAGCGCGTCGACGGCCTCACACGCGAAGCACTCCGCTCAGACCAAAGTGTGACAACTACTCCAGCTACTCCAGCTGCTCCAACTACTCCAACTACTCCAACTACTCCAACTACTCCAGGGGTCAGGAGCCGAGGAACAGCTTGTAGGCCGGGTTGTCGGACTCGTTCCAAAAGCGATAGCCGATGTCATCAAGGAATCCCCGGAACGCATCTGCGTCGCTTGTCGGTACCTGCATGCCCACCAGCACCCGTGCCAGGTCGGCACCGTGGTTGCGGTAGTGGAACAACGAGATGTTCCACGCCGGGTTCATCGAGGTGAGAAAGCGCAAGAGTGCCCCAGGCCGCTCAGGGAACTCAAACCGATAGAGCACCTCGTCGGACGCATGAGTTGACTTGCCGCCCACGAGGTGACGAACGTGGGCCTTCGCGAGTTCGTCAGACGTCAGGTCGATGGCGTCAAAGCCAGCCTCGTCGAATGCATCGGCCAACTCAATCGTCTCGTGGCGTGACGACGCGGCAATGCCGACGAAGACGTGCGCCTCCGCCGAGTCGCTGATCCGGTAATTGAACTCGGTCACGTCGCGCTCGCCGATGACTTCGCAGAACCGGAGGAAGCTCCCAGGCTGTTCGGGAATCGTGACCGCGAAGATTGCCTCGCGCTGCTCGCCGTAGTCGGCGCGCTCTGCCACAAATCGCAGACGAGTGAAGTTCATGTTGGCACCGCACGCAATGGCGACAAAGGTCTGGTCGACTGCGCCGGTCTGCTGGACGTACTTCTTCATGCCAGCAATCGCGAGCGCCCCTGCAGGCTCGAGGAGCGACCGGGTATCGGTGAACACGTCTTTGATCGCGGCGCATGTTTCGTCGGTGTCGACAATGATCACGTCGTCGACATATTCCTGGGCCAGCCGGAACGTCTCCGTGCCCGGCCGCTTCACCGCGGTGCCATCGGAAAATAGCCCGACTTCATCGAGGGTCACGAGGTGGCCAGCTCGGAGCGAGTCAGCCATGGCAGTCGACTCGTCGTGCTGCACCCCGATGATTTTGATGCCCGGCCGAACCTGTTTTACGTACGCTGCAATCCCAGCAATCAAGCCACCGCCACCAATCGCCACGAAGATCGCGTCGATCGGGTTGCCGTGCTGGCGGAGGATCTCCATGCCGATCGTCCCCTGACCAGCGATCACGTCGGGGTCGTCGAATGGGTGCACCAGGGTGAGACCACGATCTGCTTGGAGCTGAAGTGCGTGCCGGTATGCCTCGTCGAAGCTCTCGCCGTGCAATACAACCTCGGCGCCACGCTGACGCACAGCGTCGACTTTGAGTGACGGTGCGGTCGTGGGCATCACGATCACGGCGTCACAGCCGAGGCGGTTGGCCGCAAGAGCGACGCCCTGGGCGTGATTGCCCGACGAGCAGGCAATGACTCCACGCGCCCGGTCCTCAGGGTCGAGGTGCGCCATCTTGTTGTAGGCGCCGCGGATCTTGAACGAGAAGACCTCCTGTAGGTCTTCTCGTTTGAAGAAAACCGTGTTACTCAACCGGCGCGACAGCCCGGATGCTGATTCCAGCGGCGTCTCAATGGCAACGTCGTAGACCTTCGCATTGAGAATCCGAAGGAGATAGTCGACGTCGCTCACGTCACCCAGTCTGGCCGGTATTCAACGGATGCCTGGCGATCTCGTCGTCAGCGTGAATTTTGTTGAGCCGCTGAGCGCGAATGCTTGCTTCGAAGCAACGCCTTCGTTTTGGTTCAAGTCGGACATCGTCGAACTTTTCGCCCGGGCCGAAGGAGAATCAGGTAAACAATTTGTATGACAATCGCAGCCGACGAACCGTCGACCACCGCACCTCAGGCTGCACCAATCCGACCGATCGTGATTGCCGCCAACCGGCTCCCGGTGATGCGCGACGATACGACGGAGAACGGATGGGCTCCAAGCCCCGGCGGCCTAGTTCGGGCGCTCCTGCCCATGCTCCGATCATCGGGCGGCACATGGGTCGGCTGGACCGGCACGCCCGACGACCCGACCGAGCCCTTCACCGTCGACGGCGTTGACTGCCACCCGATCGACATCAGTGCCGAAGAAGTCGAGCTGTACTACGAAGGCTTCTCAAACGACGGCCTGTGGCCGCTCTACCACGACGCGCTCCGCGAGTCGACCTACGACATTGCTCAGTGGGAGGCCTATCAGCAGGTCAACGAACGCTTCGCCATCACTCTGGCGAACATCGCTCCCCCGAACGCGATCGTTTGGATCCACGACTACCAGCTCCAGCTCATCCCGGCGATGCTCCGCAAGCAGCGTCCCGACATCACCATTGGCTTCTTCCTGCACATCCCGTTTCCGCCCTATGAGCTGTTCTCGCGGTTGCCATGGCGCAACGAAATAATCGATGGCCTCCTCGGCTGCGACCTCATCGGTTTCCAGCGACCGAAGGGCGCAACCAACTTTGCTGCATGCGCAAGCCAGTTGCGCCAATCTGACATCGGCGAAAACGTCATCCACAATGCCGGGCACCGAACCCAGCTCGGGGTGTTCCCGATCTCGATCGACTTCGCCGAGGTTGAGGAAATGGCGGCCGGTCGCGCCACGCGCAAATTGACCAGTCAAATCCGAACCCGCCTCGGCGATCCCGAAGTGATTCTGCTCGGCGTCGATCGGCTCGACTACACGAAGGGGATCGGCCTCAGATTGCGGGCCTTCGGTGCGCTGCTCGAGTCAGGCGAACTCGATGCTGAGCGTTGCGTGATGGTGCAGGTCGCCACACCGACTCGCGAAGCCGTCGAGCACTATCAGGATGAACGCCGCGAGATCGAACGGCTCGTTGGCGAGATCAACGGACGCTTCAGCCGGATCGGGCTTCCCGTCATCCACTACCTGTATCAAACGCTGTCGTACGACGACCTCATTGCTCTCTACCGCGCCGGCGATGTCATGCTCGTCACCCCGTTCCGCGATGGTATGAACCTCGTCGCAAAGGAGTACGCCGCTGCGCACATCGACGGTGACGGCGTGCTCGTCCTGTCGGAATTCGCTGGTGCCGCCGACGAACTCACCGATGCTGTGCTGGTCAACCCACACGACGATCGGGCCCTCCAGGAGTCGATCGTGACCGCCGTCGAGATGCACCGCCACGAGCGGCGGGCGCGCATGGCCGGGCTCCGCGAGCAAGTCAAACGAATGGACGTCCAGGGCTGGGCCGACAGGTTCTACGCGGCACTCGCGCAGGCAGCCAAGAACCAGTGACCCTCGCGCCCGAGTACCACGACCCGACGCAGTTGGGCATCGAAGTCGCAGGCTGCGAACAACCGTTGCTGATCGGCCTTGACATCGACGGTGTCCTCGCCCCGCTCGTTGACCACGCTGATGACGCACGGCTACTCGATGGCATCGCCGACGTCTTGAGTCGCCTGCTCGCAGCTGACGACGTGACGGTCGCTGCCGTGTCGGGCCGCGCTGTGTCCAGCATGCGGACCTTCGGCCTCCCCGCCTCCGTCCGCCTTGTTGGCAGTCACGGCATGGAAGAAGACGGCCGCCCGCTGGAACCGCTCGACGACGCCGAGCGAGCCCGTCTCGACCAATTGATCGAACTGGCCGGCGCCGCAGCGAACGCTGCTGGCAACGGCGCCTGGGTGGAACACAAGCAGGCCAGCGTTGCAGTCCACATCCGCGAGGCCGACAAAGCCCTCGGGAGAGCTGCGCTCGCCGCACTGGCCATCGCAACACAAGATGTCGATGGCGCCTCGGTCAAGCCCGGCAGCAACGTGCTCGAACTTTTCACCAGGCACGCGAGCAAGGGCAGCGCGGTCGAACGACTTCGAAGTGAATCTGGAGCACGCTCCGTGACGTTCGTCGGCGACGATCTCACCGACGAAGAGGCATTCGCCGCACTGAGCGAAGCGGACATATCAATCAAGGTCGGCCCTGCCACGACCATTGCCCAGTTCCGGCTGGCCACTCCAGAGCATGTCCTGGAGTTCCTGAGCGCGCTCGCAGACTGCCTCGGCGAACCCGTCTGAGATCAGAAGAGTGACGTCTGCCCGGCGGGTGGAGTGCGCTTGATCGCCGTCCAGGGGTTGCAGTTGTCCATGAACACCCAGCTGCGGCGATGAATCGCCGACGGCCCATAGCCTTTGATCGCCGCCTTGTGAACGGGGCAGGGGTAGCCCTTGTTCGTGTCGAACGACCAGTGGGGGTACGACTCTGACATCGCTCGCATCTGCCGATCACGAACGACCTTGGCGAGAATGCTCGCTGCGGCAACGCTGAGGCAGTGAAGGTCGGCTTTGACAGCCAACTCGACGTTCGCCACTGACGGAGAGACGAAGTCCCATTTACCGTCGGTCACTGCCACGTCGGGCACGATGCTCAACCCGTCGACAGCGCGTCGCGTGGCCAGTTTTTGCGCTGCAGACATCCCGAGGTGATCGCACTCCTCTTGGCTCGCCCCACCAACAGCCCATGACACGCACCAGTTGGCGATCTTGTCGAACAGGGCTTCACGCTCGCGTTCCGACAGCAACTTGGAATCACGAACGCCGTTGACTCGAGTGTCTCGGGGCAAAATCGCCGCGCCGACCATTACAGGCCCTGCCCAGGCTCCACGACCCACCTCGTCGATGCCGACAACAGTCTGATGCCCGCGGGCCCACATCTCTTTCTCGATTGCTCGAGTCGGTGCCTTCTTCTTTGAGCTGCGGTATTTCGTCGCCATGACGACTGCATCATGCCAGGGTCGAGGCCGTCCTCCTGTCTCGTCCCTGACGAGTACGCGGGCTCAGGTGAAGCTGGTCGAAGTTTGGGAAGCCAGACCGTTGTCAGCGGTGAGCGAGAGGCTACGTGGGGTGGCGGGCTTCGCCGGCGCCGCCCACAGCGACTCGCCGGTCTGCTCACTCGACGACCAGTCGGCGTCGACAGCAGAGACACTCAACCGTTGCGCCTCGCCGGTCTGCTCCCACAGGACGGCAGGCCGCTCCCCGTGCCAGCGCACAGCGAATGACACCGTTGACGACGCCGATGTAGGAACGCCGTGGAGTTCGAAGTTGGCTCCGAGCCAGCGAGTTGGGATCCCAATCGGAAGCAGATTGCTCCCGTCGGCCAGTCGCCGCTCAACTTCGTGGACGAAGCGGCCCACAGATGCACCGCGGACGATTTCTGAGAACGGGCCGGTCTTGGGCCGAGCCGCGTCGCCGACGCGCTTGGCGAGTCGAGCGATGTCACGCGTTGCGCGCCGATCACCGGCGACAACAGCAATGTGGTGAGCCGCAGCGATCGCCGCTGGCACAAAGGCATCGCCGGATCGAGCGATCACTTCGAGCGGCTCGCCAATCTCGTACATCCACGGCTCGGCCTCTTCGCCGCATCGGACCAGTTCGTTGACATCGAGAATGAACCCGATCGGATCCTGCGTCGCGTTGATTGGGCCGGTCAGCATCAGGTCGCAGCGCGCTGCGACCACCGCATCGGCGAGCCCGTCGTCGGGAAGGTCAAGTCGGCTCGCCCGCTCAGCCAAGGTGACCCAGCCACGGCTCACCACATCGGCACCGGGCAGGGCACGCAGGTTTGCGGCGTGGCGGTCGACGGCGTCAGGGATCGGCCCATGGGCGATCGCCACACGAATCGACGTGCGATGCGCAATCGGCAGTGTGATCGCGCCAGCCGGGAGTTCGATGCCCTGGAGCGGCATGTCAGCAGGTGGGCGCTCGGTGAGCACAGGCAAACCCGACAAGGCCACTGCGAACGGCAAAGGTGAGTCATTCTCAATCTCGATGATTGTCAACCCGCCGCGGTCGGCCACCGACCAGACCCGCTGCACCGCATCGCCATCGGGGATCCGGACACGAGTTTCAGTGACAGGCGCTCCGGCAAGCCGGACCTGACGAACGGCAGCCTCGGTCGCTGGCGTGTGCCACCGGTCGTCGGCTGCAATATGCCAGTCAATTCGTTCCACAGCACCGTCAGGCTGGGCCCAGGGGGTAACCGAGCCCCACGGTGACACGTTCGCCCTCCACCGCTGGCCGGTGACGCCAACGACTGTCGACTCCTCCGTGCCGCCGGAAACCGATTCGGTCGTGTTGCCGTTCGACGCGCTGGTCTCGAGTGACATACCGGTGAGGCTATTGGCGCCGCGCAGAGTTCGCCCAGCGCGACGTGTCCAAGCACTGCGGACTTGCACCGCGGACGTAGAGTTACAACCAGTGCGAGTGGCAGCCCTGGTTCCCGTCAAGCGGTTTTCTGCTGCCAAGGCACGATTGTCAGGGGCGGTTGACGAACAACAGCGTGCACAGCTGGCCCGATGGACCGCCACAGGGGTCGTCGGGGCGTTCGGTGACATCGATGTCTACATCGCATGCGACAACGACGACGTTGCTGAGTGGGCACGTGAACTCGGCCACGCAGTCATCTGGGGCCCGGGTCTGGGCCTCAACGGCGCGATTGACGACGGCGTCGCAGCAGTGGCCGATGCCGGATACGACCAGATCGTCATCGCCCACGCTGACCTTCCGCGACCAACGTCGCTCTCGACCGTGGCCCGACGAAACACGATCACGCTCGTCCCCGACGACCGTCGTGACGGCACAAACGTCATGTCGTTTCCGCTCACCGACACAGTCCAAGCGGCGTACGGAGCCAGGTCGTTCGAACGCCACCTCGCCGCAGCGCGGCAGGCCGGCATCTGCCTCGAAGTTCGCGCCGACCCCGACTTGGCACTCGACATCGACACACCCGACGATCTCACCCATCCACTTATCCGCGAGGTGCTGCCCACATGGCTGCGAACGAACCAGGCCAACCGTCGATCCGTCTGAGCGACGAGCCGTCACTCAATTACCCCACACCGAAGTCGGCGCTGGCAATCGGAGCGCATCCCGACGACGTCGAGTTCGGATGTGGCGGAACCCTGGCAAAGTGGGCTGCTGACGGTTGCGTCATTCACCACCTTGTCTGCACCGACGGATCCAAAGGCACATGGGATGCTGGTGCCGACACGGTTGCACTCGCGGCCCGTCGCCAGATCGAACAACGCGATGCCGCTGCACGGCTCGCTCGAGGCGTCGCTGCGGTCACCGGTGAGGTGCGCTTCCTCCAGTACGTCGACGGCGAACTCGACAGCAGCCTGCGCGAGCGGGGCGACGTCGCCAAGGCGATTCGCGAGCTCCAGCCGCAGGTCGTACTCGGTCACGATCCGTGGAAACGGTATCGGTTGCACCCTGACCACCGCCACGCTGGCCTCTTGGCGTGCGAAGGGATCGTTGCTGCCCGTGACCCGCACTTCTACAGAGAGCACGGCATCACCCACCACCGGCCTGACGCCCTTCTGCTGTGGGAGGCCGATGAGCCAGACCACGGCGAGGACATCAGTGCTCACATCAGCGCAAAGCTCGATGCGCTCCATGCGCATGAGAGCCAGTTTGAGTCGACGATGAAGGCAGTCGACGGCAACGAACTTGATGTCTTCGACGAGCGGATCCGCGCACGAGTTGAGGGCCTTGGAGCACCATTCGGCGTCGACGCAGCTGAAGTATTCAAGCTCATCACTTCGCTCTGACCGAGACGCGAGACGGGAGACCCCGGAGGGCCTCCCGTTCACATACTCAAGATGTGATCAGCTGATCACTTTTTCTTCTTGGCTGGAGCCTTCTTAGCTACAGCCTTCTTCTTCGCCGGAGCCTTCTTGGCCACAGCCTTCTTCTTCGCCGGAGCCTTCTTGGCCGGAGCCTTCTTCGCCGGAGCCTTCTTCGCTACAGCCTTCTTGGCCACAGCCTTCTTCGCCGGAGCCTTCTTAGCCACAGCCTTCTTCTTGGCTGGAGCCTTCTTGGCTACAGCCTTCTTCTTGGCTGGAGCCTTCTTGGCTACAGCCTTCTTCTTCGCCGGAGCCTTCTTGGCCACAGCCTTCTTCTTCGCCGGAGCCTTCTTAGCTACAGCCTTCTTCTTCGCCGGAGCCTTCTTAGCTACAGCCTTCTTCGCCGGAGCCTTCTTCGCTACAGCCTTCTTCTTCGCCGGAGCCTTTTTAGGTGCCATCAGATCACTTCTTCTGGCCGTTGAGGGCCTGCTTCAGCGTGGAGCTGGCGCTGAACTTCATGGCGGTCGATGCTTTAATCTTCACGGGCTCGCCCGTCTGCGGGTTGCGACCCTCGCGGGCGGCGCGCTGCGTCGTGCTGAAGTTGCCGAAGCCCGGCCATGTGACCTTCTCGCCCGACTTCGTTGACGAGACGACGTGGTCGAAGAACGCACCGAGCGTGCGCTCGGTGTCGGCCTTCGAAACGCCTGCTGCATCGGCGACTGCTTCGATCATTTCTGCCTTGGTTGCCATGGTGGTCCTCTTTCGAATGGTTGAGTTGACTTGTTCGACCCGACGCCGAACGCCGGATCAAGCTCCGCGTGATGCCTGCGGAACTACAACCATGTGACTTGGCTTCTTGGATTTCGGCAAGTACTAAACACATTGCAAATGCAACGACCAAGTTCGTGGGGCCCTTGCGCCGTCTGTCTCTCCCACGTTTCGAACCGAAGAACACCTGGTCAAAGGGTATGCCGACATCCACCACTCCACCGGAGAGCCGGGGTACAAATGCTCCGTTGAGTATGAGCAAACGATCGCATCCAGACGTTCCAGGCATCCACGAGGAGTGACGATGACCGACCTACTTCCTTCCGCTGACGCTGCCGCCCCGGCACCTGCACCCCTCGGAACGGAGGTGCAGACCGGCAAATCTTCAACAAAATCCCGGCTCGTGATCGACACGTCCGTACTGATTGCGGACCCGACCTGCGTCCTCGAATTCACCGAGGCCGACATCATCATTCCGCTCACTGTCGTCGAAGAACTCGATGGCCTCAAGAGCCGCAGCGACGATGTTGGCCGCTCGGCTCGCACCGCGCTCCGCACGCTTGAGGAACTCCGAGTTGCCCATGGCGGATCCCTTGCCAAACCGGTTCCGACGGGAGCACCCGGGGCGACTCTGCAAATCGAGATCAACAACATCCGTAAGCACCTGTTGATCGAGCACGGCCTCGATCCAGCGATCCCCGACAACCGGATCATCGGCGCAGCGATCGGCCAGTCCGACTTCGGTCCGACCACCATGGTGAGCAACGACGCAGCGCTGCGCATCAAGGCAGCCCACCTCGGCGTCTCGGCCGCCGAGCACACGCTTGCTCGACGCAGCAACGACCGGCCTGCAATCGGCTGGTCCACCATCGATGCAGCCCATGAGGCAATCGATGCCCTCTATACATCAGGAGGCATCGCTGTCGAGTCCGTGTTACCAGGATTGAAGATCGCAGAGAACGAGTTCGCCGTCCTTCAGGCCGGATCCCAGTCAGCACTGGTCCGAGCGATCGGCGACGAAATGGTCCTCCTCCCCCGATCGGCACCCGAGTCGTGGGGGCTCCGACCGCGCAACAAGGAGCAGAGATTCGCGCTTGAGCTACTCCTCGACCCAGAAATTAAAGTCATTTCGCTCGATGGGCGAGCGGGAACAGGCAAGACGCTGCTTGCAATCGCTGCAGGCCTTGAGCAGGTCGTCGAGCAACGTCGCTACGAGCGGCTCGCCGTGTACCGACCACTCGTTCCCGTCGGGCGCGCTGACGTCGGCTTCCTACCCGGCGCCCTCAACGAAAAACTCGATCCCTGGATGGCTGCGATCCACGATGCCGTCGCCGCCCTGACCGATATGGGCAGTAGCCACGACGCTGGCAACCTCGTCGATGAACTCACCGAACGCGGACAACTATCGCTCGACTCGGTGACCTTCCTCCGGGGGCGATCGCTCCAGCGCCAGATCGTGCTGATCGACGAGGCACAGAATCTTGAACCAACCACGCTCCGAACAATCCTCACCCGAGTCGGCGAGGGCACCAAGGTGATCTTCACCGGTGACACGAGTCAGATCGATGCGCCCTACCTCGGCGAGTCCAACAATGCGCTCAGTGTTTTGGCCTCGGCCTTTAGCGGACAGCGCTGCTTCGGGCACATCACGCTGACTGCGTGCGAACGAAGTGCTGTGGCCAGCCTCGCCGCTGAACTGCTCTGACGCCTGCCTGACTTACTGGCCTGGCGCACCCAGTCGGTCCGTCCACGCATTGAGACCGCCCACGCGCCCAGAGGGGTCTGCGCCCGGGCCAACACGTGTCCCAAAAAGAACTTTCATCCGTTTGTTGTGCAGCTTCGAATAATCACTGTTAATTCGCACTTTATGAGGAAAGGTTGGACGTTTTGCAACTCACTGACTTCAACACGGCGACCGTGCACTCAGGCGATTGGCGTGCTTTGGCCAACTGCCGTGGGAACACCAAACTTTTCTTCCCACCTCGGGCAGAACGCCCACAGGCCCGCGCCCGTCGGGAAGCTAAGGCCAATCGCTTGTGCACCGACTGCGTCGTCCATCTCACTTGCCAACAGTTCGCACGTGGCAACCACGAATACGGTTTCTGGGCCAGCGAGTCCGAAGAAGAACGACATCTGGCCGGCTACATCGTTGCCGCACCGATTGGCGTCCGGACACGCATCGCCCGCGAAGCCAACTGAGCCCACCGCACCGCAGTCGTTGTGACACACGATGCCTAAGGTGGCAGCTGTGCCGCTCCCCCGCTTTGCTGTCGTCGACGTCGAGACCTCAGGTCTTTCCGATCGACGCCACCGGATCCTCCAGCTCGGCGCTGTGGTGATCGAGGCCGACGGAACAGTCATCGATCAGTGGTCAACCCTCGTCCGATTGCGGTGGCCTCTCCAGAGTGTCGGGCCGACACACATTCACGGACTCACCCGCCCGATGCTTCGAGGCGCTCCACGGCTCTCGACAGCGCTTGACCAGCTGGCACCGCTGCTCGATGGAGCAATCTTCACGGCGCACAACGCCCAGTTTGACGCAGGCTTCATCGTCCGTGCAGCACACCGCCGCGGCGGCTTTGAGCTCGGCCCCCAGCTCTGCACGCTGCGCATGTCGCGCCAGCTCGACCCCGACCGTCAGATGTCGCACCGCCTCATCGATGTTGCCGAGCGCTACGGCGTCGACCTCACCGCTCCGCACGACGCTTTGGCTGACGCTGCGGCCACCGCCGCCGTCCTTCCTCACCTGCTCGCTGCTCACCGCATCGTCGAACCCGAACAACTCGCCCCGTTCTTCGTGGGCTCCAAGCGGCCTCAATAGCGGGTGAGCATCCGGGCGGCCAAATCTGCGGCCTGCTGTGCTGCGTCATTCGGCGAAAGCACCACCACGTCTGGGCCGAGCCGGATCAGCAGTCTCGCCAACCATCGTTCGTTGGCCACGGGGACATCGACTTCAATCCAACCCTTGGGTCGGTTCAGTCGGGTGACCTCACCGACCGGATACCGGTCGAGAATCCACTGCGCAGCCGGCGCTAATCGAAGCGTGGCGTGCGGCAACTCAGCATCGGCGAAAAAACCCGGCGGCCCATCCACAGGATCAGTCGTTGGCACAACTCGCCCAGTAGGGGCAACGCTGTCGATCCGGTCGATCCGGAAGGTCCGTCGCTCATTCGACTTCGCGTCGTCAGCAACGACGTACCAGTTCCCCGCATCGACGAACACGTGACGCGGCACAATGATCCGCTCGGCACGCTCGTCGCGAGCCGGCGAGTAATACAGCATCGTCAACTCAGCGGCCGCCGCGACCGCCTCGACTACTTCATCGGTCGCCTCTGGTCGCGACATGTCGATCGCTACGCCCGCAGTATCGTCGGAGCCAGCCGCCTCAACGCCGGCATCCGTCAGCGCTCCGGCCAGCTTGTCGAGCGCTCGGCCCAGCGGCCCCGATCGATCAGCACCCGGCAGCTCCATGGCAGCTCGCGCCGACGCAAGGAGTGAGAAACCCTCGGGCGCCGTCAGCCGAAGCGGCCGGGTAAAGAGTCGAGGGACACCGACGAAGACCAGACCGTCATCGACAAAAACGTCGATCATCTCATCGACGAAGGGCGGGAGGCCGCACATTGCCACCAACTCCAAGTCATGTTGGACCTGGTCGGCTGTCAGGTCGAAACGCTCAGCAACTTCAACGAGGGGGACCTCGCCCTGTTCCATGAGCCACGGGAGCATCACCAGGAGGCGGCGCAGCCGATCTTCTGCGTTGCGCGGCCCCTTCATGACGCGGCCTCGACGACGCCGGTGAGCCAGCCGATGATTTGATCACGGATCTCGGGTGGGGACACGACGGCCGCGTGATCGAGCAAGCCGATCAACCAGGACCTAAAGGCATCGAGATGAGATGCGGGGACTTCCACGTTGATCGAGCCGTCGGCATGGCGTTCGATCACTCGCGCTGAACCGACCTCACGCTCAATCGCATTGGCTCGTGTCGCATCGATCCACACGATGGCAAGGACGCCGTCCCCCGGCGCGTGGCCGATCTGCTTCGGGTCTGCTGGAAACGCATCACCCGGGTCGAATGAACCAGGCCGAGCAAAAGTGCCGGTGGGGCCGACCTCGATCGCATCGACACCGCCATCGAATCGGTCGACGCGGAACGTCCGCTTCTCATTGCGGTCGTGATCATGGCCGACGACATACCAGAAGCCACCGCGCAGCAGTAGTCCCCACGGGTCAAGTTCCCGGCGATCGCCGCGGTACACGAACACCAGCGTCGACCTATTAGCGACGGCAGATCTGATAACCGGAAGCTCGGGGCGTTGGGGCAGCACAGCCGACACCGCAGCACCGTTGCCGGCAGATGCGCCACCGAGCTTCCACAGGGCGTCGCGTCCAGCTGAGGTGTCTGTGCGAACCGCAGCAACCGCGACTTGGAGTGCACGGGTCTCGTCGGCATCAAGTTCGAGATCGGCGAGTTCGTACGCCGCTCGGTCGATCCGATACGTCGCATTGTCATCGAAGCGCTCAGACTCGATCGGAACGCCGATTTCTCGCAGTGCTGCCTTGTCACGTTCGAAGGCGGCCCGTCGCGGTCGCTCCGCATCTGGATATTGACCAGCGAGCGCGCCAGTGATCTGAACGAGCGTGAGTGGTCGTTCAGACTCCAGCAACAGCGCCAGCAGATTGGTGAGTCGTTCGACCCGGTCAACGCGGTTCGCTGCCATCGAGAACCGTCAGTCTTCGATGGCCGAACGAATAGCCTCGACGACTTCCGCTGCGCTTGCGCCCGGGGTGAGAATCTTCGCAATACCGGCCCCTGCGAGTTCGTCGACGTCGTGGTCGGGAACAATCCCACCCACCACGACGGGGATATCGACGCCGCGCTCGCGCACCTTCTGGACGACCAACGGCGCCAGCGTCATGTGCGCCCCAGACAGCATCGACAGACCAATCGCATCGACGTCTTCATCGACCGCAGCCGCAGCAACGGTGTCCGGAGTTTGGAAAAGGCCGGTGTAAATGACTTCGTAACCTGCGTCACGCAAGATGCGCGCCACGACCTTGACACCGCGGTCGTGACCATCCAGGCCGACCTTTGCAACGAGAACCCGTTCGCCTGCCATCAGTTCACTTCGTTCCGTAATCGTAGAAACCGCGACCGGACTTCCGGCCGAGCAGCCCAGCTTCGACCATGCGCGACAGCATCGGCGGCGCGGCGTAGAGCGGCTCTTTGAACTCGTCGTACATGCTCACAGCGACGGCCAGCGTTGTGTCGAGACCAATCAAGTCGGCGAGGCTGAGTGGGCCCATCGGGTGGTTGCACCCCTCGACCATGCCGTGATCGATGTCAACGGCAGTGGCGAAGCCTGATTCCATCATGCGGATGGCCGACAGGATGTATGGGATCAGCAGTGCGTTGACAACAAAGCCCGCACGGTCTTTGCTCCGAATGACAATCTTGCCAAGCGTGTCTTCGGCGAAGTGGTTCGCAGCGTCGACGGTTGCTGAGTCGGTCATGAGGCTCGTGACGAGCTCGACCAGTTTGAGCACCGGCACCGGGTTGAAGAAGTGAATGCCGATGACACTTTCAGGACGCTCCGTGGCAATGCCAAGCTTCATGATCGGAATCGAGCTGGTGTTACTCGCGAGGATCGCGTCGTCAGCCTCAACCACTTGGTCGAGCGTCTTGAACACCCTGGTCTTCAGCGCCTCGTCCTCGATGACGGCCTCGATGACCATCCGTCGGTCAGCCATATCGGCGAGATCGGTTGTGAAGGTGAGGCGTGCAATCGCAGCGTCGCGCTCGACTTCAGTCATGCGGTCGCGCGCAACGGCCCTATCGAACGAGCTGATGAGGCGGTTGCGTCCGCGCTCGGCACCGGCGGCATCGATTTCGTGGACGACGGTGTCGAGGCCAGCCCGTACACAAACTTCGGCGATGCCAGCGCCCATCTGGCCGCAGCCCACGACGCCCACACGTTGAATATTCGGTCGAGTCTCAATCATTGCCATAACCGTAGCGACGACATGAACGAGGCCACGGCCTGGACCCGATATCAGTGAGTCCCACCACCCGCAACAGTCACGGTTTGCCCGCCCGCATTCCGCTGCGTCGGGGTCAGATCCTCCGATGTCGAGATGCCAAACACGAAGGTGCCTCTCGGCACCGAGGCGTCCTCGCATCCCGGAAATCGGAGGATCTGGACCGCCTCAGAGTTGGAGGGATTTGGTTTGCAGAAATTCTTCGATGCCGTACGGGCCGTTTTCGCGACCGTAGCCGGACTGCTTGTAGCCGCCGAACGGTGCAGCGATGTTGAAGCTGCCGCCGTTGACGTCGACGGCTCCGGTGCGCATCCGGCGGGCAACGGACATGGCCCGATCTTGGTCCCCAGACCAGACGCCGCCGCTCAGGCCATAGAGGCTGTCATTGGCAATGTGCACAGCATCGTCGTCATCGTCGTACCCGATGATCGACAGCACCGGGCCGAAGATCTCTTCCTGCGCAATGGTCATGTCGTTCGTTACGTTTGCGAACACCGTCGGCTTAACGAAGTAACCGGTCTCGTGGCCTTCCGGCTTACCAAGGCCACCGGCGGCAACCACTGCGCCCTCGTCAATGCCCTTCTGGATGTACTCCTGCACGCGATCCCACTGGGCTTGGCTGATGAGCGGACCGAGGTGCATGCCCTCTTCGGTCGGGTCTCCGACCTGTGTGGCCGCAACGGCGGCGGCGGCGATTTCGACGGCCTCGTCGTAGCGGCTGTTCGGGACGAGCATGCGCGTGTGGGCAGTGCAGGTCTGCCCCGAGTTGAGGAAGCAGGCAAACACACCCTTCGGGATCACCTTGGCGAAGTCGGCGTCGTCAAGGACGATGTTGGCCGACTTGCCGCCCAGCTCGAGCGCAACCCGCTTGATCGAAGCGGCTGCTGAAGCAGCAACCTGCTTGCCGGCGCGCGACGAGCCGGTAAAGCTGACCATGTCGATGCCCGGGTGCTCTGAAATGGCAGCGCCGACTGTCGTGCCATTGCCGCTGACGAGATTGAAGACACCCGCCGGAAGGCCGACTTCGTCCATGATTTCTGCAAGAATGAACGCGTTGAGCGGCGCAATCTCTGAAGGCTTGAGCACGATCGTGCAACCGGCTGCGAGCGATCCGCCGACCTTGCAGATGATCTGGTGGAGCGGGTAATTCCATGGCGTGATGGCGCCGACCACGCCCACCGGCTCTTTGACGACAAGGCTGTTGCCGATCTTCTCTTCGAACTCGAAACTATCGAGCAACGTGGCGAACGTCGCCATGTTGCCTGCTGGAAGCCCGGCTTGGATCATCGTCGACCAGGTGATCGGCATGCCGACTTCACCGGCGATGGTCTCGGCAATCTCGGCCGAGCGAGCTTGCAGCGCTTCGTTCAGGCGCACGAGGTACTTCTGTCGCTCTTCGACCGGAGTCTGTGACCACGTGTCGAACGCGATCCGGGCAGCTGCGACCGCCCGGTCGACGTCGCTGGCAACACCGTCGGGGACCGAGCCCATGACCTGCTCGGTGGCGGCATTGATGACCTCGATATTGCCGGTCCCGTCGCTGGGGACCCAAGCACCGTCGATGTAAATGTTCTCAAAATTGCGCATCGCGACAGCCTTCCCGATTCGAGGGTCGACAAACGAAACGAGCTCCGAATTACGTATGGGGTCAGGCCCCTTTCGCAACTCTGGCCAGAGTTGCGAAAGGGGCCTGACCCCATACGTAACTATTGGTTGGCGCGGTACCAGTTGATGAGTGCGTTGGTACTGCTGTCGTGAGCGCCAGGGATTGGCTGACCGGTCAGCTCGGGTGTGATCTGGTTGGCGAGCTCCTTGCCGAGTTCGACACCCCACTGGTCGTAGCTGTTGACGCCCCAGATAGTGCCCTGAACATGCACCATGTGTTCATACAGCGCGATGAGCTGACCGAGTACCGACGGGGTGAGTTGCTCCGCGAGAATCACCGTATTTGGGCGATCGCCTTCGAAGTTGCGCCATGGCTCGGCCTCGTTGCTCCGGCCGAATGCGAGCGCCTCAGACTGAGCTATCAGGTTCGCCATCAGCAGGTCGTGGTGTTCTTGATGATCGTGATGCGGTTGAGCGAACCCGATGAAGTCGACGGGAATAACGCGGGTGCCCTGATGGATCAATTGGTAGAACGCGTGCTGTCCGTTCGTCCCCGGCTCGCCCCAAACGATCGGCCCGGTGTTGTAGTCGACGCGTTCGCCATCAATAGTCACCGACTTACCGTTGGACTCCATATCGAGCTGCTGGAGGTAGGCAGGGAAACGCGCCAACTCGTTGGCGTATGGCAGTACAGCCTTGGTGTCAAAGCCAAGACCGTTGGCGTACCAGACGCCCAGAAGCGCCATCAGCACCGGTGCGTTCTCTGCGAGCGGAGCAGTGCGAAAGTGCTCGTCGATCGTGTGAAACCCTGCGAGGAAATCGCGGAACCGGTCCGGTCCAATGGCGAGCATCAGCGACAGCCCAATCGCCGAGTCGACCGAATAGCGACCACCGACCCAGTCCCAGAAGCCGAACATGTTGTTCGCGGCATCGATCCCGAAGTCGGCGACGCGCTCGGCGTTGGTCGACACCGCCACAAAATGGTCGGCGACAGCGTCTTCGCCAAGTGCATCGACCAGCCAGGTCCGAGCGGTCCGGGCATTGGTCAACGTTTCGATCGTCCCGAACGTCTTCGACGCAACAATGAACAGCGTCGATTCCGGTTCGGCGCCGGCAAGAACACCGACAATGTCGGCACCATCGATGTTCGAGACAAACGAGCAACGCAACCGTGGGTGGCGGAAAGCGCCAAGCGCCTGCTCTGCCATGGCCGGCCCCAGGTCCGAGCCACCAATACCAATGTTGACAATATGGGTGATCCGTTCGTCTGCTCGAATGCGCTCGGCAAAAGCTGACATCGAGTCGAGTACAGCGTGCACGTCGGGGACTACGTTCTGACCATCGATCATGAAGGTCGATCCGGCTGGCATGCGCAAAGCTGCATGACCCACCGCTCGATCTTCGGCGACGTTGATGTGCTCACCGGCAAACATGGCATCTCGCCGAGTCTCGACATCACGGTCGCGCGCCAACTCGAGCAGAGCAGCGAGGACGTCGTCGTTCAGCCGGTGCTTCGAGTAGTCCAGCCGAAGATCGCCCGCTTCGACCAGGTAGCGGGTCGCCCGACCGGGATCGATGTCAAACAGCTCCCGAAGGTGTGCAGGGCGAGCGAGCTGAGCGAGCGCATCCAGATTCATGCCGCCAATGTAGAGGCCAGCCCCCCGGGGCACTCGCGCTGCTCAGTCCGGCAGTTTCGCCGCGGCAGCGTGGTCGACAAACAGAGTGGTCCCCGATCGTCGAACGTGGCTGACGGGAATCGACCGATCGCGTTCGAGCCAACGGCGCACCATGTCAGCCTTCGACTTTCCTGTGGTGAGAATGAGCCGACCGCGAGCGTGGTTCACTGGCCCAGGAGTCAAGGTCATTCGTCCTCGACCGTTGAAGTCGCCGACCATCGCCACGGCACTCGTACCGCTGACGACTGGCGCATCAGCATGCGGAACAGGCGGCCACGAAGCCGTGTGGCCATCGTTGCCCAACCCGAGATGTACGACGTCGAACCGATCGGGTAACGACTCGGCGTACCGCATTGCGGCCATCGCCAGGTCGTCGCCAGCGACCGGCATCAGCCGCAGCTCGGTCGGCATGAACCAGAGTTGGCCAGCGTTGCGATCCTCGTGGCCGTCTGGGGCGACCCGCTCGTCGACCTGCCAGACGGTCAATCGTTCCCAATCGAGATCCTCGTGCACGAGCGCAGCCAACATCGATGGCGCAGTGGAGCCCCCGCTCACTGCGAGCGACGCACTGCCGCGGCGTCTGATGGCCCCACGGAGCCGAACGGCGAGCGATCGAGCCACGTCGCCGGTCGGGTCGTCGGAAACTCGAACCGACACGGACCCGTACTTCACTACTTGGACACGCTTGGCCACAGACACAATCTAGTTCGCCTCCCACATTCTGTTGGCCTCGGCAGCTCGTTCGAGGCGTAACGTACGCCCAGTGAGTGAACAGACAGAGCGCAACGGGGTCCGGGTTGGCGTCGCCGCCTACGTTCTCTGGGGCCTGCTCACCGTCTATTGGAAGCAGCTTTCAGCGCTCGACGCCGTCGAACTAATCGGCTGGCGTATGTTCACTGCAGCCATAGTGATGGCCGTCGTCACGACAGCGCGCGGCACATGGCCAGCAATCGTCGCGGCCTTTCGATCACGGTCGACCGTCGTCAGGCTGATCGTCGCTGCGCTCCTGCTCAGCGCCAACTGGGGCAGCTACGTCTGGGCCGTCATCAACGATCGTGTGATCGAAACTGCGCTCGGCTACTTCATCGCCCCGCTGGGCACCATGGCCATCGGCGCGCTCGTGTTGGGCGAGCGTGCGAATCGAGCCCAAAAGGTCGCCTTTGGCTGCGTCGCCATCGCTGTCGTGATCTTGACCGTAGGCGCTGGCCAGCCGCCATGGATTTCGATTGTCCTGGCAGCCACGTGGAGTTCTTACGCGCTGAGCAAGCGCAATATGCCGCTCGGGGCCATCGACAGTTTGACGGGCGAGACGTTCGTGCTCGTACTCCCCGCCGCCATGGCGCTCATCGTGCTTGCGGGCCGCAGTAGCAGTGCGGTGAACACCGCTTCGGCGACGGACTGGGTCTTGCTGCTCGGGACCGGGCTCATCACGGCAATCCCCCTGATGTTGTTTGCGTCTGCAGCCAAGTCAATTCCGTTCATGTTGCTCGGACCACTGAACCTGATCGTTCCAGTGATCAACTTCGGTCTTGGCTGGGTGCTGTACAACGAACCAATGCCCCTCAATCGATTAATCGGTTTCGCCTTCGTCTGGCTTGCTCTCCTGGTCGTGATGACTGACAGGATTCGCTCGCATCAGCGGGCTGCCCGACCCCAACCTCCCGTCAACGACGAGCCAGCGACCGACACAACCGGTGCGGGGCTCATCACCTGACCCAATTACAGAAGTATCGTGGACGTGGTGCAGCCGTCTCCTTGTCGTGTGTCCAACCTGCTGGGCTTGTTCGTCGCCAGCGTCATGCTGACGGGATGTTTCACCTCGACAGCCGACTTTAAGTCGGATGCGGAAGCGTTCATCACCGACAAAGTCGGTACCGAACTCAATGTGGTGTTCGAGTCGGTCAACTGCGATTCACCCCTCGATCAGGAGATCGGCACGCAGTTCCCATGCACGGCAATTACCGTGGACGGTCGCCTGTACGAATTCGACAACGTGATCGACGAACCCGGCGAGTTCACGGTCAACATTGCACGCCGCCCCTGATCAGCACGGGTACAGCTGCTCGCGCACGGCACGTCCGGCATACACCGCGAATCCCGCGCCCAGATGGCTGCTCTCTGCCAGGATGATCCCGAACATCTCGATCCGCAAGTAACGACAGGACTCACCTTCATGAACAAGACATTTACCGCATTCCTCGCCGTTGCCGCCCTTGGATTGGCAGCCTGCGGCGGTGTTGACCGCGACGGCACCCGTGATCTATTCATCTCCGACATGGAAGCGCTGGGCAACACGGCCGACGCTGACTGCATTGACAAGGTCTTCGCCGAATATTCCGACAAAGACATCGGGGCGATGTCGGATGGTTCGGAGAACGAGAACACCCAAGCGCTGGCAGAAGAACTGATTGCCTGCACCGACTTGCTCGGCGGCTGAGCATCTCTCATTGGCTGACAACGACCAACGGCCACCGGATCCCCGCAGAGGGAACCGGCGGCCGTTGCCGTTTCAGGTATTCAGCCCGTCAGACGGGCAGGTAGATCAGCTTCCGTAAGCGCCGCCGACGCCTTCGAAGTCGACCAGATCGCCGGTCGGAACGAATGCGATGGCATCATCCACGATGGTCACCTGCTGCAGCTGAGCTGATTCGGTCCAGTAGGCGTCGTTGACTCCGTCGAGCTGCAGCGTGCCGCCGAGGAGGAGATCGCTAGTGGTGTTAGCGTTCCAGACTGCTGACATCAGGTTGACCCGGTTGAGGCCGCCTTCCATCTCAGCAGCAGAACGGAGCACGCCGACGAGGAACTCGCCGTACAGGACTCCGGTCGAGTACGAACCATCAGCACACGTGACGTCGCCATACTCGGCGAGGATGCGCTCGGTCTCCATGATCGCAGGATCGTCGGCGTAAACCGGGTCACCACAGATCTTGTTCGAGTTCGCCATGATCGGACCAGCGTTGTCGGCCGCGAGAGTTACCACAGCTTCCCGGACCGGCTTGAAGAACGACGACAGGTTGTTGCAGGTGTACGACATGTACGTGGTCGGACGCCATTCGGAGGCGGCGAGCACTGCGGTGGACTGCGAGCAGAACTTCGAGGTCGTACCAACGAGGAACACATCAGCGCCGGTGGCGATAAGCGTGGTCATTTCGTTGGTGACGTCGGCGCCTGCCGGGTCGTGGACTTGCTCGGAGACGATCTCAAGCCCGGCGCAAGCGTCGGACCCGTTGAGCGTCTGCTGGTAGGTCTTACCAAAGTCGTTGTTCATGATCAGGGCAGCAACGGTGGCGTTTTCGCCAATGTTGGCCTTGATGTCGGTGCACCAGATCTCCGTCTCGGTGACGTAGTTCAAGATGTTGCCGACGGTCCACGGGAAGTTGCCCGGGTCGCCCCAGAACGGAAAGCCCGAGGAGTTGAACAGCTGCGGTACGCAAGCCTCATCAGTGATGGGGCGGATTGCGTAGTTGATCGGCGTGCCGATGTTGTGCGCCAGAGCGAACACATCATCGGAGTCGAGCATTTCTTCGATGTTCGCCACGGCGCGACCAGCTTCGTAGCCGTCGTCCTTCATGATCAGTACGAGGTCTTTACCAGCGACCGGATCAGTGTCGTTGATGAAGTCGAAGTACATCTCCATGCCTTCGCCGATAGCACCGAACGCAGCAAGTGCGCCGGACTGCGGCAAGGTCTGGCCAATGCGGATCTCGTCGCCCTCGACGCCCTGGGTTGCGTTCCAGTCGTCGGGGCAGTCGCCGAGTGCCAGCGTGGTGCCAGCAGCAACGACAACGTCGCCTTCGAGTGCGAGTGCTGCGCTTGCTGGTGCCTCGTCGGCCGGCGCGTCTGCCGGAGCGTCGTCAGCCGGCGCGGCGTCAGCCGGGGCGTCGGTCGCGGCCGGTGCTTCTTCTGCAGGAGCTTCGGTCGCGGCCGGTGCGTTGTTTGCTGCCGGTGTGGCGTCGTCGCTACCGCATGCCGCAAAAATCAGGCCAGCAGCCATGATCCCGGCGACAGAACGTTGAATACGTGATGTTCGCATGTTTTCCCCTAATTGTTTTGGATGGTACCGATTGCTCGGCATTTAACCGGTTGCGCTCAGAGACGCTGGCTTGGCCATTCCCTCAAGCCAGCTACTCCCCCCACGCACCGAGATCTTTACTTCGGTGTTCGTTGATTACCGTAGCGGCTCAACTCTCGTCGACGGTAGTCGACAAATCTGGCGATTCGCTGCCCAAAGAATCGTTGGGAATATCGCTCTCGTCGGCGCTCACCGCAGCTCCGGCACCAGCGAGCTGAATTGCTGGAGTCTTTGGCAGCACTTCCACGAATCGGCCGCGGATCTTTCGGACGCCTGAAATGACGCCCCCCGGCAGCACAAACGTGATGACGATCAGGCCGATACCGAGGATCAACCCGCCGGTGGGGCCCTGAAGCCAGCGTTCCGGAATGCCCGGCAGGTTTTGAGTCGACGATGCCCAGTCAGGAATAAAGGCAATGACCAAGCCGCCGATCGCTGCGCCCGACAATGTCCCAACACCGCCCACGACCATTCCGACAATGAACAGAATCGAGATGAGCTGCGTGAAGTCGCCTTCGGACGCTATGCCGAGCTCAGCAACGTAGATCATGCCGCCGACGCCGCCGAGGGCAGAGGCAACACCGAATGACATCGTCTTGTGAAAGCTGAGGCTCATCCCATTGACAGCAGCCGAAGTCTCGTTGTCGCGGACTGCTCGGATTGCCCGGCCAGGTCGACTCTTAATGAGATTACTCACCAGTTTGAAGCAGATGAGAGCGAGAATGACCATCATGAAGAAGGTCCAGACACGCTGTTCCTCCTTGTTCGACATCCCCTCGCCGTCGCCAAAGTACTGACCGATGAGCGGCAAACTGTGCAGTGCATTGATCATTCCGTCAAGTGGAAGCCAGCTCGGCGGAATGAAGTCGGAGTCGACCGTTTTGCCAGCAGCACCCCCGGTGTACGGAAGCAGGAAGTCGAGCTTGATGAGCGAAGGGAAGATCGCCGCCAAACCGAGCGTCACAAGTGCCAGATACAGACCCCTGATCCTCAATGCCGGAATACCAGCCACCAAGCCGAACACGAAACAGACCGGAACCACCACGATCAGCGACGTGAACCATGCCCAGTTTTGGTCCGCAACGAGCCAAGCGGAGATGTAGGCGCCGGTTCCGAAAAAGAAACCCTGGCCAAGCGACAGCTGGCCAGTGAAGCCCGCTACCACTTGCAGCCCGAGGATCGCCACCATAAACGATATTGATTTGGTGACACGGGTAATGCTCAACTTGTAGCTGTTGTCGAACAGCGTGATCGATCCGGTGTCGTTGTACGCAAACGCAACGATCAAGATCAACAACGCGAGGAGCGCAAAGCCGGCAATTTTGTAGGCCCGATAGCGATTCGTGCCTTCGGTGAAAAGGAATTTTGGTGATGTTGTAGCCATTGTTTTCTTCCTCAGACCCGTTCAACTTGCGGCGTGCCGAACAGCCCAGATGGTTTGAAGAGCAAGACCAGCATGAGTACCGCCACGGCGGCGAGCAAGCTGAGCTCACTCGGGATACCGAGATACGGCACCCCAATTGATTGGACGAGGCCAATGGCGAGACCACCGGCGATCGCGCCACCGAGGCTGTCAAGACCGCCGAGTGCAGCAGCCGAGACGGCGAAGATAAGGCCAGTAACCATGACATTCGGTTCGAGCTGACGGAACGGTGAGGCAACGAAGACGCAGACACCGAGGGTTCCGACCGCCGCAGCTATCGCCCAACCGAACTGCAACGTTGGCCCAACCTTGATGCCAGCGAGTTCGCTCGACTCAAGGTTCGATGACACCGCTCGGAAAGCGAGTCCAATTTTCGTCGTGTTCAGCAGCAGAGTGAGACCGCCAGCAACGACTGCGACGGTCACGATCGTGCCGATCGTGTACCAGGAGAGCGTCACCGTATTCCAAGTCAGGGCATTGCCAGACGGGAACAGCTCGGGGAATGCGCGAGGATCAAATCGCCAGATGATGCCGGCAAGGGCGTTGATCCCAAGGAACAGTCCGAGCGTGATGATGACGAGCGGTAAGTGATCTGACGGGTCGAACGGTCGGATGAGCGTTCGTTCGAAGCCCGCTGCGAGAACGGCAGTGATCGCCATCGCGCCAACGACGGCTATCCACATCGGGAGACCACGTTCGGTCGCCAGTACGAGGGCGATGAATCCGCCGAACATGGCGAACTCGCCTTGGGCGAAGTTGATCAGGGTGGTCGCCTTGAAGATCATGACCAAGGCCATAGCAATCAGTGCGTAGGTGGCTCCGTTGGACAGGCCATCGGAGATGCGATTGAGAAAGAGTTCCATTGATGTTTTCCTTCAGACTCCGAGGTAGGCCTTGCGGATGGCGTCATCGTTAATCAATTCGTCAGCCGGACCTTCGGTGAAGATCGCTCCGGACTCGAGGACGTAGCCCCGGTCGCCGATGCCGAGTGCAAGCTGTGCGTTCTGTTCAACCACGAGCATCGTCGTGCCAGTCTCCTTGTTGATTTCGGCGAAGCGCTCAAACAGCTCCGCCACGATGATCGGGGCCAGCCCAAGTGATGGTTCGTCGAGCAATAACAGGCTGGGTCGAGACATCAGCGCCCGGGAGACGGCAAGCATCTGCTGCTCGCCACCGGAAAGCGAACCGGCACGCTGGTTCTTGCGCTCCCGCAGAACGGGGTACACGTCAAACCACTGCTCGATGTCTTTGTCGATTTCGTTGTCATCTCGAATGTAGGCACCGACCCGGAGGTTGTCCTCGACGGACAATTCGGGAAGCGTGCCCCGACCCTGCGGGACATGTGCGACACCTTGGCGCACGAGATCAGGGGCTTTCGCACTGCTGATATCTTCGCCACGAAGCTTGATCGAGCCCTTGCGGGAAATCATGCCCGACACCGCTCGCAGCGTCGTGGTCTTGCCGGCGCCATTGGCACCGAGGATGATCACGATCTCGCCGTCGGCGACATGGAAGTCCAAGCCGTGGAGGACCTGAATCTGGCCGTAACCGCCTTCAAGGCCCTTGACCTCGAGGACGAGTTCGGGCGATGTACTGGTTTCGCTCATGCGGGTGCTCCTAGGTACGCCTCGATTACGGCGGGGTTCTCTTGCACTTCGGCAGGAAGGCCCTCAGCGATCTTGCGGCCGAAGTCGAGAACAACGACGTTCTCGGAAATGCTCATCACGAGGCCCATGTGGTGCTCGACGAGGAGGATGGTCAGGTTGTAGTCGGTCCGGATCTTCTGGATGACGATCGACAGTTCCTCGACTTCGCTGTGCGTCAGGCCCGTCGCCGGTTCGTCGAGCATCAACAGCTTCGGATGACCAATGAGACAGCGGGCGAGTTCGATTCGCTTGAGCGTTCCGTAGGGAAGGCCAGCGCACTGCTGGAAGGCAAACTCTGCGAGGCCGAGGTCGGTCAGAATCGTGTACGCCTCGGACGCCAACTCCTTTTCTTCCTTCTTGCGCCCAATGTTGAGCATCGCAGTCCCGAAGTTCTGCTTGCTCCGCACGTGCGCACCAGCCATGACGTTCTCGATCACGCTCATGCGTGGCCAGAGCGCCAAGTTCTGGAACGTTCGGAAGATGCCCGTCTTGGCAATCAAGTGTGGTGGCGTCTTCAACAGGTCGACCCCGTTAAAGCTCAACGATCCAGCGGTCGGGTCATAGATACGACTGATGACGTTAAACATCGTCGTCTTCCCCGCACCATTTGGACCAATGAGGCCACAAATCTGTCCTTCTTCGATGTCGAAGGTCATCCCGCTGAGAGCAACGATGCCCCCAAACCTGACTTCAACGTCTTTCACTTCCAGCATCGCCATCGACGTAAACCCCCTGATGTTCGTCGGTCGGTTTGGGAACGTAGCACGCAGCCCCAGACGGCCATCGAACCGGACGGTTCGAGGACGCAGATCGGAAGGTACCAGACCGCCACTTCGAGTACCGCACCCGAACGACCCTCCTCAGCCGAAGTTTCCCAAAGGTGAGAAGATTCAAAATCCCAGCCGGCCGATGCGAGTCCGCAAACGTCCTTGCCTAGAGTCGGACACGTGCAGATGACGCGACTTACCGCACTGCTGATCGCTACGGGGCTGGTCGCTGCAGCATGCGGCGCCGAAGTTGCTGTGACTGCAACTCGCTCCGATGCCTCAGCGGGAGCGACAACTGCGCCACCGTTTGATCCGGGAACGACCGCCATCGAAGATGACGGCAACCCGGACGATCCCCCGAGCGGGCCAACCACCACGCCTCCGGTGACCGCTCCAACTGTCAGCGATCCCAACGCCATCAATTTCGGTCCGAACAAGCCAGCACGGCCATACGACGACTTCCTCCTGGCGACACTCGCCGACCTCGACACATGGTGGGAGCAGACCTATCCCGAGGTGTACGGCGAAGCATGGCAACCACTCCAAGGCGATGTCTATGCGGCGTACCCGCAACGGCCAGATGATCTCCCCGGTTGCGGCGAGCCGCGCACGTCCTACGACGACGTCCAACAATTCGTGGCGTTCTACTGCGGCCTCGCTGACTTCATCGTGTACGACGACGGCGACGACGGCCTACTGGCCCAACTTGCCGACAACTTCGGCGCCGGAACAATCGGCATCGTTTTGGCTCACGAGTACGGCCATGCCATCCAACAGCGCAGCGGTGTCCTGCGACAAAACCTCCCGACGGTCACGACAGAGCAGCAGGCCGACTGCTTCGCTGGAGCTTGGGCGGGCCGAGCCGCACGAGGCGAAGGCGGCATCACGTTCTCCGACGCCGATGTTCGCGCCGGCCTCATCGCCATGCTCGAAGTACGTGATCCCGTCGGCATTGATCAGTTTGCACCCGGCGGCCACGGGTCCGGATTCGACCGGGTCGGTGCGTTCCAGGTCGGCTTCCGCGAAGGCGCAGTCCGCTGCGGTGACCTCATTGACAACCCGCTCCCGCTGATGCCGAACCAATTCAATGACAACAATGATTTCGCCAACGAAGGCAATGCACCGTTCGGGTTCGACGCTGGCGATCCCGAGACCGGCGTAGGCGCCGAGCTGTTCGGATTCCTGGTGCCCGACCTCAACCTCTTCTGGGGCATCGACGCAGGGATTCCTGACTTCATCCCGCTCACGCTCGTTCCTGTCCAGAGCGAGGCTGAGGCAGCATGCGCCGATCTCGAGCCCGGCCTCCAAAACGGAGCGGCCCTCTGCCCGTCGAGTAACACCGTTTTCCTGAACGAACCGGTTGCCCGCAGCCTCTACGAACAAGACACGTTCGGCGACTTCTCGTTGGGCTATTTAATCGGCGTGGCGTGGGCCGAAGCGGCGCAGCGCTCACTCGGATCAGCCATCGAAGGCGAACAACGTGAACTGATCAACGACTGCCTCGCCGGGGCATGGGTCCAGACAGTCATCCCCGTCGACTTTCAACTGTCTCAGCCGCGCGCCGAAGGCCGGACATCCATCGTGTCGCCCGGCGACCTCGACGAAGCTGTTCGCACCGCCATCCTGATCGGCGACCTCGACGCCGACGACAATGTGCTCGGCAGCCCGTTCGAGAAGATCGACTCATTCCGCGATGGCGTCATTGGCGGGCTCAACGCCTGCGCGAACTAGCTCGCTGCTCCCGACTCACCTTTGGCTCAGGTGCCAAAGCGGTGGCGAAAATCAGCTCAATTCACTCGTGATGATCGCGGCCAACTCGACAGGACGATCGCCCTGAACGCTGTGGCCGGCACCATCGACAAGGTGCACCACCATCGCCGGTTGTAGCCGTTTGGCCTCCGCAACGTCGGTGTCGTCGACGACCGGCGACAGCGATCCGCGAACCAATGTCAGCTTGCAGGCCATGCTGGCGAAATCGTCCCACAGCGGATTGTGTGCTTCGTCGCTGATCACATCGGATTCAGGCATACCGGAGGATCCGCCGTCGATACTGTCGCTCGCCTCGAGGCGGTTGGTCCGGTCGTAGTTCCATTGCCACGACCCGTCGGCGACCGGGTGGGCGTTGTGCAAGATGCCGCGCCGCAGCGACGACTCAGACCGAGTTGGATTGAACTCGACCGTCCTGGCCAGAAGGTCGTCGAAGCCTGCGAACGACTGCGGGCCGTTGACGAAATCGATAATCGCTTTGGCTTTTTTCTGGTTGACCCCTGGCGTGATGTCGACCATCACAAGCGATTGCACCAGTTCGGGGTGTCGAGTGGCCAGCAGCATCGACGTCAACCCACCGAGGGACATCCCGACGACGAGGCGCGCATCTGGAGCGTGCTGACGAATTGCCACAGCAACGTCGTCAGCGAGATTCGCCGGCGAGTACGCGCCGTCTGACCGCCACGAGGAGTGCCCGTGGCCGGGCAGGTCGACAGCCAAAGCGGGTCGGCCCAGCGCAAGCGCCACCGTGTCCCATGTGTGAGCGTTCTGCGCACCTCCGTGGACAAAGACAACCTCGGCAGCGCCGGGTTCGCCCCAGCTCAGGGCACTGACGGAGCGTCCGTCGTCCAGTTCTACATGACCCCGGACGACAGTCGGGATGGCCACATTCAGGCCAAACTCGGCAATGTTCTCGTGGAACAACCCGAATTCGTTGTAGTGGGATGCAGGACCAGCAATGTCGCTCACGTAAGTGACGCTAGTGCTGCGGCGTCGGCTGTTCAGCCTCCGGCGTCGGTCCCGTTGCCGCCGGCAGCCATGGTCGTCGTGGTCGCCAGCGTCGTGGTCAGCGTCGAAGTCGGAGTCGAAGTCGTTGAAGTAGTAGCTGGCGGTGTGGTTGTCGTCTGGACCGGCGCCTGCGTCGTCACAGGCGCCTGCGTGGTGGCGGGAGCCTGCGTGGTTTCCGGCGCCGTGTCAGGCACCGTCGTCGTGGTTTGCGCAACGGTGGTCGTCGTGGTCGATGTCGACACGTATTCAGGATCGATCCAGTTGAAGGTCGGCGGCGGAGAGCCAACTGCCTCGGGCTCGTTTTCGCCGTCCCAGACAAAGACCTGGTCACCGTTGCCCATCAGGTCTTGCATGGTCTCGGAGATGTTTAGTGGGATTCGGATACACCCATGCGATGCACCCTGCAGCGGCACGTTGAGTGCACCATGAATAGCAATTCCGTAGTTGAAGTAGACCGGATTCCACATGCCGCCGAGCGCACTCTGGCGGATGCCTTCAACTTGGCGGTAGACGGTAAACACGCCACCCGGTGTGTTCGAGATGCCGCATTCGCCTCGGACCAACGGTTCCACGCCATCACGGTTGCCGTACTCGCCCGGGCTAATCGTGACTTCTTCGCACCACTGTTCGTTGCTGCCGCTCGACATATGCGTGATCATCACGGGTTGGTTGTCGTGATAGATCGCCAGCACCTGCTCTGGCAGATACACCTCGGTGTGGTGAGGCGTGGCATTCGGCCGGCGCGGCTGAATGACAAAGGGCTCCTGCAGCTGATCCCACATGTCAGGGGTGACCTTGCCGGTCGGCGCGTTGCTCGCCGTTCCGAGGACCAGCTTCTCGTAGGCCCAGATTGCCTTGATGGTCTGATCGCCGTAGATGCCATCAATCGGCCCCGGGACGAAGCCGAGTTCGGTGAGCCGTTGCTGCACGAGCTTGACGTCGTCGCCCGTAAGCCCCTTCGACAGGGTGCGCTCGAGCGGAACCTTGATGACCGGTGCCGCGGTTGCAACGGAGCCAATGACTCCTGGAATGGATTCGGGAACCGTCAGGACGCTCACAGAGGAATCAACGACAAACGCAGCGTCAGCGGGAATCCGCTCAGTAGTGCCATCGTCGCCACCGCCGCCGAGAGCGATACCTGCCAGCACAACCATCCCGAGCAGGCCGGCAGCCGCAACGGCAGGCAGCCATTTGGCAGCCTGGTTTGGCTGGCGATCTCGAGCAGGGCGAGGCTGGCGGCGGGAAGTTTCGTTCATGAGTTGCGGATGTTCTGTGCGAGCTCGGACTGTCTTTCGAACCTCCACTCAGAATGTAGCAATGCCAATCAGGCAGCGGCCCTCGCGCGGCCCGCCGTTCGACACAGTTTCTTTTTTGCGTCAGTCTTTGGTGATGATCGGCGTGATGCCGTCGAGGGCACCTCGCAACTCACGCATCTCCCGGAGGATCGTGAGGATAATCCCAGGCGAGCTGAGCGTCGACTCGCCGCGAGTACGCGGGAAGTAATCGACACCGAACTGCAGCATCTCGTAGCCAAGCCGAGTTGCCCGGATGACCAGTTCGGCGTCGATAAACGAGCCTTCGCTCTGCAACTCGACGTGATCAAAGACCTTGGCCCTGCAGAGTTTGAAGGCGAAGTTGATGTCGCGTGCCTTCACCCCAAAGAGCGTGCGGATCAACAGGTTGTACCAGAAGGTGTAGACGGTCCGGAGGTAGCCCTCGCCAGTGCGATCAAACCGGTAGGCACTGACGACGTCGGCGTCGTAGTCGACCATCAGGCGCACTGCCCGCGGCAGCTCCGCCATATCGAAGGGCAGATCGGCGTCGGTGTACAGAATCAGGTCGCCGGTGGCCGCTGCGAATCCGGTCTTGATCGCCCCGCCAAGCTTGCGGTTCTTCTCGTGGTGGATGACCGTGACGTGCGGGTCGGCTGCTGCGATTGCGTCGGCGATCTCGGCAGTGCGATCAGTCGACGCGTCGTTGACAATGATTAATTCGTAGTCATCGATGTCGCCAGCCTTGATCAGCGCTGCGCAGGCCCGACGCGCAGCGGTGAGCGCACGGTCGACGTACTCCTCTTCATTCCACATCGGGTAAAAGATCGAGAGCTTGTTGAAAGGTGCTCCGGTCTGTTCGCTCGTCATGCGGGCAGAAGGGTAGCTGCCGGGGAAGTCAGCGCTGCAGCGCCTACAGTCAGCTGCGTGGCAGAGGAGACGAACACGACCGATTCACACCCGGGTCTTCCACCTCCGATTCCTGGTTTCACGGCGCCCCAACCAATCCAGCAACGGCCGGGGCAGGTAACCACGGGCTGGCAGATGCTGCTCGGTGCTGCGTGGGCCGCGTCGTTCTTCGCATTCGCCGCCGTCTGGAAGACCAGCCAGGACATCGGCATCGGCACATGGTGGCTTGGTGCTCGAGCCCAGCCGCAGTCGGTGATGATCAAGATCATCCCATTCGTCCTAATCATCGTCGTCGGGCTCGCTGCGATCTACAACCTTCGTCGGGTTGCCCTGGTCAGCCTCGCTGGCTCAGTCGGGGTCGCGCTGATTGCTGTGTTCGACATCTCGCGATCTGGCGGATTAGCCGCGATCGAGTTCGCCATCGCGGCCAGCCTTGCTACCGTTTCGGTCGGCGCGCTCACCGGCACCTACCGGGCAGCCACCACCGTCTGACGAGCCATCTGACCGGGCTCCTGGTGGCGGCTATCTGGTCGATCAACCTCGGTCCTGTCGGCGCGGGTCCGTGAGCCGACGCAGTCGCGGCGATATCGTCGGCCTCCATGTCTGACGCCAAGCAGGTCCCCGGTGGATCCAACGCCAAGGTCCTCATGTCGCTCCCCGTTGGCGAACGCGTCGGCATTGCCTTCTCTGGCGGACTCGACACATCAGCCGCAGTGGCGTGGATGCGCGAGCGAGGTGCCATTCCCTACACATACACCGCCGACCTGGGTCAGCCGGATGAGCCTGATCTCGAGGGTGTTCCGGCGCGTGCCAAGCAGTACGGAGCCGAAGAAGCGCGCATCGTCGATTGCCGCGACGAATTAGTCCGCGAGGGCCTCATCGCCATTCAGTGTGGTGCGTTCCACATCGGCTCCGGTGGCAAGACCTACTTCAACACCACTCCCCTGGGCCGCGCCGTCACCGGCACGCTGCTCGTGCGGGCAATGGCCGACGACGGCGTCGACATCTGGGGCGACGGGTCCACGTACAAGGGCAACGACATCGAGCGCTTCTATCGCTACGGGTTGCTCGTCAACGAGAACTTGCGCATTTACAAGCCCTGGCTCGACCCCACGTTCGTCGACGAACTCGGTGGGCGCCAGGGCATGAGCGAGTTCCTGCAGGAACGAAACTTGCCGTATCGCGATTCGGTCGAAAAGGCCTACTCCACCGACGCCAACATCTGGGGTGCCACCCATGAGGCCAAGGCCCTCGAAGAACTCGACACGCCGATGGAAATCGTCACCCCGATCATGGGCGTTCCATTCTGGGACGAGAGCATCGCGATCGAGACCGAAGACGTCACCGTGCGCTTCGAAGAGGGCTGGCCGGTTGCAATCAACGGCGAACGTTTCGACTCACAGGTCGAGTTGGTCAATGAAGCAAACCGGATCGGCGGCCGCCACGGGCTCGGGATGAGCGATCAGATCGAGAATCGGATCATTGAGGCCAAGTCCCGCGGCATCTATGAAGCCCCCGCGATGGCCCTTCTGCATGCCTGCTACGAACGCCTCGTTAACGGCATCCACAATGAGAACACGATCGAGAACTATCGCACGATGGGCCGCCGCCTCGGCCGCCTGCTCTACGAGGGCCGCTGGTTCGACCCTCAGAGCTTGATGCTGCGCGAGCCGCTCATGCGTTGGATTGGTTCGGTCGTGACGGGTGAGGTCACCCTGCGTTTGCGGCGCGGCGACGACTACTCGATCCTCAACACCGTGTCCGACAATCTGACCTACGTGCCCGACCGCCTTTCGATGGAGCGCGTGGAAGACCAGCCGTTCGGCCCGCTCGACCGCATCGGCCAGCTCACGATGCGCAACCTCGACATCACCGACACTCGGAGCAAGCTCAACCTGTATCAAGGCATCGGCACCCTCGAGGCCGGCGACATCACCAAAGCCCTCGATAGCTGATGTCCGGTCACACCGTGCCTGACACCGTGTGACCGGTGTGACCGGTGTGACCGGTGAGTGTCAGCAAGCAGACGATCACACGAGCCAGCTCAGCGCTCGTCTGCGCGGGCTCAGTGGGTGGGGGCGAGAGCCTGGACAATGCCGGCAATGAGGCGGGCGCGTTCTGGCATCGTGGCGACGATGACGTGTTCGGTGTCGGCGTGGGCTCCACCGCCAACCGCTCCAAGGCCGTCGAGTGTCGGGACGCCGATTGCTGCGGTGAAGTTGCCGTCGCTACCGCCACCGACGGCGAAGCCTTCGATTCCCGGCGAGACCTGCTGAGCGATCGGGAACAGGGATGCAGATGCCGACTCAGGCATCGGCGGGCGACCGATGAGTCCGCTGACTTCGACGGACGCTCCCTCCACGTGCGCTGTAAGCCCCGCCATGGCTGCTTCGACCCGGGCCTTCTCATCAGCAGACTCAACGCGGGCGTCGACCTTAATGAGCCCGTGAGCCGGCACCACGTTGTCGGTGCTCCCGACTTTGGCGACCGTCGGCGTGACGGTTGTACCGACGCTCGTATCGCCGATCTGGTTGATGGCGAGCACTTGGTGCGAGGCCTCGACCAGCGCGTTGATGCCCTTTTCGGGTTCGAGGCCAGCATGGCTCGCTCGCCCCGTGATCACGACGTCAAACGTGCCGCAGCCCTTCCGGCCGGTCTTGAGGCCGCCACCACCGGCTGACGGCTCAAGCACCAGCACGTTGCCGCACTCTGTGGCGCGCTCTTCGATGAAGGCACGCGACTCGTGCGAGCCGATCTCTTCATCGGCGCTGAACAGCAACTCGACATGCGAGCAGTCGTCGAGCGAGGCGAGCCCATGCAACGCCTGGACGATGCCAGCAAGCATGTCGAAGCAGCCCGGCCCCGTCATCACGCCATCGGTGACCGCGAATGGCAGCCGTTCGAGCGTGCCCATCGGGAACACGGTGTCATGGTGGCCAAGCAACAACACTGTCGTCTCGTCGCCGCCTTTCCAATGAACGTGCGGACCCTTCGGTGAGTCGACGAGCTCACATGTTCCGCCGATGTGACGCTCGATCATCGACGCCAACGCAATGGCTGACTTGTGGAGTTGCGGAAGATCGCCCGACGGCGACTCAATCTCAATCAACGTCTGGGTGTCAGCGATCATCGCGTCGAGGTCAAACACAGTCATACCTGCAGCGTAGATACAACGTCGCCGACTGGCACAACGTGGTCGTCAACTGGGCCACCTTGTGCGTCAGATGTTGGGTTGTCCGACGGGTTGTCCGATGGGTTGTCCGATGGGTTGTCCGACGGGTTGTCAGATGGAGAATCCGCCGAGTTTCACTTCGAGGT
>Ga0209502_10000155_pt1 | contig 74547 bp, 39 predicted proteins | sample ArcticOcean_MG_C_10_FD_187442 | JGI IMG/M metagenome (GOLD analysis project Ga0209502, IMG submission 187442) | Marine microbial communities from western Arctic Ocean - ArcticOcean_MG_CB11_90 (SPAdes) (version 2) | ecosystem: Environmental > Aquatic > Marine > Oceanic | place: Arctic Ocean... | reverse complement strand
TGCGGTCGGCATCGATAAACTCGAGCCCGCCCAGCCAATCGGTAATCTGCTGGTGTTGCGGAACCATGAGCGAGAAGAGGGTGCGCCCGATCGAGTTCGCCTTGAACTGGAGCGTGCGGAACCGGTCCTCAAAGATGTAAAGATTCTGTGGCGCGAAGGTGATGTAGCCGCGCTCCGCTAATCTCGTCGCGAAGGCCGCGTAATAGTGCGCATCTTTTTCACCAATCGTCGATTGCGGACGCCCCTCCAGACCATGCTGGCAAACCACGCAGGGGCGCGTCTCTCCGGCCTTGAGATCTCTCGGCACGACCAGAATGCCGTAGGCAAAAAAACTCGCGTCCTCGAAGACATCGAGGACCACCTCGTAGGCGCGCACCTTGTCGTTAATCTCGATCTCTCGGGTGCGCGGATTGGCCGGGAGGAGCGTGTCATCGAATCGCCCGATCACCTTCTCGGCAAAGTAATCGCGGTAGAACTTCTGCGATTCCGCAAAGTCCTGCGGCGAATCTGTCTTCAGTTTCGCCATGAATTCTGCACGGACATAAGGGCTCTCGACCAGCAGCTGCTGGTTGTGCCGGTCGAGCTCGTGTAACTGCCGGGCATGGCGCGCTTCCTGGTCCAATACGCGCACGATTTTCAAAGGCGGTGCCGGAATTTTCGGATCAGCTTTCTGATCTCCTACGGAAAGGAGCCGCCCCGGCTTGCCGCGCGATTTCTTTGGTTCGATTAGAACATATGGAGCGGGCGGTTGTGCTAGGTTCTTCAATTCCCGCGGGGCGATCATCCGCTCTAGGGAGGCGCGGTCGAATTGCTTGAGCAGCCCGAAGACGTTGCGCTCTGCCGGCTCCTGCCACAGGTCGGCGCCCGGACCGGAGTAGCCGCTTATCATCACCATCGGGATTCGCTCGTCGAGCGCCGCGGCGAAGAGTGCCAGCATGCCGCCCTCGCCATGCCCGTGCACCGCAACCAGATCGGGGCCAAGCCGATCTACCAGCGCCAGGATTTTTTGAATTTCGTAGCCGATGAGGTGGCGCCCCAGCTCGAAGGCCGGACGGTAGAGATACTCGCGGTTCGAGAGCGTGTGCGATCCCGCGCTGCGATTGATCAACGCCGGAACAAAAACGTTCAGCCCGCTCGCGGCATACTCACGGGCGGTCTGATATTCGATCGGCAGCTTCCCGTGATACCCGGCCATTTCCTCCGGAGTTTGGTCGGCATCCGGGATCACAATCATCGACTTGGTCGCTCCCGGCGAACTCAACCAGAGCCCCTCGCCATGCACATCACCGAAGGCCTGCCAACGGACCTCGTAGACCACGAAATTTTCGCCCTCCGCTACTTTAGTCAGCATTTCGAAGCGAGACTTGGGTGCAACGCGCTCGTCCACCACCCCGAGGATCCGCGCCAGCTCGGCACGATCAGGGTTCTCCGATTTCTCGGCCGCCATCGTCTGTTCGATTTTTTTCAGCAGGAAGGCATCCGCCGCATCGATGAGTCTCGAGGCAATGTCGCCCTCCCAATCGAGCGCCCGCGTATCCGCCAGCGGCTCGGCGAATCCAGAATGCGCGAGAAAAAGCAGGGTGCTCAGCAGACAGAAAAATGCTTTCATAACATCTACCCTAGCGCCTGGGTTCCACCCATGGAATGACGAATCTTCCGAGCAGTCGATTTGATGAGATACTCCCGGCTACTCAACCCCCGCCAAATTACATCGGCGCGATGCGTCGGCTTCCGACGTCGGTGGTCTTCATGACGTGATCGTTGAAGCTCTCGAGGATGAGCTGGTTCTTGATCTCGGTGGTGGCGGGATCATCCCACAGATTCTCAAACTCGTGGGGATCCTTTTCGAGGTCGAATAGCTCACCGAGATTGTTGCGATGATAGACGACGAGCTTGTAGCGCCGGGTCCGATACATCGTCGCAAACGAGGCGTTGCCCTTGCAGAACGCTTTATCGAGGGCATCGAAATACTCGGAGCGGACGCTCTCGCGATGGTGATCGGGTGTCGCTTCACCTGAGAGAATCGGGCGCAAGGTGTCGCCTTGGAAATAGTCAGGGCGCTCGATCCCGGTGAAGTCAAGAATCGTCGCACTCATGTCGAGCAACTCCACGAGGGCCTCGCTGCGCACGCCGCTTTCGATGGTCCCAGGGCAGTTGAAGATCAAGGGCACCCGGACGAGGCCGTCGTAAAAGCGGCAGCCTTTGAGCAACAGCCCGTGGTCGCCCAAGGATTCGCCATGGTCGCTGGTAAAGATGATGATGGTATTCTCGCGCTGGCCGGTTTCATCGAGGCGTTGAATGATGCGTGCGAGCTGGTCATCGATGAGGGCAATCATGGCGTAGTAAAGGGCCTGAATTTTCTTGGCCCCGCGCTCCTCGGGAGTCTGCGCTTCGGTCTGGAAATCGACTGGTCCTAGTTTTTCCTGCGCGGCGAGATCGGAATCGCGAAAATAAGGTCCGGGCATGGTCTCGGGATCGAACTTGTCGGCGTATTCTTTCGGTGGAATGAAGGGCGGGTGTGGGTCGTAGGGATTGATGTTGAGCATCCACGGCTTGTCGATCGACTCCGTTTCCGTGAGGAACTCCAAGGCGCGCTCGGTTGCCCACGTGGTCTGATGAAAGTCCGCACTCACGCGTTCTTCGCTTTCGCGCATCGCGTCGAGGTCGCCGCCATTCGCCTTCACCCAATCCGCGTAGTCGTGGCCTTCTTCCCAATCGTCGCGCGGGGCGTGACTGAATTTCCAAAATGAGAAACCATCGTCGAGCCGTGGTTCCGTGCGTTTGCCGGAACTTTGCAGGTGGAATTTTCCGATGAGCCCACAGTAATACCCCGCCTCCGCGACAAGCTTACTGATGAGCGGAGGGTGCCCTTCGAAGGTCTCGTTGCCGTTGCGCGTGTTATGCGCGCGCGTCGGGTAGAGTCCGGTCATGAAACTCGAGCGACTCGGCGTGCAGATCGGGCTCTGGCAGTAGGTGTGCGTGAAGGCTGTGCCGCCCTCGACGAGGGCGTCGATCGTCGGCGTGTGCACGTGCGGATTACCGAGCGCTCCGATGGTGTCGAAACGTTGCTGATCGGTGCAGTACCAAAGAATGTTGGGAGGTCGTTTTTGAGTCATTCGGAATTAGGAGAGACAGTACGCCGCTGGCGCAGTGACCAGAGCAGAAGTAAACCGGCGAGAACGAGAAAGCAAAGCGACATTGGGCGCGTAAACAGCGGCAACCATCCACCACCCGAGCTCATCAAGGCCGCGACCATCGATTCCTCACCCAGTGGCGTGAGCACGAACCCGATCACGAATGGTGCCAGAGGGATCCGCCAGCGCTCGAGCAGGCAGCCGGCAAGGCCGAAGCCGATCATGACCCAGACATCGAAGAAGCGATTTGCCAGGGAATACGATCCCAGCACACAGAAGGCCGCAACGATGGGAATTAGGGTGTGGTGATTGATCCGGGCGAGCTTTGAAATCCAGCGGGCGCTCATCAGCATCAGAAGCACCATGGCAATATTCGCCCACAGGTAGGAAGAAATGATGGTGCCGACAATCTTCGGCTCATTCGCGAAAAGCATCGGACCCGGTTGCAAGCCATGAATGACAAAGGCGCCAAGGAGAATAGCATCGATAACACTGCCTGGGATGCCGAGAGCGATCAGCGGCACCAGCGCTCCGCCGACCGTGGCATTGTTTGCCGATTCGGATGCGATGACACCTTCCTCGGAACCGGTTCCAAATTTCTCCGGTGTCTTGGAGGTTGCGCGTGCGGTCGAATAGGCGATCAGTGAACCGATGTTAGCACCGATCCCCGGGAGAATTCCTACGCCGGTCCCGATGGCCGATGAGCGCAGAAGGTTGAGCCAATGAGTCCGCCATTCGCGTAATTTAGGTACGATTCTTCCCTTCACCTCACCTTGTTCCGAAGCACTCTTCGTCGGCGCGGCAAAGACACGACTCAAGGCAAACAGGCCAATGAGAACCGGCAGCAATTTGAAGCCATCATCCATCGCGCCGAGGCCGAAGGTGAGTCTCAATTCCCCGCTCCCGGGAGCGGTCCCGGGCAGGGCACAGAGGATTCCCAATGCGCACGAGAGCGCACCACTTGACAAAGATTTACCACTGACTCCAACCACCAAGACCAGTGACATCAGCACGAGGGCAAAAAATTCCCAAGGCCCAAGTGCGGTCGATAACTCGGCGATCGGTTTCGCCACCAGAGCAAGGGCAATCCACGAAAGGATCCCGCCGATGAATGAGGCGCCAATCCCGAGACCGAGCGCCCGGCCCGCTTGCCCGGATTGCGCCATCGGGTAACCGTCGAGAGTGGTGATGATCGAAGCGGGCGTTCCGGGCATGCGCAGCAGGGTTGCCGTGATCAAGCCACCACTGACTGAGCCGACATACATCGCGACGAGAAATGCGAGAGCGCTCTGTGGAGCCATGCTGAATGTCAGTGGCAAGGAAAGCGAGATCAGCATCGCCCCCGTCAGCCCCGGGATGGCACCTACCGTGATGCCGAGCGCGGTGCCGAGCATAACGAGTGCCACGAGGTTTGGATTGGAGAGGACTTCAAAAATCATCGGAGTGCTAAGGGAGATCGATTACAAGGACCTCTGTAAAAATGAAGAAGCAAGCGCAGGCGAGGGCGATGCCGAGGACCGTCACGGTAGCGACCGACCGTTTGGAACGTGCCCCTCCGACGACCGCAAGGGCAGGAATGAAGGCCATCGTGGCGAAGACATAGGAAACTCCGACGACTTGCATCGAGAGCACATAGGCAGCGAGAACCGAGCAACTGAGTGTAATGTGTCGCCAAACTACTGGCGTTTTAACAACCACGTCTCTTTCTTTAAACCAACGGAAACCAATCCCCCCGCCCAGCACGACGACGATCGCTAGGATCGGCACCACCGGATCGGGCAGACCGGTGTAGTTCACCAGTGCCACGTCTTGAAATTCGCCCTCCCGATCAGTCAGGTGTGCCTCCAGCGGCGCACCCCGCAAAAAGAGCGGCTTGGTCTTGGTTTCGGCGAGCTTGCCGCGCATGTACTTCGTTTCCATCGCCGCCTCTAAGACATCGGCAATTCGCTCCACCGCGACGTCCGGAGTCGACTTCGGGGCCCACCAATAGTGGACGTGCGGCATCACCACCTCGTAGCCGAGTTCGCGCGCCGTCGGGACATCGGGTAATTCCGGATGACGTTCCTCCGCCAGATAGGCAACCGCGCGCAATCCGCCCTCTTCAAAGCCGATATATTCGGCGAGCGAAAACGGCGTGGCGTCGATGTGCTTGCCAACAAGATCGTTGCGGCGTTTCGCACCACCACCACTGGCGACCATACGGAACTGCAATTCGCCACCGGCTTTCTCCAACCTGCGACCAGCAAAATGAGTCGGAGTTCCCTGCGCCATTCCAAACAGAATAGAATCGGGTTTCCCGGCAGCCGCTTCGAGCAAATCGCATAAATTTTTGAAGGGCGATTCTTCACGCACGCAGATGACGAGGTTCGACATCGCAGTGGCCGCGATGGGCCGGAAAGCCTCGGGTCCGTAGGACACTCGTCCCGCGTATTTTGAGGTGAAAATCCCCTCGTGAAGATTGAGAATGGTGTAGCCATCCGGACCGGCATCGCGGACGCGCCGGCTCCCGATCGTGCCTCCAGCACCCGGGACATTAAGAATGACAAGCGGCTCCGGAAGTAACTCGAGATCGCGAATCGTCTTTTGCATGATGCGCGCGAAGGTGTCACTATCGCCTCCCGGGCTGAAGGGAACAACCACTTTGATCGGCTTGCGCGGAAAGTCTCCTCCGCCCGAATCCGGACGATTACCTCCCTCGTCACACGAAGTCAAAAACAACGCGTAAACGAAAAAATAAAATACAAATTTGAGGATCTGCATCTATTTCGAGATCCGTGGTGAAGACATGAATTACTAGACCATAGGCACCTCATTCTCAATTCCGAACCAAAAACACCAGAGGGTCTTTTCTGCCCCAGATTAGTATCATAACGACTTATTTTACATTCTTGGCTGCAAAGAGATGAAATTTTTGCTCATCTAACCGGTATTAAATACCAGACTGGTATTCGTCAGGAAAGCGTTCCTGATCACCCAAGAATCGAATTGAATGAACCTTCAAAAGACTTTTCTATGATCAATCGCAGAAACATTCTCCATGGATTGGCAGCCGGTGTTAGCTCGGCCTTCCTTCCGAATTTCGCCTCGGCAGCCCCCTCAATCAAGAGCGGTGGAGGCCCGAAACGCGTCATCTTTTTCATGCAGAATCAGGGTTTCGACCCTCGGACCTGTATTCCGGCGGGAATGAAGAACAGCGGGTCGCTGGCCGGTATCAAATTACCCGAGCCTATCTCGGCACTGGAGCCTTTCAAGGAGCGCCTACAGATCATCAACGGTCTGCACGGCAAGCACACCAGCCCTTCACACAGTGCCTTCTTCGGGGCACTCGGTGGCTACCGCGGCAGCGACGGCGTGCGGCCCAGCGCATCGACGATCGATTACGAGTTGAGCAAGGTGCTTCCCGAGACACTTCTTCCCCACCTTTGTGTTGGGATGGATTCGATGGAGAATATGAAAGGCAAACCCACCGTCGCGAACCTTTCGGCCAGCGGCGCGGGACAGCCCATTTTCATGCACTCGAACCCGAACCACCTCTATGAGATGCTCTACGGAGGGATCTCGCAGGGGGACATTCGCAGCCAGCATGAAGCGAGGTCCGGCATGTTCGACCGGATTGAGGAAATGGCAGCGGCCAGAGGTAAGACACTCCCTACTGCGGATAAACAGCGATTTAGCCAATACGTCCAGGGATTCAATGACATCAACGGACTTCGTGGACGACTTGGTAAGGTTTCGGATCACCTCCGCAAATTTGCCCCCAAGGTAGACGATCGTTACACCAACCCCGAATTCGAAACGGACTGGCACGACGTCAATCTTGATCTCGGGATCTCAGCCCTCAAATCGGGCATCACCAACGTGCTCACGATCGGCTCGGGGCGTGGCGAAATTTTTGGAGCCTGGAAAGGCCTCGGCGTCGAGAAGCAAGGCCACAACCTCGGCCACATCGATCAGCCCGACAACCCGATCTGGATCAAGATCCGCCAATATAACAGCCGCATGCTGGTGAAGCTCATGGAGGAGTTGGAAAGTGTCCCAGAGGGCAGCGGCACGATGATGGACAAAACGCTCATCGTCTACACCAGTAACAACGCCGACAAGCAGCACACCAACGGAGCCAACTGGCCGGTGATGCTTCTGGGCAACTGCGACGGAATCTTCAAGAGTGGCTGCTTGACCCAGTTGGACGGCAAACGTCCGATCAACGCTCTTTACGCGACCATTCTTGAGACCGTAGGCGTCAATTCCGGGCGATTCAACATGAGCGAGCAGATGGCCGCCAAGTTCGACTCCGGTACCGGTTCCCTCAAAGAGATTCTGGCATGAAGAGACTGACTCGCGTGCTCACCGTGGCAGTTTTAGCTGGGCTCGGTGCGGCATCATTGTCCGCTGACACCTACACCCCGGGCGAGCCCGTCCGCGGCAAGTTCGAGAACCTCGCCAAAGAGTTCCTGGATTATCATTGCTTCGACTGCCACGACGGCGAAACGCAAAAGGGCGATCTCAATCTGCTCGACCTCGGTCCGGTGGACGAGACCAACGCTGCGGTCTGGAAATCAGTCTGGGCGCAGGTCTCGCTTCAGGAGATGCCGCCCAAGAAAAAAGACCGACCGGAGGTCATCAAACGGCTTCGATTCGCGGATTGGATCGTGAGCGAGCTCCAGCGCGTTATGGAGGACAAGGGCGGATTTCACGCCCACCTTGATCCGAAAAAAGGGAACTTCCTCGATCATAATCTACTCTTCGGACCGCTGCCCGATGGCATCAAGCTCGCGCCCGCTTCCTCGCCTGCGCGTATCTGGCGGGTGACACCCCAGGAGCACATCACACGGCTCAACGAACTGATCAACACCGAACCGCAATTCGACCCGAAGAAGCCAGGCCTCCGCACCCGCGGTGATGTCGTCCCCACTAACCACGGCGGCGAGCTCAAGCTCTACTTTGGGACCGACCGGATCATCAAGTGGCAAGGCGGAACCGTCGCATACGCCACCTCGGTTAAAAGTATCCCGGTGGTCCTCTCCTCAGCCCGCAAACACGGGTTTGAGAATTACCCCGACTTCTACACCGTCAATAGCGCCGAGGCGACCCAGATCCTCAGCAAGGCGGAGGACATCCTGCGCTATATGGCTTACGGTCCCTTGAGCATCGCCAAGCCGGAGCAGATCACCGACGATCCCAAGACCTACGCCCCTGAGGGTGATCTTCGTGGCCTGCCCACCGCCATCACCTACAGCACTAAGATCGTCCGCCCGATGACTCCGGTCCACGAGCTGATGAAGAATCCCGGGGTCACTGACAAAGGCCTGCGTGCCGCGGTGGACTACCTCTTCGAGGCGCTGACTTTCCGACCGCCTGGTAAGACGGAATCCGACGACTACCTCGACATCGTGAAAGACTCCATTGACAAGGTCGGCAAGGAGAACGGTGTTTTCCTTGGGCTGTCGTCCATTTTTCTGGACCGCGATGCGCTCTTCCGACCCGAACTCGTCGAAACCAGCAAACCTGACAAAGACGGCCGGGTGATGCTCCAGGATTGGGAGCTGGGCTTGGCCGTGAACCATGCGCTGCGCTACCTCAAACCCGACGCAGAACTTCGACAAGCGATCGCTGACGGCCGCATGCGCACCCGGGCAGACGTGGAGCGCGAAGTCACCCGTATGCTTGCCGATGACCGCATCCGCAAGCCGAGGATCCTGCGCTTTTTCAAAGACTACTTTGACCACGACCTCGGCGGTTACATTTGCAAAGACGACAAGGCGCTGGCGACGACGGGCGTTGCTAGTCGGGGAAATTCGCACTACCGCGCGATGTTCGACGCGGCGGCGAGCACGGACCGCCTCATCGAGCTCATTCTTGAGAAGGACAAGGGGGTTCTTAAAGAGTTGCTGACCACCCAGCAGGTCGTCGCCACCAGGGCCGATAACAGCTACTTTGGCAGAAAACGCACCTCGGAAGAGAGAAGCGCAGCCCAGGTCGCGAAGAAGAAAGCCGAGGCAGAGCTGGCGAAGAAGGTCGCTGTCGATCTGAAGCCCATCGTAGCAGAGCTTGCCGAGATTGAAACCCAGTTGAAGAATTTGAAGGGTGATCCTGAAAGCAGGAAGATCCTGAAGGAGCTGACAGATCAAAAAAAGAAGTTGGTCGCGGCAAAGAAGAAAATCGAAGGGAATAAGAAGGGAAACCAAAACAACGTCAACATCGCCGTGGCTGAGGCGAAACTGACCGGCCTGAAGATCTACTCTCGTGTCAGCCACCGCTCGTTCGGAAACGGCTCCATGAAACCCGAACGGACCCTTGTTACGGCCCCCGAAGGCCAGCGCCTCGGTATCTTGACGCATCCGAGTTGGCTGGTCTCCCACTCCGATGCGATGGACAATCACGCGATCCACCGCGGCATCTGGATTCGCGAGCGACTTCTGGGTGGCGGCATTCCCGATGTTCCCATCACGGTTGATGCCATGCTGCCCGACGAGCCCCAAATGCCACTTCGGGAGCGCATGCGCGTCACGCGGGAGGATTATTGCTGGACCTGCCACAAAAAGATGGACCCACTGGGGCTCCCTTTCGAGATGTACAACCACGCCGGCTTGTTCCGCACGACCGAGCTGAATGAGCCCGTAGACACCTCCGGCGAGATTATCGATTCTGGCGATCCCCAGCTCGACGGCCCCGTGAAGAACGCCCTCGAGATGATCCAGAAGCTTTCGAAAAGTAAGCGTGTCGAGCAGGTCTTCGTCCGCCACGCTTTCCGCTTCTGGATGGGACGCAACGAGACCCTCAACGACGCTCCTGCCCTGCAAGATGCCCACAAGGCTTACCGCGATGGAGGCGGCAGCATGAATGCCCTGATTGCTTCGTTGGTGACTTCCGAGGCCTTTCTGTATCGTACGGTGGAAGAGTAGGAATGGGGCAGAATGGGAGCTGCCTCCTGGTCTCGACTTGGAGCCACACCGAAGCCAGTCAGGGTTTCAAGCCCAACGGGCTTACATCACTCAGCCTAGGATTGATCCAACACCAAAGGTGTTGCGTCACGTTTCCAAGATGGACGAAACCCCGATTCGTCCTAGTGCATATTAAAATATCCCTAGCATAGTCTTTCTTCTGCCCGTTCGACGACTCACCCTTTTGCGGCTATCGGTGGCGATCGAAAAAACTCCAGATCTCGGCGGCAGTTGAAACTTCTTGGCGTCCTAGGTTGTCAGGCCAGCTGTGTTTTCCTTTCAGTATCTCATAAAGCAGCACTTCGGTGTCATCTATCGCTGTCCACCATCGGTGCAACTGAATCTGCTTTCGATCGCTAGGGATATTTTTGAGTCGCGTGATTTCTGATTTCTTCAATGAGAATCCATCAATCCAAAATCGCATGACTGCGTCGGTGCCGTAATAAGCGCCCCAGCGATCTCGGTTCTTGAGATCTCCGTTCCACCGAGTAATCGTGTCATCCCTACCGTGCACTTCCATCACGGACATGCGTTTTTTGGGGACGAAGGATTCGTTTCCAGAAACCATCATCGTGCCTGCGACTGGCGCAATCGAACGCACAAACGGATCCGGCTGGCTCGCGAGGAAGTAACTCATGTCGCCGCCGTTCGACATTCCCGTTGAGAATACCGCGTCCGGATCCAGGGCTAGGTCTTTTACTAGTCTACTCGTTAACTCATTTGCAAACTTGACGTCATCAACCTTGCTCTCTTTGTGAAATTCGTAACCCACATTAAAGAAAGTGTTTCCACGAGCGTCCATAGTTCCCTGCGGATAGGCAGCCACGAAACCATGTTCCTCTGTCAGTGCTGTAAATCCCGAAGAGGCGTGGATCTTCACAGCCGATCCTGTATAGCCGTGAAAAACCAAGACTAATGCGGCACTTGGCTTTAAGTTTTTGGGAACGTCGAGCAGAAAGGTCCGGTGCCGTCCATCGACCGTTATCGTATGTGAACCGCTAACCCACGTTGGGGTTGCAGCGCTAGTTGGTTGATCTTTTGAGAGGCGGGAGGTTGGCCCTGTTGCGCATCCAGTCACAGCAAGCAAAAGAAAAATACAGGAGTGTAGAGTTGCTGGTAATAATTTTGATCGAAACATATTAAACTTGTGAGGGAGTTTATCTTTAAGGATTTGAATGTGCAATCACATGAAGGGGGATTGTGGTGCTAGGGGCCTTCGACTCCTGTTGCAGCATCTATATTAATATGCCAGGCATAGAATAGAAGGGGGCGCTCAAATTCCGTAACCGCCACAGCTCTGCCGCGAAGTGGAGTGGTTCAATTTGGGGCTGATCTGGTGACTCATCTTGACGGTGATCAACAGTCACCCAACACACAAGGGTGTTGCGTCAGGCGCGAAGGCCCACGCGGAGAAGGATGCAACCCCGATTGGGGTTGGGACTTGACGGTAAGGAAGTTGATTCAGGGACACCTCGCAAAAAGCTAATTTCTAGCAATTCGAGGAAAAAGAGTCAGACTGAACTCCTCGGTAATCGAACGGTTTTATTGCACGCAGGTGAAAAATAACGATTGTCTTGTGGTCGGCTTTTTATCCATCCCACTCTCAGCTGATCTCGGAGCTCGCCGAGAAAGAAAAAAACCGCACGGAAAACTGACTCATTATGAAACACGCAATCATCACCGGAGGAGGTTCCGGCATTGGCAGGGCGATTGCGCTGCGCATCGCTGAGGATGGCAACCACATCGTCATTCTCGATCTTCAGCAAGAGGCCGGCGACGAAACCGCGGAGTTGATCCGGGAAGCTGGCGGAAGCGCGGAATGCCTCTGCTGTGATGTCTCGGAGACGGATTCGGTTCGTGAGGTCTTCGAGAAACTCCCGCGGGCTGATATTTTGGTCAATAGTGCCGGGATCGCTTCGATCGGCAATATCGGAGACACGACACCGGAAGAGATGGATCGGATCTACGGGGTGAACGTGAAAGGACTCTATCACTGCATCCACTTCGCGGTGCCGAAGATGATCGCCGAAGGCGGCGGCGCCATTCTGAACATCGCCTCGATCGCGGCGAAAGTCGGGATTGAAAATCGCTTCGCTTACTCGATGTCCAAGGGGGCGGCGGTGGCGATGACGCTCTCGGTCGCACGCGACTACATTGATCAGGGGATTCGCTCCAACTGCGTCTGTCCAGCTCGCATTCATACGCCCTTTGTCGATGGCTTTCTTGAGAAGAATTATCCGGAAGACGAGCGTGAGAGGATGTTCGAGAAGCTCTCGGAATACCAGCCGATCGGTCGTATGGGGAAGCCCTCGGAGGTCGCTGAGCTGGCCGCCTTCTTGTGTTCGGACAAGGCGGCCTTTATCACCGGATCAGCCTATGATATTGATGGCGGCGTCACTTTGTTGAGATAGGATCCTGGCTTTATGAAACTCACCCGATACCACGAAAACGATTCGATCATCCCTGGCGTCTTCGCTTCAGAGACTGAGATTTTTAATTGCACCCGCTTCGGCGAGGACTGGGGCGAGGGATTTTTTGAGAACGAGGGCCTTTCGAGGCTTGCGGCCTTTATCGAAGGGGAGGGGGACTCTCTGCCGAAGGTTCGGGCTGCGGATGTGAGGCTCGCGCCGGCGATTGCGCGACCGTCGAAGATCATCTGTATCGGGCTGAATTATGCCTCCCACGCGGCGGAGGCTGGGATGGAGCAACCGAGTGAACCTGTCGTATTTTTTAAGGCGACGACGGCTTGGACCGGCCCGAACGATCCGATCGTGATTCCGCGGAACTCGGAAAAAACCGACTGGGAGGTCGAGCTCGCGGTGGTGATCGGGAAGAAAGCAAAGTACGTCAGTGAGGGTGACGCGCTTGATTACATCGCAGGCTACGCGGTGCATAATGACTACTCCGAGCGTGAGTGGCAGTTGGAGAAGGGAGGCCAGTGGGTGAAAGGGAAATCCGCTGACAGCTACGCGCCCTTTGGTCCCTACCTCGCAACCAAGGACGAGGTGGGCGATCCGAATAATCTCAATCTGTGGCTCACGCTTAATGGCAAGAAGCTCCAGGACGGTTGCACGACAGATTTCATTTTTAATATCCAGCATGTCATCAGCTACCTTAGCGAATTTATGACCCTGCTCCCGGGTGACGTCATTTCCACCGGGACTCCAGCGGGGGTTGGTCTGGGATTTGATCCACCGAGGTATTTGAAGGCCGGAGACGTGGTCGAGCTGGGCATCGACGGGTTGGGATCGCAGAAGCAAACGGCGGTCAAGGAGAGCTAGAATGATGAAAATCACTTCAGCCGAAGTCATTGATCTGCGTGTGCCGACGTCGGACGATATGCTGGGGTCGGATCCCTTTCACAAGGCTCCCGATTATTCTTCCGCGGTCTTGCACCTCGAGACCGATGGTGGGCTCCGCGGAGTCGCGGTGGTGTTCACGGTTGGCGCTGGAACGGACTGGATCTGCCACGGTATCCGCGATCTCGCGCAGCTGGTGGTGGGAACATCGCTCAAGGATTTTTCGGCCGCGCCCCTGAAACTCTACCGGCGCTTGATCGACCACCACCAGCTGCGCTGGCTGCACGATGGTGTTTTCCGGATGGCTTGCGGAGCGATCATCAATGCGATGTGGGATCTGTGGGCGAAGTCTGAGAGCAAGCCCTTGTGGAAGCTGTTGGTGGATCTTGAGCCGGAGTTTGTCGTCGCTTGTATTGACTGGCGTCACCTGCAGGATGCACTGAGCCCGGATGAGGCTCTCGCGATTTTGAAGACTGCGAAGGCGCAGAAGGTTACGCGTGAGCAAGAGATGAGCGTGCTCGGTCCGAAGGCCTACTGCACCGCGGGTTGGCTGGGCTTGAGCGATGAGGCGATTCTTGAGACCGTCTTGAAGCTTCAGGAAACAGGCTTCGATGCATTCAAGTTGAAGGTCGGGCAAGATCTCGAGAGTGATGTGGCGCGTCTTCAATTTCTGCGCGATGCCCTTGGTCCCGATCAATCCTTGATGGTCGATGCAAACCAGTATTGGGGCGTCGATGAGGCTAAGGAGCACATCGGGCACTACCTGCCCTTTGAATTGAAGTGGGTCGAGGAACCGATTGCCCGGGATGACGTCCTTGGTTATTGCGAACTCTCTGAGACCTTCGAGGGTGCCTCTTTTAAATTTGCCTGTGGCGAGCAAGCCGCCTCACCCGTAATTTTCAAGCAACTGCTCAAGAGCGGTGGGATCGGATACTGCCAGATCGATGCGGTGCGGGTGGCCGGGGTCAATGATGTCATGGCGATTATTCTCATGGCGGCAAAATTTGGCGTCCCGGTCTGCCCCCATGGCGGCGGAATCGCGCTGTGTAATATGATTCAACACTACGGAATGTGGGATCAAATTGCCGTGAGCGGGCACTCGGACACGCAGCTCGTGGAGTATATCGATTTCCTCCAAGATTCCGTCGAGCATCCGGTGCGGACGAAGAGTGGCCACTATGTCACGCCCGTAGCCCCGGGTTGGGGATTAGAATTCAAAGCTGATTTTCTTGCCGATCACACCTTCCCGAGTGGGAAGATCTGGCGCGAGCGCCCGGAGAACCGGCGTGGTGTTCACTTCGAATGCGATCTTGGATAGAATACTGCTCTCCCATTCGTTACTCTGGGATCTTACTGAACCTCTAGTCTGGTTTTGGGCTTCTTTGCTCGTGGCTCTGCCGTTAGGCTTACGATCCAATGCGACCTAGCAGTGATCCCTATAAACTCGACCCATCCAAAATAGAGGAGCCTCCGACCACCTTGCGCGGTAGCCTCAAACACATCGGACCCGGATTCGTGCTGTCGGCGTCCATCGTGGGCTCGGGCGAGCTGGTCGCTACCACGACCCTTGGTGCCGAGGCGGGATTCATCGCCCTGTGGGTGATCCTCATTAGCTGTTTGGTGAAAGTCGCGGTGCAGGTGGAATTTGGAAAACGGGCGATCGCGACCGGCAAACCGACCTTTGCATTACTCGACAAATTGCCCGGTCTGAGAATCGGTAAGGCGAACTGGAGCATTTGGGCATGGCTTTTTTTGATGCTCTTCAAATTCCTCCAGGTTGGCGGTATCATTGGCATGGTCGCGGTGCTTTTGAACATGGCCATCCCTTCGATATCGACTGATATTTGGCTGGTGGTGACGGTCGCTGTCGTCGGCGTCATCGTTTCGGGAGGTTACTACAAATTGATCGAGACCCTCTCCGTGGTGATGATCGGCTTGTTTACCGTTTTCACCCTTGTCTCGTTGGTGGCGCTGCAGCTCGGACCGGAGGCCGTCACGATCGGCGAGGTGTTTTCGGGTCTCACTTTCAGTCTGCCGAGTGACAATGCGATGCTCTTGCTGGTCATCGGTGCCTTCGGCATCACGGGGGTCGGCGGGGACGAAATCATGGCTTACAACTACTGGTTGATTGAAAAAGGCTACGCCGCGAAGACCGGCGAATCTGACGGCAGCGACGCTTGGGCACGACGCGCGAAAGGTTGGACCAAGGTGATGATGGTCGACGCGGTGGCAGCGATGACCGTCTATACGGTCATGACTGCGGCTTTCTACATTCTTGGCGCAGGATTGCTGCACGGGCGTGGCGAAGTACCCGGCGGCGGTGGACCATTCCTGGAATACCTGGCAACGATGTATACGACGACGCTGGGAGACTGGGCGGGACCGATGTTCTACGCCGGCGCATTTGTGGTGCTGTTCTCGACGACTTTTGCTGCGCTCGCGGCTTGGACCCGGCAGTTTGCGGATGCATTCGGGCAGATCGGGATGTTCGATTTCTCGAATTTAAAACTGCGCATGCGCTGGATTGCGGGCCTAGCCTGGGTCATTCCAGTTCTGTGGGCGCTCGTCTATAAAGCGCTCGAAAATCCGGTGTTCATGGTCTTCGTCGGCGGCTTTGTCACTTCGATCATCCTCTTGATTGTCCTCTATGCCGCGATCTATTTTAAACGGCGTGACTCCGATCCACGTTTGGATCTCGGTAAGGGGTTCGCGGTCTGGTTCTGGGCTAGCGCGGTCCTGATCGTGCTGGTTGGGATTTGGACGGCGGCGAAACCGTTCCTCTAAGAATGTGAGCCTGCCCCGAAGGAATCGTTTCGCTCGACGAGATGATTCGAGATGGAGGCCGCTCCAGGATTCGGTCGGCGTTTAGACAAATTGGGAATAATCGATTGGACTGTGTCGGTCCAACTGATCGGTCACTGGAGGCATGTCGTATTTGAGGCCGGTAGCGCAGTTAAATAGAACCACGGACTCGTCGCGACGGACCCTTCCGCTCGTCAGTTCCTTTTTGTAGGCGGCGTAGGTCGCGGCGCCTTCGGGGCAGAGCAAAATTCCCTCGCGATCGGCAACTTCTTGGCGCGCGGCGATGATGGCATCATCGTCGACTGCGGTCGCGAAGCCACCGGTTTCACGCACGCCACGCAGGATGAGAAAATCGCCAACCGCCGCTGGCACGCGGATTCCGGCGGCCACCGTGTGTGCATCTTTCCACAACTCGGCGTGTTCAGCTCCGTCCTCAAAGGCTTTGACGATCGGTGCGCAACCACTGGCCTGCACCGCCACCATACGAGGGCGTCTCGACCCAATCCAACCAATTGCCTCGAGTTCGTCGAAGGCCTTCACCATTCCGATGAGCCCGGTTCCACCGCCGGTTGGGTAGAAGATGACATCCGGGAGCTGCCAACCGAACTGCTCGGCGAGTTCCAGGCCCATCGTCTTTTTTCCTTCGATGCGATAAGGCTCTTTAAGCGTTGATACATCGAACCACCCGGTGTGTTCAACTCCCTCGCGCACGATTTTCCCGCAATCCGTGATGAGTCCGTTGACACGCCATACTTTGGCACCCTGCATCGCGATCTCGCGGATATTCGTCTCCGGCGTGTCCTCGGGACAAAACACGAAGGCCTCCATGCCGGCGCTGCGCGCGTAAGCCGCCATCGCGGCGCCTGCGTTGCCGTTTGTTGGAATGGCGAGCTTATTCAAGCCGAGCTCCTTGGCCATTGATACCGCCAGGCACAGGCCGCGCGCCTTGAATGAACCGGTCGGTAAGCGTCCTTCGTCTTTAATGAAAACTTCGTCGCCACCTCTCAATCGTGAGGTCTTTAATAGGGGCGTCATCTGCTCACCGAGATTCACGATATTCTCTAGCTTCCGCACCGGGAGGAACTCGCGATAGCGCCAAAAATCTTCGCCTCGTTCGAGGAGATCAGCCGGTTTCAAGGCAGCGCTGAGTGCGGGCAAATTGTAGCGCACCAAAAGGGGCGCACCCACTTTGGAGAGGCCGTGGATCTCATTCGCGCGATAGTGCTCGCCTGTTTTTGAGCATTCGAGATGCGTGACAAAATTCGGTTGATCGTTTGTGGTATTGGACATAACTGAATATGATCAGAATTTTTATTTGCTCTTGAGGCCTGCGCCACGCCGGGTCACCTCCAGTTTTCAGGCGGCGAAAAAAAATCACCACTGCCGTCGAACTTGCGGAATTTCCTTATGCGGGAAGTTTCCCAAACCAGGGACGTTTGGGGAATCCTAAATGATGAAGAGGTTATCGGAAGTGTCTGGTAGTGGCATTTTTGTTATGGCTTTTGTTTAATCGTTGTTGTGGCTTGAGTTCTTACTTTTGTAGGTGTCACTCTCTAAATTGTCATCTCCACATTACACATCCGTCCCGAATCCCGTTTCCTATCATGAATGCTCCGCTCTCCCGCGGATGGGCCCTCATTGGCTTCATCCGTTCCTGCTCCCTCGTCTTTGGTTCCGCCGCCATTCTCGGCTTCTCGGCAGTAAACTCTCTCGCCGCTCCGGTCATCGTCGAGTTCATGGCCTCCAATGACAAATCTCTTTACGATGAGGATGGAGAATCATCCGACTGGATGGAGATCTTCAATCCCGATCCGGCTCCGCTTGATATCAGCGGCTGGTTTCTCACCAATGATCCCGGTGAACTCGGCAGGTGGCAACTGCCCGACGGCACCCTTCTTCCCTCGGGGGGATCACTCATCGTCTTCGCTTCCGACAAGGATCGAAATGCTGGCGAGCTCCATACCAACTTCAAACTCAGCAAGGATACCGGTGGCTATCTCGCACTCGTGGAAGCCGATGGCCGGACCATCGTGCAAGAGTATGCTAACTATCCAGAGCAGTTCGACGACTTTTCCTACGGGCTGGCCCAGACCGGGAGCGGATCCGACGTCACTATCGTCCCCGAGAATTCCATCTGCACTCTCCTGGTCCCGACCTCCGATATCGGTAACTCCTGGCGGGACAAGGAGTTCGACGATTCCTCTTGGTCCGCTGCCAATACCGGTGTTGGTTACGATTACAGCAATCTCATCGGGAGCAACGCCGATGTGCAGTCCCAGATGGATGACATCAACGGCAGTGTCTACATCCGTATTCCCTTCACTGTCGATGATCCTGCCGCCCTGACCGCCCTCACCCTTCGCATGAAGTACGACGACGGCTTCGCCGCCTATCTCAACGGCACGCCGGTGGCCTCCGCTCAAGCCCCGGCCAGCCCCCGGTGGAACTCGCTGGCCACTGACGATCACCCGGACGGGAGTGCCGTTGTCTTTGTCGACTTCAACATCTCGGCAAATCTCAATCTGGTGGACGCCGGAAGCAATGTGCTCGCCATTCATGGACTCAACACAACGCTGGGAAGCTCCGATCTTCTGATTCTACCCCAGCTCGATGCCACGACTGCGGCCACGAATCCCGGTCTCGGAGCAGTCGATTATTTTCAGAACCCCACCCCGGGCGCTTCGAACGGCAGCAACCAGGGCCTTCCTGCGGAGGCCGTGGCCTTCTCGATTCCCGGTCGCGGATTCACGGGTTCTTTGTCTCTCGGACTCGCCGTCTCTTCTCCCACCGCCCAGATCCGCTACACCTCCAATGGTGACTCGCCGACCTCATCATCGACCCTCTATACTGGCTCGCCCATTAACATCACTTCATCCCGGATCATTCGCGCCCGCGTCTACGATGAGGGCCTGGCGCCGGGTCCGGTCACCGAGGAGGGTTACATCGAACTCGCTGCCAGTGCAGCATCGTTCACCTCCGATATTCCAGTTGTGGTGATGGAGAAGTTCAGTGGTGGGCCCAGCGCAAGCAATGGAAAGGCCTACGTCTTTTTCGCCTTTTTCGAGCCCGATCCCAACACCGGGATCACCACCCTGAATAAGCCATATGCCCTGGGCACCCGGGGTGGCTACAAAACCCGGGGATCCTCTTCCGCTGGATTCGAGAAGAAAGCATACAGCATAGAGGCCTGGAACGAAGACAACCGGAACAAGGATATCGCTCCCCTGGGAATGCCGGAGGAGTCCGACTGGGTCCTCAACGCCCGTTCCCAGTTTGACCCTTCGCTGATGCGGAACGCCTTGATTTACAACCTGAGCAATCAATCTGGCCGCTATGCCGTCCGCACCCGGTTTGTGGAGCTCTTTCTTAACACCAACGGCGGCAACCTTAGCTACGGCACAAGCAGCTCCTTCGATTACGACGGAGTGTATACCTTCATGGAAAAGATCACGCGCGACAAGGATCGCATTGACGTCGAGCGGCTGCCCGAAAGCGTCAACAGCGAGCCGGGAATTGCGGGTGGATACATCATGAAAATCGACCGTCTCGATCCTGGTGACAGTGGGCTGAGCGCGGGCGGAAGATCCCTCGGCTGGGTCTACCCAAAAGAGGAAGACGTCACCCCGGAGCAGGCCGACTGGCTCCGCGATTACCTCAATGCCATGAACAATTCGCTGAGCGGAAACAACTACGAGGACTACATCGATCCTCTGGCCTGGGCGGATCACCACCTGCACAATGTTCTCGCTCTCAATGCCGATGCCCTGAGGCTGAGCACCTATTTCCACAAGACCCGCCAGGGCAAAATGGAGTTTGGCCCCATCTGGGACTTCGACCGCTCCATGGATTCTACCGATGGCCGTGACAACAGTCCGACGTCCTGGTCCGGAGGCACCGCCTACTTCACTTTTCCCTGGTGGAACGAACTCTTCAGCAACGAGGATTTTTGGCAGCTTTACATCGACCGCTACTTCGAACTCCGCAAGGGGCCCTGGACCACCGCCAACGTGCAGCAGATCATCGACGATTACGCTGCCGAACTTAACCAGGCCCAGGTTCGCAACTTTCAACGATTCTCCAATCAACCCCGCTTTGGGGGATACTCGGGGGAGGTCAACCACCTCCGGAACTGGCTCACGACACGCCTCAATTGGATGGACGGGCAGTTCGTCCCCGAGCCCGTCACCAACCTCAGCAACGGCACCTTGCCGGCGGGAACGACCCTCACTCTTTCCGGCGACCTCAGTAATGGCCGCACCATCTGGTACACCCTCAACGGGACGGATCCCCGCTTCACCAGCAATACCACGATTCTCAGTACCGAGACCCTCGTCGAGGTTACTGCGCCGGCCAAGGCCATCATCCCGACCAGCACGACCGGCACCACTTGGCGTGGCGACAATGAGCCCTACAACGACGCTACCTGGATCAGCGGCACCAACGGCGTCGGGTTCGACAGCGGCACCACTTATAATCCCTACATCAACATCAACTTCGAGGCCCCTAATCCCGTCATGTCCGGGGTCAACACCAGCGCCTACGTCCGCATCCCCTTTAATGTCGATGCCGGTGATCTAGCCTCCCTCAATTATATGACGCTCGAGATGCGCTATGACGACGGGTTCATCGCCTACCTCAATGGCACACAGATTGCCTCCGGAAACGCGCCTGGCTCCCCTGCGTGGAATTCGACCGCAACCCAGAATCACGATGATGGCGTGGCGGTCACCTTTGTGGAGTTCGGGGCCGATGCCTTTCTTAGCGTCCTGCAGCCCGGCCAAAACATCCTCGCCATCCATGGCCTTAATGGCAACAGCACGAGCAGTGACTTCCTCGTTCAGGCCCGGCTCGTGGCAGGCGAGAAGCAGGTCGAGCCGGGCGCTTCCGGCGGTATCCAGTACACCGGACCCATTGCGCTGAATGAAACTGCGCGCTTGTTCGCCCGAATCTCTGATCCACGTGGAGGCAACAACCCGGGAGCAGGTGTCCCCGTCGGCACGGGCTGGGGCGCTCCCTTGAAAGCGGAATACCTGGTGAACGAAGTCCCAGCGAGCTCCGTTAATCTTACCATCCGCGAGATCATGTTCGATCCCTATGACCTCGGTGACGCCCTGACCAATGACAGTGCCTATGAGTTTGTTGAACTCGAAAATCTCAGTAATACCAAGTTGTCTCTCAGCGATGTCGCCTTCACTAATGGAATCGATTTTAACTTTTCCTCGGGCTCCATCCTCTCCCTGGCACCCGGTCAGAAAATTCTCGTAGTCAACGATCTCACTGCCTTCCAGCAGGTCTATGGCAACGGGCGAGACAGCCTCATCGCCGGGGAGTTTGAAGGCTCCCTTAACAACGACGGGGAACTTCTCGAGCTCCGGGACGCCACCGGCGCCATCATCCAATCCTTCACCTTTTCCTCGGCAGGAATCTGGCCGGGCCGGGCGGATAATGGACGCTCACTCATCCTCGTCAATTCCGACGATCCTGCCAACGGCGCCAACTGGACCGCTAGCCGCAGTCTTCTCGGATCTCCCGGAACCAACGAACCCACTTTGGCGCAGATTCCTGACATTTTTGTCAATGAAGTCCTGACCAATGCTCTTCTCCCCGCTACCGATTCCATCGAGATTTTCAATCCCAATCTCGCTCCCGTCGACATCGGAGGGTGGTGGTTGACCGATGATTTGGGACAGTCCGGGAAATTCCGTATTCCCGCCAATACCATTATCCCCGGGGGTGGATTCCTTGTCCTCGACGAGTCCGACTTCAATCCCACCCCTGGTGTCGATCCCAGCTTTGCCCTCAGTTCAGGAGGCGAGGAAATCTACCTCGTTTCCGCGACACCCGCGGGTGATCGAACCGATTACGTCCATGGATTCACCTTCGGGGATGGATCTGCGGGATACAGCTTCGGCCGCCATGTCAACTCGGTCGGCGAGGTCTCCTATCCGCCGCTCCAGTCCACCTCGATCGGCTCCGTCAACGACCTTCCCCGGGTCGGTCCTCTGGTCATCACCGAGATGATGTACCACCCGCTCGATGGCAGCGTCGAATTCGTCGAAATCCAGAACATCTTCGGCTTCCCGGTTCCATTGGCAGGTGTTCAGGTCGAGGGCATCGGGTATGTTTTCGATGCCGGTGCGCCTGAACTCGATCCCGGAGAAGTTGTTCTCGTGGTCGAGAATGACCCCACTACTTTCCGTGCCACCTTTAATCCACCGGCTGCGGTTGGTGTCTTTGGACCCTATGCCGGGCGTCTCTCCAACGGGGGAGAAAAGGTCGCCCTCAAGCTGCCGGAAGCAAACCCGCTCCCCGCTGAACCCGACCTTAAGCCAGCGGTTGATAGCGCGGATTACAACGATGCCAGCCCATGGCCGATTTCGCCCGACGGAACCGGAACCACCCTGGAGCGTCTCCTCCCGGCAAGTTACGGAAGTGATCCTGCAAGTTGGCAGGCCTCCGTCAGTCCAAGCGGCACTCCCGGCGTCGTTGATTCTTCGCCGCCGACCGACTGGCGCGACGCTTACTTTACTTCCGCCGAACTCCTCGATCCGGCCCTCTCAGGGTCGCTTGCCGATGCCGATCTCGATGGTGTCAACAACCTGCTCGAGTATATCTTCGGGACCGATTTGCGCGACGGCACCTCCTTTGAACTCCCTACCATCTCCCTAGTCGAGAACGACGGGGTGACCTACATCGAATTGTCCTACCGCTTGAGAAAGGGCGTCACTGGGTTCGCCATCAGCATCGAAACGGCAACCGACCTTTCGGATTGGGTGGATGCAGGGTTCACCATCCAAAGAAATCTCGACAACGGCGACGGCACCTCCAGCATCACGGTTCGCGAAAATACGCCCGTCATCGATGCTGGCAGCCGTCAGTTCAGACTGCGTGTGGATGAAATTGCTCCCTAATCTCCACAACGGAATACTACCTCCAAACGATTATCCAGTCGTTCGCACTAAGAACCTGGTCTGACCGAGGATCGGGAATCCCAATTCAAGGGTGGTCGTTAGTTCCCGCCGGGAAGGTTGACGGCACTCCTCGGAAGTCATTGCGACCTGCGCCCACGTGGGCGTCAATTTCTTGGGAGGAATGCGGGCAAGGTCGCGTAGAAGGGTCCAATGAAATTCGCGCTTCTTTTTCTTCCGCTGGCTCTGGCAGTTCTGGCACAGGCTAATCCTACCCGTCCTTTGGCGGGTCCCGTGCGGGACTTGCGCAAGGAGATTGATTTCGAGCGAGTGGGAGAGTTCCACCTGGGGCCGACCGGGGCCATGGGCTGGATGCATGTGAGCCCGAACTTCATGACCGGGGAGGCCCGCCAAATCCTGGTCACGAAGGTTGAGCCGGGAAGTTCGGCGGATGGGGTGCTGCAAGCGGGCGATGTTCTTCTTGGTGCAAGCGGAGGGTATTTCTCCGAGGATGCACGCAAGGCGCTGGGGCGGGCCATTGATGAAGCGGAAACTGAGAAGAAGGACGGGGCCTTGAAGCTGATCCGTTGGCGTCCTAAGGAAGGAGCCACTCCGCGAGAGGGGAAGGTGGAAACGGTTTCGGTGAAGCTCAAAGTGCTGGGAGCCTACGCGGAGAGCGCGCCCTACGAGTGCCCGAAGAGCGCGCGGATCATGGACGCGGCCGTGGCCCGCCTGCTCGAAGAGAAGAGCTGGGGGAAGTTCGGGGAGAAGGTCCTCGCGCTGCTGGCCACCGGCGAGAAAAAGTATCATCCGCTGGTGCGAGAATTCATCCACGAGGCCAAGTTTGCCAAGCCTGATCTTGAGATCAGCTTGGAGAACGGTGGCCTGGTCTGTTGGGGCTACGGTTATCACAGTCTGATCCTCGCTGAATACTACCTTGCTACCGGTGATGATTACGTTCTTCCGGCCTTGCGCGAGTATGCCGTCAAGGTCGCGATGGGGCAAAGCAGCGCGGGGACTTGGGGGCACGGCTTTGCATGGACGAGCGAGAATGAGGGCAAGGTCCACGGGCGCTTGCGCGGATACGGTGCCGTCAATCAGGCGGGTTTACCGTGCTTCCTCTCTCTGATCCTGGCGCGTAAGTGCGGGATCGAGCATTCCGAGATCGAGGAAGCTATTGCCCGCGGAGCTCAATTTTTCGGCAGCTTCGTGGGACATGGCTCGATCGGCTATGGCTTTCACCGACCCAGCCTGGAGATCTATGCCAATGGGAGGAATGGGATGTCGGGGAATGGCAAAAACGGAATTGCGGCGGTGGCGTTCCGCTTGCTCGATGATGAGCCCGGAACCCGCTTCTTTTCCCGACTGACGGCCTCGCTCTCCAACACGATGGAGTATGGCCACAGTGGGAACTCCTACAGCTACTTTTGGGACGTCCTGGGTGCGCATTGCGGTGGTCCGGAAATGGCGGCGGCCTTCCAGAAGGAGTTACGATGGTATTACGCTCTTACGCGCAAAGGCGATGGAGGCTTTGTCTATCAGCAGCTCGGAGGGATCTACGGGAAGGGACTGCTCGATCCGACCGTCGCGCAGGTTCTCATAGCGAGCCTGCCACTGCGGGCACTCTACCTCACGGGGAAAGGGATGAGTGATCAACCCTTACTCAGTAGCGAGGAGGTTGCGGAGACTATTGCAGCTGGTCGTTGGCGTCTCGAAAATCCGGATGTGGTGGATGCGGAGAAACTGATCTCCAGCTTGAATAGTTGGTCGCCCATTGGCCGCGAGTGGATCGCGAGGCTCCTTGCGAAAAAGGAGGGGAACTTTACGAAGCAGTTGTTGGAACTACTCAAGAACGACACGCTCGAAGCCCGGGCGGGAGCGTGCGCGGCCCTGGGCCACCAGGGGAGGAAAGCCGGGGCTGCGGTGGAGGCACTGGCGCGATCCCTTGGAGACGATCCGGCCGTTGCCATTGCGGCCAGCTATGCCTTGGCCCGGGTCAACAAGCCAGCCGCCAAGGTGATGCCGGAGTTGTTGGAGGCTGTGCTGGCTCGCGAGGAAGATGGTGAGATGCGTCCGGTTCAGCAGGCCATGGCTTTTGCCATCGGCTACGACGCGGGCCGCGTGGCGCCACTCTACTTCGATGGCTTGCTCCCGGTTCTTGCTGAGGAGGGAGATCCGCTCGAGGGAGTGGACCGCGAGCTTCTGCATCCGGCCTTGGCCAAGCTGTTGCGGGTTCCGGGGGGGCGGACCCGTGGGACTGCAGCCTATGCCTTTGTCCATTTTTCGCGAGAGGACCTCGGTGGAATGGCACAGGAGGTCCACGACGCGGTCGCCAAGCCCGCGCCACACTACCGCATGTTCAGCGACCAAGCGCGCCAGTATGCCCTCGATCTCATGCTGGAGCATCGCATCGCGGAGGGGGTTCCCTTGGCGCTAGAATCGATTGACCTCAAGGATTGGGGCCTTGGGGACCGCCTGCCACACCGTTGGAAGATTCTAAAAGGATACGGAGGGAGTGCGAAACCCTACCTCGACCGCATCAAGATCCTGAGGACGAAGTTCAAACCGGAGAGCGAGGGACGTAAGGTGCTCGAGGAGATCATCGCACTTCTGGAAGCAGAGGATTATCCGACTCCCTTGGTTAGCCTCCACACCTTCGTGGATGAAAAACTAGCAAGCGATCTGGCCGTCATCGAGACCGACGAACAACGTGTGATGGCGTGCCGGGCCTTGATCAAGAATAACCCAGGTCGAGGCTTCTATCAGGCCGCCTGCCTGCGGAAGTTGGTGGCCTTGCTGGGAGATCGCGCCAAGGGGGATGTCGAGCGAGCATTAAAATCTGAAGACGAGATCCTGCGCAAGGTGGCGGAGAAACTATCGCAATGACGGGAGCCCTTGACGGGCTCTTCGATCCCCTGTGGATACAGATAACTCTACTTTGCACTCTGTCCGAGTCTCTCTGCCCGACATACTGCATTCATATGAAACGATCCAGCTCCCAAGCACGTCGCGCGTTTTTAAGAGCCCTAACCACGCTGGCCAGCGGAGCGCTGGTGATCGCTTCCTCACAAGTGCTCCACGCACAGGATGGCGATACCGAGCGGCCGCTCATCGCCTATGTGGGGACTTACACCTCGCCGCTAAAGAACGTCCTGTCGACCCAAGTGGATTTGCCTCCTGGAAATGGTCGTGGCATCCATCTGTTTCAGGTCGATCGCGATACTGGGGCGATGACGCCCTGCGGCTTGCACGAGATGGGGACGAGCCCGAGTGCGCTCGCTTTTAACGACGATCAGACGCGCCTTTATTCGGCCAACGAGACTGAGCGGATTGGGAAAAACGAAGCGGGCTCGATCAGCGCCTTCGCGATCGATCTAACCGACGGGACCCTGAAGTTGCTCAACTCCGTGAGCTCCGGAGGAAAGGGCCCGGCCCATCTGAGCGTGCACCCATCCGGCAAGTTCGTGTTGGCAGCCAACTATTTCGGCGGCTCGGTGGTTGTCTTACCGATTCGACCCGATGGCAGTCTCGGACCGGCCAGCGACTTCAAGAAGGATGAGGGGGAAATTGGGCCGACCAAAGCCACCAACGCACCGCCGGGGAGCTTCGCCATCAGCGGGCACGACCTGGCTCATGCGCACATGATCGAAGCCGACCCCTCCGGGCGATTCGTACTTCACGTTGATCTGGGATTGGACAAAATTTACCTCTGGAAATTCGATGACGAAAAAGGTCTTCTGTCGCCGAACGACCCGGCGTCGGTCTCCTTGCCGCCGGGCGACGGGCCGCGACACTTCCATTTCCATCCCAACGGGCGCTGGTTGTATTCTCTGCAAGAGGAAGGGTCTACCATCGTCTTGTTCGACTACGATTCTGCCCACGGAAAGTTGAGTCAGAGAAAGACAATTTCCAGTTTGCCGCCGGGATTCGCCGGAAGTAATTTCTGTTCCGGAATTTTAGTCTCCGGGGATGGCCGCTTTGTCTATGCCGGCAATCGCTTACACGATAGCATTGGGATCTTCTCGATCGGCGAGAACGGTGAGTTGACCTTCGTCGCCGATGAGTGGACCCGGGGCGACTACCCGCGCAGTTTTAATTTCGATCCAACCGGAAAATTCCTATACTCCTGTAATCAGCGCGGCGACAACATTGCCGTTTTTAGGGTGGATCAAAAATTGGGAACACTGAAGTTCACCGGAAAATACACACCCGTCGGCAACCCTTCGACCATCGTATTCCTCGACCTCGCTGAGTAGCCGGTAAGAATGTCCACAGGCGCTGCGCTCTTTGACAGCCTCGTCTTCGTGACGAACGACGAGATTGACTGGTTTTTTGTGCATGTGGTTTGAATTTTACTGAGTCCCTTTCTTCGGGAAAAAATGGTGATTCACGCGATCTCCCACTTGTAGGGTGTATGGGAAATCTTTTCGTTGCCACCGGGGACGAGGTGGATGACGTCTTCGATCCGAACGCCGCCGAGTCCCAGGTAGTAGAGTCCCGGCTCCACTGTGACGACCTGCCCTTTCTTGAATTTGAAAGGAGCTGCGGCCCGGATGATGGGACTCTCGTGGACCTCGAGTCCGATCCCGTGACCAAGCGCGTGGAAGAAGCCTTCCGGGGTCTTACTGTCTTTAACCGTCTTGTAGCCCTCTTTTTCGAAGAACGCCTGAACCGCTTCGTGGACCTTGCCTCCCACCTGGCCGGGCTTGATCATACGGATTGCTAACTCGTGACCCCGTTTTACGGTTCGCACCAGCCGTTTTTGTGCGTCGCTGGCCCTCCCCTTGAGGAAAGTTCGCGTCATGTCGCCCCAGTAACCGTCTTCCGGTCGTCGTGGAAAGATGTCCACGATGATGAGCTCGTTAGCCATGATCGGTCCGTGGCCGGGAGAGTGGTTGTCGCAGACTTGGTCGCCGCAGGAGGCGATGGTATGAAGTGCCACAGCGCCCTCTTCCAGTGCAGCATGACTGATCAACTCTCGCAGTCGCTCGGAGGTGAGAACTTTGCCCTGGTGGATGAGCTGACCTCCTCGAATTTTGGATTCGGTTAGGGTTTTCTTTACCACGCGGAAGCCGGCTGCGCTGGCGCGATTACCCTTGCGCAGGGCTTCGATCTCGGTGGCGGTCTTGATCTCACGCTTGGGGAACAAGCTGACGTTCTTATCGATCTCGAGTTTCAGCCCGGCCTGTTGGAGGTCGGCGGCAAGGGCAGCGGGGAAGCGGGCGCCGATCCGGAATGAAGGGATCTGGTAGAGCTTTGCCAAATGCCTGACCACGTGGCAGGTGTCGGGCTGCTGTCCCTGCGGGAGCTTAAAGCGCCGCGCCGCGCCTTTGCTGATCTCTTGCAGTAGCAGGATCTCGTCGAAGCCTGACTCGGCGACCATTCGCCCGTATTCCGAGGCGTGGGCGATTCCGAACTTCTTGCGGCCCACCGAGAAAGCGAGATAGGGGTCGAAGGCATTAAATTTGCTGAAATAAAGCATGTCCGGGTCACTTGAATCCGCGTGAAATAGGATCGATTGCTGACGGTGCGGCTGGTTCTTTGGGACGCTGGAGCTACTCTGGGCCATGGTGGAGTTTTGCTTGGATGGAATAGGGCTCTCGAGAGGAGAAGCGTTATGCGAGATCAGGGGCAATTCAGATCCTACGGCAGGGCCGATTGGCTTGCCGCGCGGAACCCCGCAGTAAAGAAAGGTGCGCTAGCGCTGCACCGCAAAATTAATATAGCCGATGAACATTTCTTCGTCGCTCTGCTCTCCAAAGCTCACGGATTGAGTGGGGTCGGGGTTCTCGGAATTTTGGGGCGAGTTGTCAAAGGCACCGCGCACGCGGATACTTGTTCCGGCGGGCAGCCACTTTGGCTCGGCGAGACGATAGAGTAACTGCCAGTCAAAAATATAGTAAGGCACCGAGAGAAGTTTCTCGATCTCGCCATTCGGATAGATCGCATCGTATTCCATCCGCGAGCCACGGAAGTGCATGTGAGGGCTCAATTCATAAAGGAGAGTTGGTTCCGTGGCCGACAGTACCACTGAAGCCTCACGTTCGTAGTCTCGCACGTTCGGAACAATGTCAATGGCAATGGTGCTGGCGGCGGTGGTGCGATACTCCATCTCTGGAGGCGTGGAGTGAAAGTAGAGACCAAGCTGGGTCGCGTCGGTCTGAGGGCTCCCGTTGGTCTGATAATGCATTTGAAGGGTGAGAGTGGGATTCGCTTTAAGGAGTTTCCCTGCATTGGGAGGGAAGGGTTTCGCTTGGACCCCCGGAACGTAACTTGCGAAGTAGCCATTCAGCCCAGCACCTTGAATGAAGGCCTCAAAGGTGGATCCGATGAAGGCAAGGCCGTGGTGAACGACCTCGGGGTTGCCCGGTTTAACAATGGCAGCCCGGAGGTAGGTGTTGGCCGGAATATTCGGGTCCAGTTCGATGTAACGATAATCAACCTCGCCATTGGCCGGGATGTTCTGAGAGGGGATGGTGAGAATCATGTCCGGCTCGCCCAACTCTGACGGCCAGTTAAAGGGGTATTCGCTGGGAGGCGGGGTGTTGGCGACAAAGTCGGCCAGGGGATCAGTCCCGCCATCTTTCAGTGCCCCTTGATCGATCCAGTCGACGAGCGCTCTCAGAGACTCCTTTGAGAGGGACCAATCGTCCTCATAACTCCCGAACTCGGGATCGGCAAACCAGGGCGGCATTTCGCCGGTGAGAGTCACTTCGCGAATATCGTGCGCCCACACTGCCACGCTCTCGTAGCTATCGAAGGAAAAGGGCGCAATGTTGTTCGGGCTGTGGCAACGCACACAGCTTTCAATCATCATGGGAGCAATGACATCCTCATAGGAAACTAACTCTGTTGGGCCCAAGGGAAGAGGATCACCAGTGGCTGGAGTGTGGCGGTAAGTCGATGGTTGCCCGCTAAAGAATGCGGTGAGCGCATCGGAAAGATAGGGTTGCGCAGGAGATTCGTCCACGGCAGGACGCTCGATCGCACCCCGGTAGAAGATGGTCCAGGAGGCGGTATCAATGACAACCACTTCGGTGCCTCGGTCCACGTTGTAAGCTCGCGAGACTAATTGAGCCGAATCGTGAAGAATGGGGACATCCGTTTGCCAAGTGTCGGCAGTGGCAACGAGCTCGGAGCGGTTCTCCGAGATTGGGTCGATGACCCAGAACTCGACGGCTTGCGCCCCGAAGGAATTCTTCAAGGCCTTCAGAGTGGCTCCCAAAGATGGATCGGTATCAGGATCAGTGAAGAAGAGAACAATGGCCTTTTGGAAGCTGTGGTAATGCAGTTGTTGCGTACGACCCTCGTGGTCGATCAGGCGGAAATCGGCGGCCTCTTCGCGCGGTGCGCCTCCAGGCCACTGCAAGAGTCGATAGAACCCCGCCCCCCGGTTGGGAGCGAGAGGATCGTTCCACTGAAAGGGGCTGGACGGGAGATTGAGAGAGAGCAGAGGTTCCCAATTTTGCGCATCGGGAGAATACTCCAGAACATGATCTTGCGTCGGCTGCCCGTGGAGGTCGATCCGGATGGAGTCATTATTCGCTGCTTGCACATCGATCGACAGCTCCTGTGCCAGCGCCGGACCAAACAGCACCAAGGCCAGGGAAAACAGGGGCGAGGCAATTCGCCGGGAGAGTGTTTTTGAAAAATTCATGTTACAGGGGTAAGGCAGAACAGCTGAAATACCAGCTGCGAATTGTATCAAGTTATCATAGTGTGGCCTGTTGATGATCCCGGTAGGCGGGGTCATTTCCGTGAGGGAGATCAGAGACGGTCGTAATTTTTTACTAAAGAGCGTCCCGAGTGACCTGATTTTGACGCTGCCCGAAAGATGTGTCGAGAAGCTACGTTGATTACTTGTTGCTTCGTTAAAAAAGGAAATCTTTCAACGGGGTAATCCCCGAAATTCCATGACTCAGCCATCACTCTTCACTCGCCGCAAGATGTTCACCTGTTTCATCCTCGCCAGCGCTGCTTTCCTCTTTGCCACCTTCGCGATGGCAGCTCCTCCAAAGGCCACGATCCACGACATCAAAACCATCTCCTTCCAGCCCGACCTCTACTGCGGCTGGCCCACCGTCACCCGACGGGCGAACGGCGAACTCCTTGTCGTCTGGTCCGGTGGCCGCGCCGGTCACGTCTGCCCCTTTGGCCGCGTCGATATGATGCGCTCAAACGACAAGGGCGAGACCTGGACCTTCCCCCGCGTCGTCCTCGACACCCCTATTGACGACCGCGACGCCGGTGTCCTCGAAACCGCCAAAGGCTCCATCCTCATCACTACCTTCACTTCCCTCGCCTACGAATCCTACCTTGAGAGAAAGAAAGGCACCCCCGAAGAAGCCAAATGGCTCGCCGCTCATCACCGGATCAACGCCGAAGAACGCAAGGCCCTTCTTGGGAGCTGGGTTCTCCGCTCCACCGATGGCGGACAGACCTTCTCCGCTCCCTCCCGCGTCCCCGTCAATTCCCCCCATGGTCCCATTCAGCTCGCCGATGGCCGCCTCCTTTATGCCGGCAAGAAACTCTGGACCGACGAAAAAAAGATCGGCGTCGCCGAATCGCAAGACGATGGCGTCACCTGGAAATGGCTTGCCGAAATCCCCACTCGCCCCGGCGACTCCGCGCTCAAATCCTACCACGAGCTTCATGCCATCGAAGCAGCCAACGGGACTCTCATCGCCCACATCCGCAACCATAATTCCGCCCATAAGGACGAAACCCTCCAGAGCGAGTCCCATGACGGCGGCAAGACCTGGAGCGTTCCGCACTCCATCGGCGTCTGGGGCCTGCCCTCCTTCCTCACCCGTCTCTCCGACGACCGCCTCCTCATGACCTACGGCTACCGCCGCAAACCTCACGGCAACCAGGCCCGTATTAGCGATGACCACGGCTCCACCTGGTCCGGACCCATCACGATCTCTGACGACGGAGTCTCCTCTGACCTCGGCTACCCCTCCACCGTCCAACTCGCCGATGGCACCCTCCTCACGATCTGGTACGAAAACCCCAAGGACTCCTCTAAAGCGGTCCTCCGCCAGGCCCGCTGGTCCCTCAATCCCTAGTCCGACAATCCTGGCCTATTGGCAGTCATCACCTCCTCTCCTCAACGACGCTCTCAAGTAGTCCACCCAATACGACAAACCCTAGCAGTAAGGCGATGAGCAGTTCAATGCCGTTTGGCATGAGATATGGAAGCTCCAAGGCCCCGGGAAGACTCCGATTCCCGCGAAGCAGGAATAGGGTGATCGCGAGCGAGATGATCCGATGAGAGGAGCCGTGGACCGGTCCTTGTTTGATGAGGTGAGGCTCGTTACCACTTGGCACCCTTCGGCTTGGCCCCTTTGGCGAGGGTCTTCACGGAATAGAGTCCGGTGCGGGCCGTGATGAAGAGGGTGTCGTAGTCCTCGCCGCCGAAGCAGACATTGGCGGGATGTTCTGGTGTTGCGATCACGCCGATTTTCCCCCCGTCCTTATCGAAGACGTGGATGCCCCCGCCCGCGGTAGCGTAGAGATTTCCTTTTGTATCGATGCACATTCCGTCGCAGCGGATGTCGATTTCGAAGAGAGGTTCCCCAAGCATCCCTTTCTCCACCACTGCAAAGGCCCGGATCTTCCCGACCTTCCCGGTATCGGCGATGTAGACCCGTTTTTCGTCCGGTGAGAATGCGATACCGTTTGGCATGTCGTGCCCCTTGTAGAGCACCGAAACGGCCCCGGATTTCGGGTCGAGCTTGTAGACCCACTTTCCCCCGACCTCTGCGGCGCGTCCCTTCAGTCCGTAGCTCGGATCAGTGAACCAGATCGAGCCATCGGCGCGGATCGCGAGGTCGTTGGGCGAATTGAACTTCTTTCCATCGAACTTGTCGGCGAGGACCGTAATCTTACCCCCCGCGTTGGTCACAATCACGTTTCGCCCGCCATGCTGGCAGGAGAGGAGGTTACCCTTCAGGTCGAGGAGGTTGCCGTTGGAAGACTCCACCTTGCGATATTCCTTCAGTCCATCGGCCTCGCTCCACTGCATCTGGAGGCTGTTCGGGATATCACTGAAGACGACCATCTTCTTGGAGGGGATCCAGACAGGTCCCTCGGTGAATTTCATCTCACCGCCCAGTTTCACCACCTCGGTCCCGGGCGCCACGATCTGCTCACTGGCTTTGTGGTGATCTGCCGCAGCGGTCAAAATGAGGGAGGCAGCGAGGAACGGCAGGGCGAGATTGGCTTTCATAGTGGGGGATTCTGGCCCCAAAGCAAATTTCCTCACAAGCTAAAAAAAGAAGCACCCCAATGTGGGGTGCTTCATGATCAGTTTAGCGAATTAGGGCTCTTGAGACCCCGAAATGATCGCTATTTCTTAGAGTGAGGATGTTGCTTTAAGAGGTCATCGGGGTTGAACATATCGACCTTGCTTTTCGTTTCGGCCCGAACTTTTTTCACTTGGGCTGCTCCGATTGCCGAAGCTTTGTTTCCGAACGAATTACGAACATAGGTCAGGACCGATGCCATTTCTTCGTCGTTTAGCAAGCCGCCAAAGGCAGTCATGGGAACTTGTCCTAGGTACTTTTTACCCTTCACTTCGATGGGCCCCATAAGCCCCTTAAGGCTTAACTTGATGAGGCGATCAGGATCTCCAAGCACCCACTTGGTCTCGGAAAGCGGTGGGAATCCGGCATCAGGAAGACCTTCACCTTTGGACTGGTGACAGGTCATGCAGTAACCTTCCCGGGCATAAATCGCTCCTCCTTTGACAAACAACTCCGCATCTTCCTTCGACAGGTGCTTCGGTGCCACGACAACTTTCTCCTTTTCCGCTTCCACTGCTGCACCTGCGAAAATGGCATCAGCGAAGTCGATACTCTGTTTTATGTATGAGTCGACTTCCTTCGCCTTTGCGATGGAAAGAACGGCGACCCCTTGATCAATTGGGAGGTAAGTTGCCGCAGTGATTGCTTCCAAACGGACTCTTCCGTGGTCGTCGTGGGCTGCACGAGAAAGGATCTGAGCGAGATTCTTCAACTTGTGTTCATTGTATCGGGCCACTCGAACGGCAGCGCTCCGTATCTTGTGATCTTGCGAAGCCAGAAGCTCGGCGAGCAAATCTGCGTCAATCTTATCAGCTCCCCATGTCACCCACAGTGCTTCCAGCTTAAGTCGCTCGTTACTCTGAGTGGAGGCCCATTTGGTCGCGGCAGTGGCAACCTCCACGGGATCCCTTTCGCGCAATTCACGACGAGTGCGATAGCGAGTACGATATTCCGGGAGGGTGAGATTCCCAAGAAGCCCCGCAATACTGGCTCCGTCAACCTTGGCCGGTTTTACAAGAGGACGGCTCGGATAGGTGACCCGATAGATCCGGCCGTGCTCGTGATCACGATACGGGTCACGGGCATTGTGCTGCATATGACCAATCAACATATTGTGCCAGTCGGCAAGGTAGAGTGATCCATCAGGGGCAAATTCAAGATCGACAGGACGGAAGTTCGAATCCTTTGAAACATAGAGATCCTGCACATACTCGGTGCTGAAGCCCGTGCCATCTTCGATGACACGATGCTGTTTCGCACCGAGGTAACCGATGCTATTATTGATGAGAACATCACCTTGTACTTCATCAGGGAAGTGTCGGCTTGAAATAAACTCAACACCCGAAGTTGGGCGTACTTTATTGCTCTTTATAATATCCGGCGCTCTCAAATTCGCGCCGTAGCGGGCTTTCACCGTCCCAGGAAGCATCCAAGAAAAGCTGGTTCCAGAGGTATGGAGAAAGAAATCCTGACCGTAGTCATCGTAGGCCACTCCCCATGGATTCGGAATTGAGAATTGTGCATACCTCCGGATCTGCTTTTTCTGCGGACTGTAGCGGAAGAAGCCACCGTTACTCCCGCGCTCGGGCCCATAGACACTCTCAGTGTTTGAGTGGAGGAAAACTCCCTCACACATGACAAAGGCACCACTTGGATCGGCACAGAATGCGGAGATCGCGTGATGAGTGTCATGGTCATCGAAACCGCTCAGAAGGAGGTCCTTCTTGTCATAGTGATCATCACCATCGGTATCTTGAAGGCGAATGAGAGATCCACTTTGCGAAACATAGACGCCGTCATGGGAGATCTCGAAACCAATTGGAATGTGGAGGTCGTCGGCGAAGACGGTCTGCTTATCTGCCACTCCGTCGCCATCGGTATCTTCAAGGATGAGGAGCTTGTCCTTGGGAAGCGCATCTCCAATCCGGTAATGGGGGTAACTCTCCATTGTGGCCACCCAGAGTCGGCCTTTGTTATCAAAGGCAATCTGCACCGGGTTTTTCAAATCAGGAAAGTTTTCCTCGGACGCAAACAAGTCGATTTTGTATCCCTCGGGAACCTCGATTTTGGTCTGGGACTCCTGCCCTGGCCGATACTCGGGGGTTCCGTTTTTATTACTCGGCTTATAGTTGGATTGAACGGGTGGAAGTTTCGAGGTCTTGGCGTCCTCCCCGGCCACATCAAACTTCTCTCCTTTCAAGGTTGCCCAGATTGCCTGGTCGCGGATCTGGGTAAACTCCCGGGTCTTCTTCAACTCAAAGGGATAGTTTGCGGGGCCGTAGGGATTGTATCGACGACCGTAGACGTGCACGCCATTGGGAACCTTAAAGTCATTTAGCCACATGAAGTTCTTTTCCTGCACCGCGGCATGTACCTCGTCGTGCATGCTTTGATTTGGAGTTTCTCCACTGAAGAGAGCATCGGCAAGCCAAGGCGTGAGCTTTCGGTATCCATCATCATTAAGGAGAGCACCGTCGATAGTCAGTCTCTCATCGGAAACGGCAAACCATTGGGCAGATGTCGCAAAGGGATCCACAAATAGAGCACCGTTGGCATTTGCGACCTCCTTCATCGCGGCGGCATAAAGTTTCAAATTTTGATTCCCCTCCTTGCCATCGGGCACGCTGAATTCCCCTGACAAATCCTGCATCGCAGTCGGCGAGACAAGGGCTAGCTGAGGAATGTTTTTGCCGTTGTATTTCTGGGAGAGCGTGTGCTGGACAAAAGCGGTGAGCTCCGCCTTGTAGCGATCCACCCCGTTGGGACCCTCAAAAGAAGAATTATATCCAAAGAAGGCAACAATGGTATCAGCTCCAAGACCGGTCAGCCATTGATCGGGTGTCTCAAAGTGACCTTGCGGCCCTGAACCAGCCTGGAGCTTTTCTGGCAGCAATTCTTTGGCTCCCGGAAAGGCATACTGCCCCTCTTGGTTCCTCCCGGGATGGGGACGAAATCCGGGCGTATTTCCTTCGTCACCCATATTACGAATCGTGAGGTTGCTGGTCGGAAAACGCAGTTGGATCTCGGTTTCGAAATATCCGAAGTGATTCATCCTTGAGGCCATTCCGGAACCAAGCAAAACGATCGTGTCTCCCTTCTTGAGTGAGAGCTTCGACGGAGCGGCCTTCACTTCGAACGTCACGCTCTCAGGATTCATGGGAGCAAGCACCCCAGGGGCGAGCTTGGCTGCTTTCTTTTTGGCTGCCTCTCGCTTGGGCTCGGATTTGGCCTCTTTTCTAGGAGGTGCCGCGCCGACCTCGGAGATTAGAATTTGAGCATTCGCCAAAGGGCTCTGCCACGTGATTGCTGTCAATAGAATGGTTTTAATGACCGGGAGTTTCATAAAGATACGTTCTGGGAATGTTGGAGCCAAGGTTTCGCCATATCAGATTTTAAGGTGTTTATCTACACCGAAAAGATACCGTTCCTCTCTCCTTGTTAGGGAAAAGGAGAGATTCTCAATCTTATAAAATGCATGCTGTTAGCAAAAACAGGGGATGTTTTAGAGAAACCCTGGAAAATTCGCTCCGGCCTGAGCATCGCAACTCCGCAGATGGTTCACAAAGGGTGGTTCCATTTATTTAGTGAGCGCGTCAAGGGTGGCGCGGACGTTCCAGCGATGTGCGGCCAGGTGCTGGTGGGCCTCCTGGTAGGTGCAGCGGTGGCGAGGTTCTCGATGCGGTCGGCTGTTGGCTCGTTCGTTGCACGTTCCGAGGTGGTGAGGGTTCCCTTGAAGGCGATGAAGGCTGCGCCGTGGGCTCCCGAGCCTTCGATGCCGAGGATGTACTTCGTTGCAGGAGCGAAAGCCATCGCCTTAACTATACCGCGATGGGGGATAGTGGAAGGTGAAAAACATGCCCAAAAGTAGGCTTTGCTTATTGGATTGAGACTAAGTTCTCGGCGTCTTAAGGGGCACTCTACTACCCTCAAAATGAAGCGTAGGGACTCCTTGCAAAAACGAACGAAATTAATGCTCCTGCTTGAACTGCTTCCGTTGTAGAACTTCGGAAATGAAAGTTTCGAGAAAATTTTTGCAGAACCCGGCAAAGCGATCTCACACTCTTTAAGCAAGACTCCGGACAACCCTCAGGTTAGTTTCCTCTATCATTCCAATGAGACTATCCCGTCACTTGCTCTTTCTTTTCTGCACTCTGCTGACCACGGCCATTGCAGAGCCAATCGTCGTTAAAGACGGATTGATCAAACTGCGGCTCAAAGAAATGGCGCGCGCCGACCGCATGCCTCATTCTGATCCAAAGAAAATAACCTCCACCGGAGTCTCTTTCGTGGAAGACCTCCCCGCATCAGGAGCAGGTGAAGCTTGGCCCGGCGAAAAATTTTCGGAAGCTGCCCTTGCACAATTGTATCGTTTGATCGAGGCCTCTAACGAGAAAGAGGCTCGGGATCTCATCGCTCAGGGTTTCCTGAGCTCCGAGCTCGAAACCAAAGATCGCGTGGAGAGTCTCGGGCAAAAAATCTCGCTTCATTCCGGGACACCTGGGAAGGCCATAAGTTTGACGCCTCGTGAATTTATCGTAAGATTACACGGACTTGGGAAACTGAAAATCAAAGTCATCGGGATTGAAAACCTAACCACGCGTTTCCATGTCGAGGCGAACCGCGAAGGAGCTGAATATTCTGCGACCTGGCTCTGCACTTGGGATGATAAACTCATGCCCAAGCTCAAGAAGCTCGAAGTTGAAAAATTCGAAACGGTCCGCGCAAAAGAACGATGGTTTATCGATGCTACCAGCAGCGCGATCGGAACGAACCCGCGATTCGAGGCCCAAGTGATGCGGGGTATTGGCTATTGGTCGGAGCGCATCACCCGAATCGGCGACCTCGCCATGACGGGTCATCACGGGATTGCCGTTGGAGACGTCAATGGCGATGGTTTGGAAGACCTCTACGTCTGCGACGGAGGCAGCCTGCCGAATCAACTCTACCTTCAGCAAGCAGATGGATCGGCGAGGGAGGTCGCCTCGCAATGGGGCGTGGCGTGGCTGGAGGATTCGCGAAGTGCCCTGTTGGTTGATCTCGATAATGACGGTGATCAGGATCTCGTTGTCGCGACCATTGCCATGATCGCCTTCGCGGAAAATACCGGCCGGGGGAAGTTTAAATTAATGGGCGGGTTTCAGGGCGCTCCCTATCCTTTCTCACTGAGTGCGGCCGACTTCGATTCGGATGGAGACCTCGATATTTATACCTGTGTTTACAGTGCCGGAGATGATTCGGTTTCGGGCAAGCGTGGCTTCGAAGCGACATCACCCATTCCATTCAACGATGCGGAGAACGGTGGTCGCAACGTGCTTCTGGCGAACCTTGGTGATTTTCAATTTGGAGAGATCACAAAAGAGGTGGGCTTGGAGCAAAACAATACGCGTTGGAGTTTTGCAGCATCTTGGGAAGACTTCGACCGTGACGGCGACCCGGATCTGTACGTCGCCAATGATTTTGGAAGAAACTGCCTCTACCGGAACGACGAAGGACGGTTCGTCGACATCGCCGCCGATACCGGAGCCGAGGACATGGCCGCCGGGATGTCCGTTTCGTGGGGAGATTTTAACCGGGATGGCGGGGCTGATTTATTGGTTGGAAATATGTTTTCATCGGCCGGACAACGGGTCGCCTTTCAAAGGCAGTTGGGCGAAGGAAAGAAACGCATGGCTCGTGGCAACAGCCTCTTCGCGGCGAAGGAGGGAGCGTTTGAAGACGTCAGCATGGCAAGCGGTATTACGAATGGCGGCTGGGCCTGGAGCTCTGCCTTTGCCGATCTCAATAACGACGGTTGGCAGGATCTCGTGGTCGCGAACGGATATCTCAGCAACACACGCGACGACGACTTGTGAAGTTTTTTCTGGCGACAGGTTGTGTCGCCCTCCGAAAAAATCGTCGATTACGCACGCGGCTGGACCGACTTGATGAAGCTTGTCCGCAGCGGGCACTCATGGAGTGGTAGCGAGCGAAATCGTTTTTTGCTCAATGGTGGGCAGGGAAGATTTCATGAAATGTCGCACCTCGCCGGACTTGATCAAATCGAAGACGGTCGCGGACTGGCCCTCGTCGATTGGGACCACGATGGCCGACTTGATCTTTGGTATCGGAACCGCAGTGCTCCCCGACTCCGACTCATGTTGAATCGCCGCGAGAGTCCGGCTTCCATCGCAATCAAACTGGAGGGAACAACCTCTAACCGCGACGGCATTGGCGCCGTCGTCGAATTGCTGCCCGCCCAAAAGAACAAGCGCTTGGTTCGTTCCGTGAAAGCGGGGGATCTCTTCCTCTCGCAATCGAGTAAGTGGCTGCACTTCGGCCTGGGGGACGAGACCGGCTACACTCACGCTTCTGTTATTTGGCCCGGCGGTAAAAAGGAATCCTTCGAGAGGATCGATGGACCAGGCAGGCGCTTCGTCCTGAGACAAGGAAGCGGGCAGGCGGTTTCCGTAGCCCCCCGCGGCGATATCGAGCTGACAGCGAAGCTTCTCGCGACAGCTTCACAGAATGATGGCACAGCCCGAATTATCTTACCTGCGAGAGTTCCGTTTCCTACGATGACTTATCGAGATCAAGCCGCTCAGCTGAAGACTCTCGCTGGAGCCGGAAAGCCTCGTCTTGTCATCCTGTGGTCCGGCATATGCGGGCACTGCAAATCAACGCTGAAGGAAGTGGCCAACAATGCCGCCGCAATCCGTGCCGCAAACCTCGAAGTGCTCGCGCTGAGCGTGGATGGCCTCGCCGGTCCGGCGGCCGATGTTTCCCTGGCTTACGATCTCATCGATCAGAGCAAGTTCCCCTTCCCCTGGGGACTCACCGACACCTCTTCGGTTCGCGGTGTTCACAAATTTCAGGCGGCACTTTTTAATGGCACGCCAGCCCCCTCGGTTCCGCTCGCCATTCTTCTCGACCCCGCTCATGAGGCCGTTGCCATTTACCGTGGCGCATTTTCCATTATCGATGTCCTACAAGATTGGCGTGCGGTCGCGGATGTGAGCGAAACCCAACGCCACCATTATGCCCCGCCCATGAGTGGCACTTGGTTCACCAACCCCCTCCCGCAGCGAGACGTGAAAAAATTATTTCCAGCGGTGAATCGGTAACTCCTAATCTAATCACCCGGCATCGTCACCACGATGCACCGCGTATGCGGTTGATTTTGGTGCCCAAAAAGTGAGAGTCCCTGCCAGGTGCCGGGAGTCATGCATCCGATTAAAACAAGATCTCCTCAGCAGTGTTTTCCCGGCTCTGTTATCGGGCAAGCTGGTTTCCCCGGAGTCTTTGCTGGGTTGCTCCAAAGACCTTCTCCGGATGTGACAAACAGCGTCTTGATTCCAACGCGCAGTGCTATCTCCTAACTATTTAAAACCATCATTCGTCTCTTTTGAAATGCGGAGTGGTATTAGATCGTTGCCGCCAAAAGCACAGGCGAGATTACAGGCATTTACTTTTCAGATTGATCATTTGGGGGCGTCGTTGAAGGGGGGAAGGTCGCGGGCACAGTGTTTGGGTGGATGCGTTTGGATGAGCTGAAATGTGAAAGTGGCTCTTCGGCCAGGCACACAAGTGAACTAAGCTTTGCCGATCATCAGCTGGTCGATCAACTTGCTGGTATCCTCGAGCGACTTGTCGCTACCCTCGCGGGTCGCCCAGCCGTAGAAGCCGGTCTCTTTGAGCGCGACACGCACCTTATCCCAATCGACATCTCCCTCGCCGAGTCGGCAGAAGCCGTTCTTCTTTCCCCAGTCTTTGATGTCGAGCTTCACGGTGCGTTTTCCGAGCGTGCGGATCCAGTCTTCGGCGGGCGCGAACTTCTGCATGTTGCCAATATCAAAATACGCGCCGACCCACGGGCTGTTGAACTCGTCGATGTAGTCGCGGAACTTTTCCGGGCTCTCACAGAAGCCGTTCCAGACCGTCTCAATCAGGACGCGCACGCCGAGCTTGGCGGCCATCGGGATGACGAGGCGGATCTGTTCGATCGAGCGGTTCCAAACGTCCTCATGAGTCTCGTTGGCACCGTTTACTTTGCCGGGAACGAGCAGGATGGACGAACCGCCGAGGCGGTGGGCACTGACCAGATGATGCTCGAGATTCTTGCGTCCCTTTTCGCGCACGGTGGCATCCGGATCGCTCAAGCGAACGCCCCAGTGTCCACCGTTGACGAGTCCGTGGACGCGAATGCCGGTCTTTTCGGCAGCGGCGCGGTAGGCTTCCGATTTCGCGGGATTACCGCTTTCGACCCCGTCGAAGCCGAGTGATTTGAGCCGTTCGAAGAAGGCCTCTGGAGTTTCGCCGCCCTTCTGGCCACCTTTCAGAGCTTTAAAAATACGTCCTTCAAGCTTGGGGCCGGTCGTTTTCTCCTTTGCGGCAAGAGAAGAGTTCGCGAGTGCCAAACCAGTGCCGAAGGTGGCACTCTGTTTCAAAAAATTGCGTCGAGTGTTCATGGGGAGACGATTCTAGCGCCTGAGCATCGGATCACGAGACGAAAACCTCAGATTGCGAAGGATTTGATTCCTAGGAATCTACTTTTGTGGTCGGGTGCTTGAGGAGGTCGTTGAAGGGATCGGAGAGGGGCGAAAGGGAGATGATTGATTTTATGTTTGGATAATACTGTCCCAAACAAGACGTGAAGGACACCATTCACTTGGGAATGCGATTCAAAGTGTAGTAGGCGTTTGGATATTCGAGCTTAGCGCCGGAGGTAGACTGAATGCCGGACGTCCGAAGCTCATGAACAAAAAGCGCGCGCATTTCTGCCACACGGAAGCGAACAGTCTTGCCATCATCAGCCACGACAAGGCCGCTCACCGCATGTTGTTTCGTCAGGATCTCGGCACTGCCGTAGGCGGAAGAGTATTTGTAGGTGTAACTGCTGACCGCGAAGGCCGTGTCGCTCAGAGTTGCCGCATCAATCGGGGCCGTGAAGAGTAATTCAAAACCATCCGGTTTTGCTCTCATTTCCTGAATCGCAAAAGGAGTGGAACCGGAATAATCAAGGCGCTGGAGACCATAGGATCGATTCCCAAGAGAGGACCAACCGCGATTGGTCATCCCGACAAAAAGTTGCCCTTGAGGAGAAAAACACAAACGAATCACGGCCGCCGGTAATCCTCTCATAAAGGGAAAACAAGCACCCTGATATTCACCATCCACTTTTTCAAGAAAGACCCGGTTGATCGCGGAGTTCGTAAACTCGCCGACCAGTAACTGCCCATCAAAGGGACCGAATCGGCCGTCCTGATCAATGAGCTCAATATCCGTCGCACTCCGGCCCATCTTGTTATAGGGCAACCAGACGGCGGGGGGCACAAATCTAGGGGCACTGGAGAGCGCCTCTGGATACGGGACGTTTGCCTTTGGGAAGGAGGCCATCTGAAATGGAGCCCCAGGCATCTTGAGACTTTCTACGGACTCTTGATTTCCATAGAAAACGCCCGGCCGAAGATGATAAATCGGGGTTGCGGGAATCCACGTTCCTTGTTGATCGGAGAAAAACATCTCGCCGGCAAGATCACGCCCCATCCCGGAAGGAGAACGCATTCCGAGCGACTTGGGTTGAAATGCGCCATCCTCCCCGATGGTGCCTCCCCATCCGCGCCATCCGATTCGATTATTGGTGAGAGCCCCCATGCCAAGATTCAAGGTCACCCAGAGATTATTCGCGCCATCACGCTCCGGCCCATACGCATAGGCATGGTAATTCCCGGAAACATTCCACCCATCGCATTCCGTCAAATATGCATCGGCAGTGCCGTCTCCCTTGGAGTCCTTTAAGCGGGTGATCTCTCCCCGCTGCGAAACCAAGAGATCGTCTCCATCCGCCGTCAGCCCGAGTGGCTCGTGAAGTCCCGAGGCAAACTTTCGATAAGTAATGTTCTCTTTGTCGAGAGAAAGCGGGCTGTCGATGAGCCAGATTTCACCTTTGCGAATTGCCACCGCGAGCGATTCTTTGAACCACGCCATCCCGCTCACTTCCATCGTGATACCGTCACCGGGTTGCCATTCCTTGGATCGCGAATCGCTCGGCGAACTGGCCGACATTAATTCGAAGACCTCATAGGCCGGTGTAACCTCTTCCGCTGACACGGAAAGAGTGATTACCGCGATCGTTCCCCAGACTGCTGTTAGAATTTTCATTTCCAGAAATAGGTGTAAGTCAGGATGTTTTCTCCAGACGCTTCTGATTTCAAAACGTTTTTGGGATGTCTTAGTTTCGGGGGGTCGCCTTCAACCCAGCGCACTTCCCGAATGAGTTGGCCCTCGGCCACCGAGAACCGCTCCCTGAATTCGCGACCACCACGATTGACAATGAAGGTGGGATTCCCGCCCTCATCCAGTTTATAACCACGAAAGCGACCCTTCGTCCCAGGTTTCGGAACTTCATAGACCTCATCTCCCAGAGGTTGTCCGAAAGGGGCGGCGCGGGTGAACCAGGTATCGTATGCGTCGAAGAAACGACCCCGCCATACCATTGAAAGGAAACCACTGTCGCCATCGAAAGCGAGATGGACCTCACCCGGAAACCCCACCAGAATGGCCTTGGTTCCAGTCTTTTCCAAAAAAGTTCGTTGAATGATGGGACGATCCCGGGGGAGCAGCTCGAACTGTCCACCGAGTCGGTTCGCAAAGCCCTCAGGAAGGCCTTCGCCATTCTTGATGAATTTCCAAATTGCACCGATCTGACGCTCCGAGTCGCCCTCCAGGACATCCTTGATACTTGAGTGTCCCTCCGGCCAAAAAGAAGGCATTAACGTTCCGGGACGGTATTCAGCCGGGTTTAGGAGGTAGCTCCGAAACCATGAAGGTTGAAGGCGCTCATTCAAGGAACTGAGATCAAGGGCCGGAATCCCGAGCGCCTTTTGATCGCCCCAGTTGTGGCAGGTAATGCAATTCACGCCACCGTTGATTCCGAGTAATTTGCGACCTGCTTCGAGATCATCGGGTCGATCGATAAGAGTCCTTACGCCGTCTTTTTGATCAATTTTTGCAAACCAATCGGCGAAGGTCGACGCGTGAGCGGCATAGGCTGGCATCTGCGTTTTGAGATAGGGACGCACCCCTTTTTCAGGCTCTCCCGCGAGCGCACCGATTAACCAGTCTCGCTTTAGCTTGTGACCGATCCCGGTGAGAGGCGGAGGGAGTCGTCCGGAATCCCCCAAGGCTTCATTTCCGACGAAGAATCGATTGGTGTCAGGGCTAGGCCCGCCAACCCCATTACGGTCATGACAGGCATAGCAGTTCATTGCTGAGAGTGTTAGATGTCCGGTCTTATCTTCGATTTCATCTTGTGCCTCCAAAAACAGAATCAGAGATTCCCGTTGCGACTTGGTCAGCTTGTAGTGAGGAGTTCCCGCCTGCGGCTCGCTCGAAAGGCAGTGCGTTAAGCCGGTGCTTTTAAGAGGAATGACATCGAGCGGTGTCACTTCGGGGATACTATGACAGGCCGCGCAGTTCATTTTTTGAACCAAGGCTTTTCCCTCTGCCACTAATTTTACGCCGACTTTTGGCCACTCTTTGACCGAAACCGCCTCTCTGGGATCAGAGGCCTGAAAATCCATTAAGTGTGCCGCGACATCCATCGCCTCCTGCGTGTTGAGTTGGATGTGAGGCATCCGCCCATCGACCCGGTATTTGGATGGGTCTCTTAAAAACAAACCCAAGGCCTCGAGGCTGGTCTTGGCATTGAGATCAGGATGAGAGATTGCGAGAGCTAAATCAAAACTGTCGCCGTTTCCATGAGGTGATTTAAAATCTACCGTCGGAGCATGGCAGGCCACACATCCTTTCTCATGATAGAGCGCACTCCCTCGCTCCGCATTGGCATGGCGTTCCGTTCTAAACTTGATCCCTTTTCCCCGCTTACCAAGAAAGGCAACCACCGCCTCGATTTGGCCGTCTTTGAGACCATGCAACATTGACGGCATCGTGGAGCCCTTTCGACCTGATTCAGGCTTGCGGAGAAACTTCACAAGCCAGTCACGCTCGATCCGCTGACCAAGGTCGATAAGGTTCGGGCCCTTGCGTGAAATTTTAACCGGCGAGCCACCGTGACAATTCGCACAAGCGAGTTCCGAAAATAAGAGAGCCCCGCCCTCCTTAGTAGGCTTTTCAGAATGAAAGCGCGCATATCCGACCACGTGAGGCTGCGCGTGAACTGCCGAAGTGAACACACCACCATAGAAAACGACAGCCCCGATCGTGGCCTTGAAAGGACAGATGGAATGCCTGAAGAACCTTAGAAAAGACGGCCAAACCAAATTGGGTTTGGTCACTGACCTTAAAGGAGGGGGTTGTATTTTTTGATCTGATCGTCTCAACTTCATCGCGACAGAATAATTACGACAGCAACTTGGTGAGATGGGCACGTGATTTGTTGATGGCCCCGGAAATCTTTTCCGGAGTATCGAGCACGGGAACACCACGTGGAACCGGATGCATGAAGATCTCGGAGAGTCCGCCATACTTGATCTCCTTCAAGGCCGCAATAATCGGAGCGTAGTCCAAAGATCCAAATCCCGGCATTTGTTTCAATTGCTCTTCTTTGGACATCTTTATTTTTGATGACGGGTGATGCTCCTGAAAATAAAAGAACGGAAGATTTTCTTTTCCACAGTCACGAATCAATTGGGGAATGTCATCCAGAGCATCATAGAGATGGTGTGGGGCAAACGCGATCCCAACGCTTTTTGAAGGGTTCAACTCAACGAAATAGCGAATTGAATCCGGTGAAGACAGCATCGCGTTCTTGTGATTCTCAATCGCGATGGTCACGCCAAGCGCCTCGGCCAATTCATAATGTGGCTTCAGCTTCTCGAAGAATGTCTGAACCTGCTTCTTAGCCTCGGGCCCTACGGGGTCCTTTTCCCCCATACTCCCGGAACCACAAACCGTCATCCGTCCGCCATTCTTTTTGACCCAACGCATTTCATCGCCCTGTTTAAACGGCCCGAGCGGGTAGCAAGTTGAAACAGTCATTTCTGTGTCGTATTTCTTGAGGAGCGCCTGAAAAGCCTCGTCACCCATTTTGACAATTTGCTCGCGATGCGTGGCATGAACTTTCCGCCAAATATCAACGGATCGACAGCCGGATTTTACGGCTTCAGCGAGAACACTTTCGAGCGGCATATTTCCAAACAATGCCGAAGAGAGAACATAGTTGAGTTGAAATTTCCCGTTCGCTGCCGAGAGCAACGAAGGAGTTACGAGTGAGGCACCAAATAATTGGCAGACTTTACGGCGGTCCATAATAATTGGGGTTTGTCAGGATTGAAGTTAGATTTCTACTGCAGCTTCTTCCAGTATTTTGATCCAGGGGCCCACGGAGTGCCCCTTGTCATGAAGAGTTCCGGCTAAGATAAGATTACTGTCAGCAACGCGGAGTTCGTTCACATAGGCCTCACCGCAAATTTCCAGAGCGAACTGGTATCTTGGAATCGTTGCCATGCGAGGGCCTTGGATCCGCTCCGCTCGTGCCGGAATCTAAACTCCATGAGGCTGTATTCTCGCCTCCTGAAGCCAGAAAGGTGTGATGGTGGCCCGTTTGAGGAGATCGGATAGAGGGAGGATGGTGACGACGAACATCAAAAAGGGCGATTACTGCTCCAAACTTCCTCACCTCATCCCATCTTAGTTAAAGGAATTGAGGAAATTTACTCCTCCATTCTGCCCGGCCTCCTTTTTCCTTTTCCTTTTTCATTGCACCTTAGGCTTGGGAATTGGAGGCTCACTTCTCCTTCCACCCAGATGGGGTGGATAGAGCGTATTTTCGATAGACGCACGGAGCGCCTTTTAGCCAGTATCCTGATTTCCCAGCCCCTTAACAAAAGCCACAACCGTATTAGGCCCAAATCCCTTAAACTATGGAGATTGAAAACATTCAGAAATTAGAGAAAGCGACGGCATTCGGGCGCAAAGAAATGTTCCGTATCGGATCGGCGTTACTTTTCATTGTAGCAATCATGCTTTTCTCTTCGAGCATTCGCCCGGAAGGACAACCTGTCAGCATTGAACTCGTGATTGCCGCGATGATCGGGGGCTATATGGCGATGAACATCGGGGCAAACGATGTGGCCAACAATGTGGGTCCGGCCGTTGGTTCTAAAGCATTGACCTTGACTGGCGCGATCATCATTGCCGCAATCTTTGAAGCTGCCGGAGCACTCATTGCCGGAGGAGGAGTGGTCGACACAATCAAGAAGGGAATCATCGACCCCTCTCTGATCCCAAATTCTGATGTCTTCATCTGGCTGATGATGGCGGCTCTCCTTGCCGGTGCGATCTGGCTAAATATTGCCACTGCCGTCGGGGCTCCTGTTTCCACGACCCATGCGATCGTCGGAGGCGTCCTTGGGGCGGGAATCGCTGCGGGAGGATTCGGGATCGCTAATTGGGATCAGATGAAGTTGATCGCTGCGAGTTGGGTAATTTCACCTGTCATCGGAGGGATCATCGCTGCCGCTTTCCTCTACTGGATCAAGCATGGTATCACCTATAGGAAAGACATGATCTCTGCCGCTCAGCGGATCTTGCCAATCCTTGTCTCGATCATGGTGCTGGCTTTTAGCACCTACTTGATCATGAAGGGGCTCAAGAAGGTGATCAAAGTGGATATCTTGCCTGCCGCTGGAATCGGTCTATTTTTGGCCGTTATTACCTATTTCATCGTAAAATCGCTGACTCGCAAGCACTCAAGCGCGATGAAGAACGAAAAGAAGAGTATTAACCGACTCTTCACCCTACCCCTGATTTTTGCGGCGGCTTTATTGAGTTTCGCGCACGGAGCAAATGATGTTGCAAATGCGGTCGGTCCGCTCGCTGCAATTGCTGATACCATTACCAACCATGGTGTGGCATCCAAAGCGCCGATTCCATTCTGGGTCATGGGAGTTGGAGCTTCGGGAATTGTTCTTGGATTGGCGCTGTTCGGTCCGAAACTGATTCGCACCGTCGGAAGTGAGATAACGGAGCTCGACCAGATGAGAGCGTTTTGCATCGCGATGGCGGCGGCAATCACCGTGATTATTGCCTCCCAATTTGGCTTGCCTGTGAGTTCAACCCATATTGCGGTCGGAGGGGTCTTTGGAATCGGCTTTCTTCGAGAGTATCTTAAGGCCAATTACGCGAAAACAATTCACAAAATCGAGCTACATCATTCCGGAAGGGATCAAGCGGAGGTAGAGGCTTTCATTTCGAAGTTCAGGACTGGGTCTATCGCAGATAAACGCAAGATGCTCACTGAAATCAAAGAGCACACGACAAAGGCTGAATTCACCAAGAGGGAACGCAAAGGGCTCAAGAAGGTCTACCGGCAGGAATTGGTAAAGAGGTCGGCGCTGCTCAAAATTGCGGCAGCTTGGGTTATCACTGTCCCGGCCTCGGCAATCATGGCGGCATTGCTGTTTTACGCTATCCGTGGCATGATGCTTCCTTAAGCTAAATTGCGGAGGACGCGCCGTCTCGTAAAGACATAGAGTCGTTATGTTCACCTCTCCTATCCCAATCGAAGGAAATTCATTCTGCAGAAATCATTGATTTGCTACTCGGAATTTACACAGCTCCCGCCTCTTTTTATAAAAAAGACGAGGCAGCCCGCGATTGAGCGCTTTACCCTGGCTACTGCTGGTTTCTCGCATGTCGGTCATCCCGGCTCGCGGGCATCGTGGTAAAATATCGCGAAGGGAATTTTAAGACACAGGGCTGCGGCATGCTCCAAGGTACAAATTGCGCCAGCGGAACGATCACCAACAAGATCACGCGGCGGACTTTCCAAAGCGGTCTGATCATCGAAACAGGCGGCTCCGACGATCATGTCATTAAGATTTTTTGCCCGCTCATTATCACTGATAAAAAGCTAAAACGGGGTCTCGATATCATCGAGGAAGCGCTCGACACCGTCTGCGGAAGAAACGACGAATACCCCGCATCCACGTCCAACCGCGACACAAAGAGTTTCGAGATAGATTTGATCACGCTGTTCGTTTGCAACGGCCGCTGCAACGGAGGCGGCATGCGATGGGCGCCCAATGCCGATTTGAGCAACGGCCTGTTAGAGCTCACTTTACTTTCCGGGAAAAAGAAACTGCCCTTAGTCACGAGCAGTTCAAAGATTTACAAAGGCCGAATCTCCGAAGTTCCCGGAGCTATCGAAATACAAGCCCGCGAAGTGACGGTCAAATTTCATCAAGGCCTGAGACTCGACGCCGATGGAGAAATTCTTTCGCCTATAAAAGAGGAGATCAAAGAAGACTCCATTCGATTCAGCGTATGCGAGCGGAAATTTCCGTTGGTAATGTAGCGAACCCAAAGACAAAAACGAATGAGCCTCACACCAAGGCGCAGGCTCGGGTTCAGAATTAGGTCGTTCAAAGAACGGCGTCATATCTTGCCCATGAATGATTGGTTGGACAATGCCCTCTCATTCCCTTCTTCTTAGGCCATGCGATGGCTACTTCTTATCTGTGTCGCTGCTTTTGCGAGTTGTTCGACGCGTCCTAGCGAGCTGAAGAATTTCCAGTCTGATGGTTGTTCAGCCTTTCCGGATGGGACGTTGAGTGATCCTCAGCGATGGCAGGCGCATTGTGTGAAGCACGATTTTTCCTATTGGCAGGGCGGTACGCGTGAGCAACGCCGTGAGGCAGATCGTGAGTTGGTGCGCGGTGTCCGTGCGGAGGGGCATCCTGTGCTGGCTCGTTGCATGTACTTTGGTATACGAATCGGGGGTGCTCCGTGGTGGCCCACTCCATGGCGATGGGGCTTCGGGTGGTCCTATCCGCGTGGCTATGGACTGCTGAGTTCTGATGAAGAGCGCCAAGTTAAGGAGCGCGGTCTTAGCATGACGGGTGATGAATTGGTCATGAAAAAACCGAGTCGCGGCAGGGGGCGCTGAGATCAACCTCTCGCTCAGTCTAAAAAATTCCGTGAGACACGGCTGGTTCTTTTCGCTCAAGTTTTTAATCAGCCATATTGGCTAATCGTAAGAGGAGATCCTTCTACCAATGTCACGCGATCGCTTGAATCCCTGCCGGGAGTCCCTTCCTTAAGGTAGCCTGCCGGAAACGAGATCGCAGGCAGGTCGCAGAAATTCACGCACACGATATACCGCATCAGTTCCGTTTGCGTCCTCACGGGCTAGTTCCTTGCCAAGGAAGCGAATTCCGACCTGAGTGGTGTATTGCAGCATGTCCAATTCGCCTTTGATCGCGACCGGGATGCCCTCGAGAATGCTGTGCGCCTTACCTTACGCGAGACCTTTTGCGCTTTTTGCAGCTTGCTTCCGGATGTCTTCTGCCTCGCTCTTGATCATTGACCGGAGGGGAATTTGCCACGGTTTGAAGATTCGATTGCGGCAATAATTCTGCGCCCGACCTCATCCAGGGAAACACTCTGGTCTCGATAGGCTCATGCGTAATCCGTAATGGAAGAAAAGCGAAAACCCGGGGGGATGATTTCGACTCCACGACGGCGACAGTTTCCGCAGGTCCACACCTCTACGATGCGAGATCGGCCCCGCCGTTGACTCTGTCGCGACTGGATAGTTTCTTTTGAAAAACAGCCGCCCCGGCTATCTTGAAAAGGCTTGGCAACAAGAACCGACGAAACCAAGCGCCTCCGCGTGGAGCTCGGCGACCTTCACTGGAAACAAGGAAGAGATTTACAGACCGGGCCGTTTTCACGAAAGCCCATCAAGGCTGGTAATAATGATTTCGCCCCCAGACGGCTACCCTGCTAGGTTCATCGGTATGAAAAAATGCCTCCTAACGATCGTTCTGCTTTTGGGAATAGGTTTCGGTTTTTCCATCGAGCCCCACCCCGACGCCGTGCCCAACTCCCACCCGCCGAGCGAGGTCGATATCGCGGCCAACGTGAAGTTCATCGTCGCGGACCCGAAGACACTTCCCGGAATTGTTCTCGACGAAACCGATGCCGTTCTTAAGGGCCAGTGGCAATACTCAAGCCACACCCCGCCCTACCTCGGCATTGGCTATCTCCACGATCAGAAGTCGGACAAGGGGGAAAAATCGGTGACCTGGGCCCCGATTTTTCCGAAAGCCGGGAAATACGAAGTGCGTGTGTCCCACTGCTACAATGTAAGGCGCTCGAGCACCACACCCGTCACCATTATCCACGCATCCGGCAAAACGACGATCCGGATCAACCAGCAGAAGGTTCCAAAACACGGAAAACTCTTCCGCTCACTGGGAGTGTTTGAATTCAAGAAAGGAAAGGCTGGCTCTGTGACTATTTCCAACGAGGGAACCGAAGGGAAATATGTCATCGCCGATGCCGTGCAGTTCCTGGCAGATTCAGTAAAGGGAGAAGCCCCAAAGCTCTGATCCACCTATCGCCGTGTCCCTCGAACAATTCACCCTCTGCCTCAAGCCCGAAGAAGTTCCGAGCGACGTCGCTACTATGCTTGCCGAGGCCGACCGCCGCTGCGATGACTTCTTTGAGGCCGGCCTAGGCCGGCGCTACCCCCGCTACCTCCCCAGCAATCCCGCCATCGTTCACGCCGCGATGGTCTGCCTCAAGGAGACGGGCTACATCCGCGGCAATCTTTTCTGCGAATGGGGCTGTGGATTCGGCGTCGCCACCTGCATGGCCTCCCTCATCGGCTACGAGGCCTACGGCATCGAGATCGAACCCGGACTCGCCGACCTCGCTAACCAACTCGCCGACGACCACAACATCCCGGTCGAGATTCTCTGCACCAGCTACCTCCCCGAAGGCTACGAGGAATGCGACGGCGTCGGTGGCAAGGACCTCCTCACACCCGCAGCCACTACTTCGCCCGGCGAATCTATCGATATCACCGCCCACTACGATGGCCTCGATCCCGCCGAGGTCGATCTCTTTTTCGTCTACCCTTGGCCCGGGCAGGAGGAACTCATGATGGACCTTTTCAGCGCCGTCGCGACAGAGGGCGCCATCCTGCTCATCTACCTCGGCGACCGCGAAATCGCGGCCTACCGTCGAGGCGTCGGCGAATAGATCACTTGAAACTCAGCGGGCAAAAGGACACAGAAGCATCCTAGGCATAGCGCATTCTCACTCCATCCCTTGGGGCTTACCTCTTTCCCGGAAATTTTGCTACCGCAGCTCCTTCGCCCGGATTCGCCTTAACCCTTGGAGAATTGGAAGTTTCATAAGAATGACAGAGAAAAGGAAGCTTCCCATCCCATCCTGAGGAGCGAGGATTTACACTCATTTCTTTTTAGGATCCTCAGTATTAGAATCAAAGCAAAGCTCATGAAACCTCGCGCCTACTTCTTATTCTTTCTTTCAAAAGTTCTCCTGATTTGCGTGAGTGTTACCGGTGTAACTACTTCGAGGGGATTTGCGGATCTGCAGATCACCGAGTTCATGGCAGTAGCCGATCCGAACTTTTCCGACGTGGATGGGGCACCGTCCGATTGGATCGAGATTAGCAACTCCGGTGCCGGGACTGCTTCGCTGGATGGTTACTTTTTGACCAACAACGTAACAGATTTAAGGAGGTGGGCATTTCCTGAGGTAGAAATTGCCGCAGGAGCATCATTGGTGGTTTTTGCATCCGGGAAGACGCCGACCACGCCGGCACCGGATGAGCTGCACGCAGGTTTCACCTTGGACCGCGGTGGGGACTATCTCGCATTGATCGCGCCTGATGGTGCCACTGCCGTGAGCGAATTCACGCCCGTGTATCCAGAGCAATTTGAGGGCATCTCTTATGGTATCGGAGTTGCCGAGGGCAGCACACGGGAAACCTTCGTCGCGCGCGACGGCGAAGCGAAATATTTCATCCCGAGCGATGATTCGCTTGGTGACGCCTGGAAAAAATCGCCCACCGAATTTGATGATTCAGGATGGACCAGTGCGGTCGCCGGGGTGGGCTTTGAATCGGTGGGAGGAACCCTGGAACCGATCATCGCGACGAATATTGCCGATGCGATGAAATCAGTGAATGCCAGTGGTTTTTTTCGGTTCCCGTTTCAGTTTGATGCGGAGGGTAAACAAATTATTTTGATGCAGTTGAGTGTTCATATCGATGACGGATTTGTCGCTTATCTGAATGGCGTGGAAATTGGCAGCTTTCGGAAGCCGCCCAAGGTGCAGTGGAATTCCACCGCGGCCGGCAGCCCTAGCCGTGGTGACCGGCAAACTATCGAGAAGGCCATCGTGATCGATGTCAGCGCTTATCGAACGGCAATGATTGACGGCGAGAACGTCCTCGCTCTCCAGGGAATGAACAGCAGTGCCGGCGGCTCTGACTTTGTCATCGATGCCGAGCTGCTGGCGGATGTGAAGGACACCTCCGGTGGCTTGCAGTATGGCTATTTTGAGGAGCCCACACCGGGTGCGCCGAATGGCACGCTTAAGAATGGACCGTCCGAAGAAGTTATCTTTTCCGTGTCCAGCGGGCTTTTCACTGAGAACTTTGAGGTTGAATTGAGCACCGCCACGCCTGACTCAGTGATTCGATACACGACCGACTTGAGTGTGCCGACGAATGCCATTGGCAATCCGTCACCCATCTATTCCGGGCCGATCGAGATCACGGAGAGCACTCAGATCCGGACGCAAGCGTTTAAGAACGGCTCCCTCGATGGTGGGATGACGACAGAAACGTTCCTGAAAATGTCTGGAGACGTTCCGACATTCTCCTCTAATCTTCCGGTGGTCATTCTTTCGACACTCGGTAAGGGAGCGCCTCCGGGAACGTCAGCCACGACGCGGAAGACCGCTTTCATGTTCTTTTTTGAACCCGATCCGCTAACCGGGCGCACTGTCCTGACGCAAAGCCCTGCGCTTACGACACGGGCTGGGGTGCGGCGGCGTGGCTCCAGTTCGGGCGGATGGCCGAAGTGGTCGTTGTCAGTCGAAACCTGGCGCGACGGCGATGACGAGGATCGCAATATTGAACCTCTGGGAATGCCGCTAGAGGCGGATTGGGTCCTGAGTGCTCGCTATGAATGGGATCTGGCGCTCCTGCGCAATCCATTCGTCTATGAGGTCAGCCGACAGATTGACCGCTATGCCCCGCGGACTCAGTTCGTCGAAGTTTTTGCCGACACCAGCGGTGCTGAAATTTCCGATAATGACTACTTTGGAGTTTACTCGCTCATCGAGAAAATTGAGATGGATCCTAACCGCGTTGATATTGCGCGCATCAAGCCCTGGGAGAATACCGAGCCGGAGATTACCGGTGGTTACATTTTCAAAAACGATCGCCCGGATCCTGGCGAACCCACGATCAACGTCAGAGGGATGGGGCAGATTACCCTTGTCGATCCCGATGGTGGGGAGATCGCGGGAAACCAGAGATCATGGCTTACCGGTCACCTCAACGAAGTCGACGTGGCTCTTATTAACGATCCGGAAGGGATCAACACTGCCACCGGATTACATTTTTCTGATTATATCGATGTCGATTCGTGGATCGATCACCATTGGTTGAATATCATGGTGATGAATATCGACTGGGGGCGTCACAGCGCATTTTTCCACAAAGATCGGGACGGCAAGATCGTCTGCGGGCCAGTGTGGGACTACGACCGTGCTCTTGGCTGCGAGGACGTGCGCGACAATAATCCGCGCGCATGGGAGGGCGTTGTCAATGCGGTAGGCACCGTTTCGAGTAAGACGTGGTACGACTCGCGTTTCCCTTGGTATGGAAATCTCTTGGGACCAACCCAGGATCCGAGAGGGGCGAACTATCCGGAGATCCGTCAACGCCATACCGACCGATGGTTTGAGCTGCGCAAAGGTGAGTTCTCGATTGAAAACCTACATGCGATTATTGATTCGATGGCAGGTGAGATCCGCGAATCCCAAGCGCGCAATTTCGATCGCTGGAGGCAATATCCGCCGAATGGTGGCAACTTTGCCGATCAAGGTCTGAGTGGCTGGGAGGCGGAAATTTCGCATATGAAAAACTGGCTCGTGGCGCGGACCGAATGGCTCGACTCACAGTATCTTAAGCCCCCGGTATTTAACACTCCTGGCGGGGTAATTGCGTCAGGATTTCAACTGGTGATGGGCTCGCCTGATGGCCAGGTTTTTTACACGACAGATGGATCAGATCCACGTGCGTCGGGCGGCTTGCCGACTGAAGAAACAATCTCGTTCCTTGGCGGCCCGGTGGACGAGACATTGATCGATGTCGATGCCCTAGGCCGGTATCTCGTCCCCTCGGACGATGCTCTCGGCCTGAGATGGACCGAAGCTCCTGATGTTTTCGACGACTCGACTTGGAAGACGGCCATCAACGGCGTGGGCTTTGAATCTTCCGCAGGGATCTCAGAACTCATTTCGACCAATATCCAACCAGAGATGAGGTCGATCAATGCCAGCTGTTACCTCCGCCTTCCGTTTGATTTTGACAACACCGAAAATATCAATTCGCTCACGTTGACCGTTTGGGCCGACGATGGATTCGTCGCCTATCTCAATGGCACGGAAGTGGGCTCTCTGCTCAAACCCTCGCCACTCCTGTGGAACAGTAGGACTCATGGAGGAAGAGGATTCCCGGGAGGGGACACTGCTGTTTTAACAGATCCGATCGTTATCGATCTCACACCGTTCAAAGACCAGATGCGCGACGGGGGAAATGTCATCGCCCTCCATGGCATGAACAGCTCCATAGGTGGATCTGATTTTCTAATGCGCCCAATGCTTTCGATAAATCACAATGTTTCCCCCACGGCCGCGACCGTCGACGGCACGCAAGTCATCACGGCCCGCACGTTCGACGGCTCACAATGGAGTGCCCCCGAGCAAATCGCTCTCATCATCTCGGAGGACTTGGCTGACAGCTCGAACCTCGTGATCTCCGAGATCATGTTTCGCCCGTCTCTTCCGAATGAGAAAGAGAGCACCGCAGGGTTCGATAGACGGGAAGAGTTTGAGTATCTTGAGTTTTTAAACATCAGTGATACTCCGGTTGCACTCATCGGGATACACTTTTCCGACGGCGTTGAGTTTGACTTCAACAATAGTTTGATCAACTTGCTCGAACCTGGCGCACGCGCGCTGCTCGTTAAAAATCGGGCCGCATTTGAATTTCGCTACGGCACCGCACTCTCTGATCGCATTGTCGGTGAATTTCAAAATGGCACGAAACTGAAGAACGAAGGCGAGCGGCTGTTAATCACGGCGTTTGGAGGGGACGTCCTGCGGAACTTCGCATACGACAACAAAGCACCGTGGCCGTTAGCGGCGGGTGCCGGAGGCTTCAGCCTGGTGTTGGCGGCTCCTGAAATCAACCCCGACCATGCCCTCGCGGCGAACTGGAAACTCAGCCCGGCCTTCGGCGGCACACCTGGCACGAGCGATGAGCTAAACTTCATCACTTGGGCGAGTGCATTCGGCAACCCTGAACCCGTATCGGACAGTGACTCCGACGGGCACGCCGCCCTGATGGAGTATGCTATGGGCACAGATCCAACGATTGCCGATTCCACCGACACCCAATTAGAATTCGGCGAATTCCTGACCTTCTCGTTTCGCCGAAATCCTCTGGCGGTAGACGTCACCTTCACGCTCGAGCAATCTGCAGATCTTGAAGTCTGGACTGCCGCAGATGATGCGATTGCTCTCGTTGACGAGATCGACAACCGAGATGGCACCGCGACATTACTCTACCGCTCGATTTTGCCGATGGACGGCAACCCATTGTTTCTCAGGATGCGTGTCACTCTCAACTAGATTGCTAGAAAATTGTTTTTGGGGTTCCTTAGTGGATCGATAGAGCGCCGCGAGATTTTCTAGGCTTTCGGCAATATCGTGGTGATTGGGGAGAGTGCTTTCACGCGTGAGCCCCGGCTTTCTTACGAGGCTTCGCCGGAAGCTCATGAATGATGCTAGAGGCTTGAAGTCCTTAGTCGGACGAAGAGCCTATCTCCCTGCGCCACGGGATTGGCACTCTTATAGGTGACGGTTGCGGTTCCGTCGCCGTTGTAGATAACGGAGTCGAGAGCCAACATGGCGCCAGCTGGCGTCCAGTCGATCAAGTCGCCAGAGATCTCGACACCGATCTGGGCGTCGGTGGCGTTGGAATTCTTGGGAAAGCTGACCGTGAACAAGCCATCGTCATCGACGGAGGTCGTGACGATGCCTTTTCCTGCTGCCGGGTCAGTGTCGCTGGTGCCGAACGCGTATTCCGCGAAGGCGCTGAGACCATCGTTATCGATGTCGGCATTCGGATCTCCACTAAACGTCGTGCCGCCATCGCCTTCCCCAGGACTGCCCAGTGGAGCGGTGCTGGCGGCCCAGCTCTCGCTGAGGGAGTGGTCCAGATTGGAGTTTGGAGCAAGCAGGACGAGGCTTGGACCGAATCCATCGGGAAGCAGTGGCCACGGAGCTGTGTCGTCGTAGCGGAAATCTCGGATCACGCCACTCGCTCCTCCGATCGCAACACGCTCGCCGGAATTGGCTAGATTCGTGTCATTGGCAAACTCGCCTGCAATGAGGTTGCTGAATCCGACCCCGTATCGCTGCTCAAATGCGGCCTGATTGCGCACTACCAGAAGCCTTGCATCTGGATCAAGTTCAGTGATGGCTGCGCCGAGGAAATCGAAGTCGATCCCGTTGCTGAACGAGACCTCACTGAGATCGATTGGGCTGGCAGAGATGTTGAGCAATTCCACATATTCGAATAGGTCACCGTCCAAGAAACCAGCGTTGATCTCTGCTGCGGTCGCGCCAATTGGATTGTACATAACTTCCGAGACGACCAGGTTGGTGTCGTCGGCCAGTTCCGAGCCGACGACGAAGGTCGCGGAAGTCGGACCGCCCCACTGTTGCCCATCGTATGCTCGCGCAACGATCGTTGAGGAACTGTTGACCACGATCGGGGTGGCGATCACGGTATGATTTACGCTGATGCGCGGTTTGACGAGAAAATCGGAACCGCCGGACGACGAGTTCATCACTTGGAGCGCGAGCACGTTGGTGCCATTAATGATTAGGGCTTTGTTCGCCGTGATATCGTAGTCTAATGCCGAGTTGTCAGCGATGCCGTTGAACGAGTAATTGACGAGCGTGGCGTCCGAAGGCCCGGATGAGCCAGACGAATTCCAAGCGATCGATGCTGGAGCCGAGTTGCTGCGGGCGATCTCCGTACCGTTGAGGTAGGCAACGAAGGAATCGTCGTATTTGATCTCGAGTAGCAAGCGGTTAATGCTGTCCGCATTGTCAAAATCGAATTTGAAGCGGAAGTAAGCACTGGCGTTTTTCGATCCGTTGGCAGACGGCTGCATGGTGCTTTTGATGTTGGTTGTGATCTCTGAATTGAGGACACCGTTCAGGCTTTCGAACCCGAGACCAGACGTTCCGGAGAACCAGTCAGTATCTTCAAATTCTGGGAGGAACCAAGTCGTCTGCAGGCTGGCGTCCAAGGGGACGAAGTACTGACAGCTGGAATCTTCGGCGAGCAAAACCTCATCGATCGGACCGCCATCGAATGGGATTGCGCCGATGGCGGTCCCGCCACCGGGTGCGCGCGGATCGGAACCATCGGTCATGTAGTAAACCGTTGCGTCGTTCGAATTCATAGTCAGTTGGAAGCCTTCCTCCACGATACCACCATTCTTGTTGAAGGTCGGCGGGAGGAAGAACTGCTGATCGATCCACTCTGAGCGCGCCTTCAACCAGCCCTTGAGGTGCGAAACGTCGCGTTCCCAGCCAGTCGTCCCGGCCTCGGAGAAATTCTGCCCACTGATGCTGCCAGGTGCGGGGTTCCTCCAGCGCGCAAAGCTGCGCGCCTGGGCCTCGCGGATTTCGTCAGCCATCCCATTGATGATCGTTTCCATGTTGGATTGGCCGAACTCCGCTGCGCGCAGTTCAAACCAGCGATCGACGACCTGCTGCATGACATCCGGACGGGTGCTCGAGGCGGCGGGGGTTGGCTGGTTGTTGCTCTTAAAGCCGAACAGCTTGCCGAACCAGGGGTAATTGGAGGCATACCAGGTTGGATTACCGGTGTCCCATTGGCGTGGGTTGTCATCGCGGCCGTCATCCGAGCCCATGGTGCGGTCGTAATCCCAGATCGGACCGGCACTCACCGGACCATTGCGCTCCTTGTAGAAATACTGCGAGAGGCGTCCCCAGTCCGGATCCATCGCGAGGATGTTGAGCCAAAAATTGTCAATCCATGCGCCGACGTCCATGTACTCCGAGAAATGCTTTCCGGTGCTGCTGATCCCGTTGGGGGCGTTCAGCGCACTGTTCATCTCAGCAAGGTATCCTTGGATGTAATCCCTCTGAGGGGTAGAGATAATGTTTGGTGACGTCAGCGGGACCGCCCCCCCACTACCGGCGGCGTTAAGTGACTGTTCCCCAACGCCCGAGCGATCCCTCTTAAAGACGTAGCCGCCGGTGACATCAGGTTCGCTGTTGTCCCAGGCGTTCACCGATGGGATATCGAGGCGACCTTTGTCGGGCTCGATTTTCTCCATGAAGGTGTAAACGCCGAAGTAGTCGGAGGCGGTGATATCCCCGCCTGTGGCGTCGTGGAAGATCTCGATGAACTGTGTCTTCACCGCCCAGCGGTCGATCTGGTTGCTGAGCGCGTATAGGAACGGATTGCGCATCAGCGATTGGTCGAATGTGAAGCGCGAGTTGAGAATCCAGTCCCCCTCAGCTGAGAACCCCAGCGGCTTGATATCGACATCCTCGTTGAATTCGTTCCAGCTCTCGAGTGCCATGGCATACTTGGAGAAACCGCCCGAACTGGAGCCACGCTTGCGGTAGCCACACCGGGTCCCAAGGGTAGGCTCGCTGGTTAGGGTGGTGCGACCGGTTTCCGGGTCAGGTTCGTAGATTAGCATGAATCCCGGAACCCGCGAGCTGGCGTTGGCACCTGGGGGCTGTCCAGAACTGAACTTGTGCAGTAGGACGATCGGCAAATCAGAAGAAAAATCCGCCTGGCTGGGATCGAGTTTCATGTATCCCTCCGTGCGGCCGGGTCCCTCGATTGCACCCGAAAGGAACGCCTTCGCCCGTACCATTGTGGAGCCGCTGATCGTGACTGGCGAGTTGTAGACCGGCGACGGCGAAGCCGGGGCTGCGGTTGGGATGCTACCGTCTGTGGTGTAGCGGATCACCGCATCCGGATTGAGCACGCTGAGCTCCAGCGAGAAGTTTTGGGTGAAGGCGCGGCCAGTCACCGAGAACTGCACTAGGTTCGGCGGAGCCAGGCTGAGGATGCCGTTCGGTGCCCCTGGTGTCGGTTCCTCGAAGTATCCGAGCTGCGCCGGAGCTGAGAGATCCTGAATCTCGCCGACCAGTTCCGGGATGATAATGAAGTCAGAGCTAGAGGCGGAGCTGTTCATCGCCTGCAGGGCGAGAATGTTCTCCCCTTGGACAAGGGCGCCAGCGAAATTGAGCGGGAAGAACTCGAAATTCTCGCCGACGTCGACCTCCTCGCTGACAGTGGCTACCGAATTGTAACTCAGCGGGCTAGGTGCGTTCTTTTCGGCGACCTTGGTGCCGTTGATGTATGCGACGAACCCGTCGTCGACCTTCACTTTTAAGGTCATGCTCACCATTTCGGCCGGATCGGTGACCTGGAAGGGTAAGCGCATGTATACAGAGCCATTGGTGCCACGCATCACATTGCTGATGTCACCGGTGGCGGAAATTTCGTCACCGACTGCGGAACTGTAGCCCCACCCGAAAGCGGTTTGGGATATGGCCCAAGCGGCATCGTCGAAGCTGGGCTCTTGCCAAGTTGAGCCAATATCTGAATCTGGCACTAGGTAGGCAACCTCCGCACCGACCAGCAAAAAATCAACCCCAGCTACTGGTCCGCCACTGCCCGTTCCGTAGGAAATATCCTGTAGCTGAGCTGGGAACTCCGGATCGAATGAAGAAACTACGGTCTCACCATCGGGCTTAACCAGTGCGAGATACTCGCCGCCCGCCCCCAGGCTAAAATTCGCGTGCAACTCGGATCCAGAAACCGCGCGGTTTTTTCCGGTTGCGAACACGACGAGGAAGCCATTGCCACTGATCGAGACGTCTGGCAGCTGCCATTTGGTGAGCACCGCTGGATCATCCGTGAGATAGTAGCCCGCAATCGAAGCGGTCGAGGGCTCAGGGTTTTGAATTTCGAGCCAGTCGGCCGGAAATCCGTCTTCATCACTGAGCGTCGTGCCAGAATTGTTAGCAACGATTTCGCTAATAAGGAATTCAGCATTCGAATTGAAAGGATAGATGATAGTGAGAAACAGCAACAGACGTAAGGTCGCTAGGAAAGATTGCTTTTTGGACATATTTTTGTGGATCTCAATTGAAGAGAGGGGAAGAAGGTTGCCCAAACGGGCGTCTGTTGGGAAGCAGAATTCTTCAGATTCACGTTCCACCCGTGTTAATTTTGGCTGCCGAAAACTTGCCTTCCTCCCAGAAGAAGACATGTTTTCAGAGAAATGCCGGTCCGTTCTTTTCCCTAATGAATAACTCCCTTGCTAAACTATTTTTAGTCGTATTCCTAGTATCAGCTCTTTCTCCGGTCTTGGCAGGAAGCTACAGCCAGAGTTTCACCGGCTTTTCATCGGGGACAACCAGTTTGGGTGATGGATCCCAAATCAGTAGTAACACCGGGATCACTCAAGTCCGTGGAACGAGCGATCCCTATCTGCGGATGACCGACAACGGCACAGGTGGAACCAGCTCATCGCTGAAATTACCTGAGCTGGATCCTGGGAAAGTGATTGACTCCTTTACGGTGAGTTTTGATCTGCTCATTGGCGGTAGTGGATCACTGGCCGATGGGGTTTCTTTAACCTTCGGAGAAATCGCTTCAGGCGACGGTGGGGGAGAGGCTGGTTTCGCCGTCGACGGCGGTCTCGTGGTCGCCTGGGATACTTATAATAATGGCGGTGATAATCCTTCCGTTGAGGTCTTTGCCGATGGCGTGAGTATCGACAACAATAGCTACAATTACGGATCGACATCCGACGCATGGATTTCAGTGGTATTAAACTGGGACGGTAGTGGTCTCGATATCACCTACAACGGAAACCTTTTGGCAAACAATCTCGCCACTCCCGGCTTCGTTCCAAAAGCAGGAGATCGCTTTGCCTTTTCAGCCCGCACCGGGGGAGCTACTCAAAACACCTACCTTGACGACCTTTCCTTTTTGACGACCACTGCCACCCCCATTTTCACGGGCGGCCCGGTGATCAATGAGTTCGTCGCTGACAATGATGAATCACTCGAAGACGAAGACTTGGGCACTCCCGACTGGCTCGAAATTTACAATGGTCAAAGTGCCAGCCAAAATCTCGATGGCTACTACCTCACCAATGACATCGCACAAAAGACGATGTGGAGAGTCCCGGCGGTGACGATGGAAGCCTATGAATATCTCACGATCTTCGCCTCCGAAAAAGACAGATTGGCCATCAATTCTCCCCTTCACACCAACTTCTCTCTTTCCAAGGAGGGGGGATATCTCGCGCTCGTGGCACCGGATGGAGTCACCGTGGTGACTGAATTTAGCTACTCCGCACAGGCCGGAGATGTCGCCTACGGGGAACTCGGACAGAACCGAAACCTTGGTTTTTTGGAAACTCCCACTCCGAACCAAATCAATTCCGGAGTTCAGGCAGCTGGTCCCCCTGCGGAAGATGTTCAGTTTGATCAAACAGGAGGTGTTTTCTCGACTTCGACAACGCTGGCGATCCTCCCAACAATCTCGCCTGCCGCCGTTGTCCGTTACACCACCAACGGCACGATCCCTACTGAAAGTTCGCCCGTCTACTCCTCGGCTTTCAATATCAGTAATACCACCACAGTTCGTGCCCGGGTTTTTGAGGCCGGCCGACTCCCAGGGAAAATCAAAAGCCGCACTCTGATCGAACTGAATTCGAACGTGCAGAATTTTACTTCAAACCTTCCCATCGTTATCGTGGACTCGGCGGGCGTGAACATCGATCTCGCGAACAACCCCGGAGCCTCAAGACCCTTCCGTCCTGTCTATACTGTAGTGATTGATCGGGATTCGGTGGACGGATTAGCTCGTATCGATGGTCTCCCGGACTTCACCGGACGGGGTGGGATGCATGTGCGCGGACAATCGTCCTCGGGCTTTCCCAAGAAGCAATACGCCTGGGAAACCTGGACGAACGAAGACGCCGACAAGAATGTTTCCATTCTGGGAATGCCCAGCGAGTCCGATTGGATTCTCTACGCGCCCTATTCGGACAAAACTCTCATGCGTAATGCTCTCGTTTACGAGAGTGCCCGGGAGCTTCGAGGAAACTTCGGCGGCGTGCGCACTCGCTACGTAGAAGTGTTTTTCAATTCAAACGGAGGCACCGTCTCGCTGGCTGACTACCGTGGCGTCTATGTCATGATGGAGAAGATCAAACGGGATAAGGAGCGGGTTGATGTCGAAAAGCTCAGCAACCTCGTCACTGATCCCGCCCTCATCACCGGCGGCTATATTTTCAAAAAAGACAAGGGGCCCTACAGTAGCCCATGGAACACCGCGACCGAGAACATCCCTCTCGATATGCACTATCCGGAGAAACCCAATGCGGCTCAATTCAACTACCTGACAGGATACGTTGACGACATGGAGGCGGCCTTGCACAGCCCAGACTTCGCTGATCCTGATTCGGGCTATCGGGCATTTATTGAGGCAGATACATTTGTCGATGCCCATCTCTTTACCGAAACTTTTAAGGACATCGATGGCTACCGGATCAGCACCTACTATTCAAAATCCCGCGGAGGAAAGATCCGTGCCCTTCCGGTTTGGGATTTCAATCTTGGACTCGGTAATGCCGACTACTTGGAAGGAGAAAACCCCAGCGGCTGGTATTATCCGCTGATTAATTCACCCAACTACTACTGGTATCAACGCTTGTTCCAGGACACGGAATTCGATCTGGAATACTGGGATCGATTTTGGGAGCTTCGACGGAGCCTTCTCACCACCCCGAACATGATGGCTGCGATTGACCGGCATGATGCCGAACTCGATGGCGACAACGGAACCCCGAATGCCGTCACCCGCAACTTTGACGAATGGAATATCCTCGGAAGCTACGTCTGGCCAAATGCTTCCGGTTCCGGTTCCCGGACCACCCACCAAGCAGAAGTTTCTTGGATGAAGAACTGGCTCACCCAAAGGTTGGCTTGGATGGAAACCCAGTCACGGGGAACCAGCGGTTTGGCAAACCCTCCTGTTTTCAATCAATATGGAGGTAATGTGAATGCCGGCTTTGATCTTACCATGGCCGAACCAAACAGCTGGGGAGGTGCCCAGATTTACTACACTCTCGATGGGAGCGATCCAAGGTTGGGGCCAAGCCCTTCCGTCACCTTGATTGGAGAGGATGCTTCCTGCGAAGCTCTTATTCCATCCACCACCAATGGCGGCAATACCCTCACGGTCGCGCAATGGACTAATCCGGGCGATCCTCCGAACGTCGGCAACTGGACCTCCGGCACCCAGGGAGTCGGCTATGAACTCAGCTCAAATAATCTCTATGATCCATACTTCAATATCGATGTTGAAGCAGAGATGGCCTCTATCAATTCCACCTGCTACATCCGTATTCCTTTCACGATCGCTTCTCAGGCTGATCTCGACGCTCTAGGTCAGCTGACTTTAAGAATGCGCTACGATGATAGCTTTGTGGCCTACCTCAACGGAGTCGAAATCGTTCGCGAAGCCAACGCCCCGGCCAACTTGAGCTACACCTCGGGAGCCGATGGCACCCACGATGACAGTGCCGCAGTCAACTACCTCAACTTCCCCGTCAGCACGGGAACGAACCATCTTCAAGTCGGCCAAAACATGCTGGCGATTCATGGACTCAACCGTGGTCAGGGAAGCAGCGACGCCTTGTGGTCCTGTCTTCTCGAAGCGAGCCAAGGTGCCACCAACGCCATTTCCCCCTCGGCTCAAATTTACTCCTCCAACATCGACCTTGAAACCTCGGTCGATGTCCGCGCCCGAGTCTACGATGGCGCAAAGTGGAGTCCACTGAGCCGGGCCAACTTCGTCGTCAATACCGTGCCGGCGACCAGCGATAATCTCGTCATTTCCGAAATCCACTATCGCCCGGCGGACCCCACTCCCGCAGAGCAGGCGGAAGGTTTTCTCACCCGGGGTGATTTTGAATACATCGAACTCCTCAACATCGATCCCGTGAACGCGATCTCTTTGGAAGGAATCGCATTCTCAAACGGCATCACCTTCGCTGGTTTCGACAGCAGCCTTCCCGTCAACGCCCGCGTTCTCTCTCCGGGTCAACGTGTGATCCTGGTGAAGAACCAGGGCGCGTTCGAATTCCGTCATGGCAGCACCGTAATTGCCGGCCAGTATGATGGTTCCTTGAGAAACGAAGGGGAGCAGATCGTCCTGATGGATGCCGGAGGGCTGGTGATTCGCGACTTTGTCTACGGCGCCATCTTTCCCTGGCCCGAAGCCGCCGGAGATGGCTCCGGATTCTCACTCGTCTTGAATGATCCTCTCGCAAATCCCAACCACGCAGATCCCCTGAGCTGGCGATCCAGCGTGGATCTCAATGGCACTCCGGGGAGTGATGATTCCCAGCTCTTCACCGGTGATCCTGCGGCCGATCAGGATGGCGATGGTTACAATGCTTTCCTCGAATACGCAATGGGCACGAGCGACGGCAGCAATAGCTCAATTCCTGTGAGACAACTCGGAAATGAGGCCATGGCAGGAGGGGGCAACGAGCACCTCACGATCGAATTTAGTGTTAATCTGGCAGCAGTTGGAATTTCCTACACTCTTCAAACCAGTGATGATCTTTCGGACTGGGATGAGGCCGCGAACCTGGTCCACCTGTCGACCACGAACAATGGAGACGGTATTGCGATCGTTAAGTATCAATCGACCTCCCCGGCAGCCGAGCTTTCAAGACACCGATTTTACCGTGTTCAAGTATCGGGTCAGCCTTGAAGCGCCCCTTTGCAATCAGTATCGCCCTTTTCGCTCAATTCCATGGCTGGCACGGTGGTGTCCTTTCTTGCTGCCAGGAAATTGCTTTTTGGGTTGATCGCTTGAGGGGCGCCGTTGAAGGGAGGGGAGAGGGAGTTCCTACTTCACCCAATCCGGGATCTTGCCGTCGCCGGTCGCTTCGCCCGCGACCACCCACGCGAGATTGAAACGCAGGACCTTGGCGCCGTTGGCCTCAGGCATAAAGTAGATCCAGCCCTCGCTCGGGGTGCCCGGGCGACCTGCGTTCATTGATGAGTAACCGCTCGGTCCCGGGTTGGCCAGGCGCTTAACCGGCCACGTTTTCCCGCCGTCAAAACTTGCCCACACGGTGCCGTTCTCACGCCGCGCATTCGGGGTTTCGATGTTGCTAAAAAGGAGGATGTCCTTGCCGGCGACCGGCAGGCGCGTCAGGCCTCCCATACAGCCGTAGGAGCGGTTCTGCTGGCCGTCGGGCAGGACCTCGACGATCCGGAAGTCGATCCAGGTGGCGCCGGAGTCCTTGCTGCGTGCCTCGCGGCGCTTGGTGAAGTTCGGGCGCTTGTCCCAGTGGACGCGCGAGTTGTAGTAGAGCGTCCCGTCGGAGAGTTCCACGATGCAGGCTTCGCCGGTGCCCATCTCGGGGAAAGGCTCGCTTGCCTGCCAGCTCTTGCCGCCGTCGTCGCTGAAGATCGCGTTGGTGTAGTGCTTCGGCCACTCCTCGCGGGCGTTTTTCTTGCCATACCAGCGCGATGGGCGCACTAGACGGCCCTTCTTCTCGCCGTGGCGCAGGGTGATGCCGTGATCGTTCATGTGCATCGACGGCACGTGCCCTTGACTGTCGGGTTTGATCTCGGTCTTCTGTGCCATCCAGGTCTTGCCGTGATCCTTGCTGCGGTAAACAGTCAGCGGCGCTGGCGGATGGTGTTCTTCGATGAATGCCAGGATATCGCCGCTGTTCTCATCGACGGTGACCCCGCCGCCCATGAATCCCTTGGCGATGCCAATCGGATCACCCCAAGTCGTGCCACCGTCTTCGCTGCGCCGTACGCTTACCCCGTTCTGCGCGAACACTGCTAGGACGGTTCCATCGGTCGCGACCGCGACGTTGGGGAAGCGGCTTCCTTCAAACACTTGCTGGCTCTCGATCTTAGGAGCGCCGAGGAAGGGCTTCAGTCCGCCTTCGAATTTGTTCTCTGCCATCAGCGATAGCGGTAGGGCGACTAAGAGGGTGCTAAAAAAAAGTTTCATCTAAACTTGGTAGAGAAATGGTAATCGCGATGCAAGCGATTGATTTCGTGCTATTGTCTATTCTGTCCAAACTTCTCGAGAAAGTGAATGAGATTAGCGAGATCCTGATGGGTCATGGCCGCTTCGAGGCCGTCGGGCATGAGGGAGCGTCCAGTGCTTTTGAATTCCTTGAGGGACTTGCGTGGGATTTGTCGGTCGGTGCCATCGAGAAGGCGAAGGGTCAGGTGGTTGGCGTTTTCCGAGAGCACACGGCCGAAGAGCGAAGTGCCGTTTCCTAGAGTGACGGTGTAACCGGTATAGGAGGGGTCGACCGATTGGTTGGGACTAAGAATGGAACTAAAAAGTCCTTCCTTGGTTCGATCGGTGATGGATCGGAGATCGGGTCCGTTCATGGGAAGCTCTCCCGGGGGGAGGTGGCAGACGGCGCACAATTTTGCGAAGATCTTTTCGCCACTCCCGCTATTTCCTTTTAGTTTTAAGGCGCTACGGAATGGTTTGATCTGCTCGAGTCGTTCGGAGGCGGTGCCAGTTTCCAAAACACGTGCGGCGGTCTTTCGAATCGCGAGATCAGCATGGGTGAGTAAGAGCTGTCGTCTTGAGGCATCAAGATCACCGGGCGTGATCTCACCCTTTTCGAGGGCGATCAGGCAGTCCTTTGTCCATTGTGGTCGTTGCAGCAAAGTGTCGAGGACCAGGGTGCGTTCCTTGGGGAGGTAGCCGGACCAACCTTGAAGAAGAATCGCGGGGAGATCGGCTGATTTTTCGCGGGCTAGGGTTTCGATTATTGCGATTTTGAGCGGGCCAGGGGTTTGGGGAGAGAGCAGCTTTGTGAGCAGAGCCTGATCGGAGATGAGGTGCTTTGGTTCCCTGCCAAGAAGTCCGGCGGCGGCACTTCGGAGATCAATTGGGGCATCGAGATCGCTGATCATTCTTCGGGCTTCTTGAATGACTTCGCTCATTCTTTTGGAGGCCTTTGGTTTGAGATCCAACCATAGGCCGAGCCCTTTCAGTTGGGCGGGTGTGAAGCTATCCCTACCAGGTGTTGCCAGGAGGGAGACTAAGGCTTCCAGTGAGCTTTGTTTGCCGCCAAGCTTGAGGAGTTCTTTAATGAGCTCACCTTTCTCCAGGGCCGCCTTGGCAAGGTGATCGAAGTGCAGGTGAGCCGAGCTGAATACGGCAGCCCGAATGAACGGATCATCATAATCTTCCACCGCGAGCTGGGCCAAGGCGCGTCCGGCCTGCGGACTTGCCGATGTGCCCAAGGAGCAGGCGGCCTGAAGACGCACGACGGCGTCTTGATCGCTGGTGAGCGTGATGGCTTTGGTGAGAAGATTTGGCTGGCTCTCCCATCGCGCTTCGGCGAGGCGAAGGGCGTGGCGTCTGATTTGGGGGTGGGGGTCGAGGAGTGCTGATTCAAGAAGCTTTGGCGTGAGGCGATCAATGCCATCGAGAACACAAAGAGCATGGAGACGTGCTTTGGGTGAATCGTGATCCCCGGCCATTTCCGACAAGGAGTCGGTGACGAAGACCGCCTTCTTTTCCACAAGGAGCCGGTGCGCGAGATCGCGGACGATGCCGTTGGGGGTGGCGAGTTGCTTTACCAGTTGTTCGGAGGTGGCTTTGTCGAGACGGGGGAAGGGCCGTGGTGCGCGCTTCTTCGGAACAACACGATAGATGCGGCCTTGTTGGGAACCCAACCTTTCGTGGGGCTGCATTTCGGACCGGCCGGCATCTGGAAGCCAGTCGGGGTGTTCGATCATATAGCGATACATGTCGACCACCCACAGAGTGCCATCGGGTCCGGTGCGTGCCATGACGGGGCGCGACCAGCGATCTTCCGAGGCGAAGAAATCGAGTGCAGTCTCTGCTTCCGCCCGCTCTGCGGTAAAGCTGCAACCCTCTTTTTTTACGATCATATGCTGGACGAGATTGTGAAATGGTTCGCAGATGAAGGCATGTGTTTTGTCGTCCTCAAAGAGGACGCGATCACGATAGATCATGGGAGAACAAGCACTCGTGAAGCGGCCGGCTTGGTTGAAGCTATGGAATCTCTTTTGGGGAGAGGTGGCTTGGTAGACACGCGGATTTTGAGGCCGGAGTTGGCGTCGGGGATCGGGCGCTGCGAAGTCGGGGTTACGACTGAGGTAGCGATGCTCTAGAACGTAGTGCCATAGAGGAAAGCTGTTTTGCACCCCGAACCAATTCCCCCAGTCATCGCGGGTGCGGCCGAATTGGGAGGGACCGGAGAGCGGCTCCATCAGGCCTTCATCGGGTCGAATGCGAAAGTCGAGGCTGCCGAGTTCGACCGTTTTCTTGAATCGCGGAGAACTAATTTTGAGGCCCGAGGCATAGCTGGAATGATGACTGCCGTTGGCTCCGTGGACCCAATTATCGAGCCCCCACCTCAAGCCGTTGACGCGGAGTTGTTGGTTGCCCTGTTTGAACCCGGTGAAGAGGACTTCACGGAAGTTGGCCCTGCCATCGCCATCGGTATCTTCGGCATAAATGATGTCGGGAGCGGCCGCTATCATAACTCCTTTCCGCCAGCTCATGATCCCGGTCGGGAAATTAACCTCTTCAAGGAAGAGGGTGGATTTGTCATAGACTCCGTCACCATCGAGGTCCTCAAGAAAGCGAACGCGACCACCGGGTTTGCCATCGACTCCGGAAGGATAGTCCGCCATTTCCGCGACCCAGAGTTTGCCATCGGGAGCCCAGTCGATTGCGACCGGATCTTGCACCAGTGGTTCGGCTGCCACCAATTGAACCTCGTAGCCTTCCGGCACATGAATGGACTTGAGTCCGGCCTTCGGAGAGAGAGGACCGCGATCGGCTGGGGTCTTCTTTTTTCTGGGCGGTATCAGTTTGACGGTTTGATAGAAGGAGGAAATTTCCTCTGGACTCAGGATGCGATCATAGAGGGCGATGTGGTCAAGCTGACCTTGCAGGTTGGCAAAATTCTCGCTGCGGCCTCCAAAAAAAAACTGTGGGTGTTGATCGGGATACGTGCGGGGTAGCTTGCCATCGATCTCGGGCTTGGGGCTGCCATTGAGATGCACCCGGACTCGTCCGCCTTCACGAATCATGACGACGTGATGCCAACTCTCCGGCTCCAATTGCGTTCTGCCCTCGAGCAAATTTCCACTTTGATTGCCATTGTAAACGATGAGGCGTCCGGCCGCCGCGTGAGTTCCGCCGATGCCGAGGTGATCGCCTTCGGCATCCTTCATCCCGTCGACACCTCGTGAAAAGAGGTAGGCCGTGACGGGGCGGCTATGGTTTGGAAGAGTGTTTTGAATCCAAAATCCGACGCTGTAGGTGTCGCCAATCTTAGGTACGTCGGTGCGCATGCGGCCGCCATTAAAAGTGTTTCCATGCGGCTTTTGCGTGGCGGGAACGGCGTCATTTTCAAACGATCCATGATGTTTTCGCAGGCCTTGATCTTTTGCGGAATCTTGCAAGGGCCAGTGGGCGACAGGTTTGGAAGCAATGAGGGCTTTTTGATAACCAGTCATGGCGCCCCGTTCGAATTTTGGTCGCGGTGGTGCGGGCTTCGGTGGGGGCGTCATTCCGGAGGCAGTGTAGTGGCGCTGGGCATCTTTTCCGGTGAGAGCCTTGCCAAACCATGAGACTTCATCAAGGCGACCTTCGAAGGGGAGGTCGCCACCGAAGCGCCATTCGTTGGATGGTTTTTTGGGAAGGGCGGTGGAGATTTCGGCTTTCGGATTACCATCGAGATAGAGGTTGATGGTGTCGCCATCGCTTGAAACCATGACGTGATGCCAGGTGCGGAGAGCGAGTTTTGTAGAGCTTTTGAAGATTTGATCTCCGCTCTGGATGATCAGGGCACCAGCTGCGGCAGAGTCGGCTTTCCCTCCAATGCGGAGGCGAAGCGATGCTCCGTTTTTGACAAGGTCACCCGTGTTGTTTCGGAGAGAATTACTCATGCCATTCCACAACCAAAAAGAGAGGCTGCGCGCTTCGGGAACGGTGGCCGAAACGGTGCCACCCACGAGTTGAAGGGAACTGTTCACCGCCTTCCCTGAGAAGGATTCGTTCGCGGGACCGGGCAGGTGGTAGGCGACTATACCATCGATTATCCCGCTGTGATTATGGCCAGAAATATCAGCAAGTTCACCTCCTTGGAACTCCTCACACTGCCAATAGGCGAGGGGCTTGTCTGCGAGGATGGTTTTGGCGTAGGTGCTTTCGTGGACGGCCAGAGGTTTGCGTGGCCTGCCCGAGAGTTTCTCCAGCGAGGTGAGAACCGCTTCGACAATTTTGGGTTCTGCTTCGACTTCGAGCCCTGCGGTACGGGCGGGCCAGGTGGTGTAGCCGCCAAGTGCGTGTTGCTCGGGAGGAGGAATGTATCCGGCGGCTCCGTTTGCTAACTCAATGTTGAAGGTGGATGAGAACGGGCTTTGTGCTTTGAGTTTTAATCCGGTGATGGAATAGACCTCGTTGGGGGTTGCTGTGATGGCGAGATCACCGATACGTATCGTTTGGAGCACCAACTTTTCACTTGGGTTTTCGTGAATGAATCGCGCTTGTTCGGCATAGACTTCCGGGCGGTTTTTAGGCCGCCGTCCTTTCATTGGAGTGAGAAGTTCATCAGCCCAAGCCAGCCGTTTTTCGTCGGGCAGGCGGCGTTGCAGAGTTAGGATCTCCTGGTCCATATCGAGCGACGGAGCTTGGTGATAGGTGGTCTCTTTGAGCGCTTTTACTGAGAGTTCGACGAGTTCGTTGGTGTAGCGCGAGAGGTCATCTGATTTCTTTTCCCCGCTATAATCGACGCGATAGAGGTCGCCGCTCGTGCCCTGGGTCATGGCGCAAATCGGACTCTTTCCATCGACGGTCAATTGCTTTGCCAAATGGTCTGCGAAGAGACCAAAGTAGTCGGCTGGGCCGCCACCCCCGTGGTAGTGCATGGAGAAATTGGCGAGCACGGCGAGGGGACTTCCGTCAAGGGCTTGGATTGAGAGAAGCGAAAGTTCGTCATCTACCGGGCCGGACGGTCCGATGTATTTGGGGTTTCGATAACCGGGGTGCATCATAGCGCGCACGGACTGTTCTCCGAAGGGATCGGTCAGCATCTCATCGGGTCGAGTGATCCACCGGCGGCAGTTGGTGTAGCCGGAAGCCTTGATCTGCTCCCAGCCGATCTTGGCTGGTTCTATTTTTTGGTGTGCCTTTGCGATGCCCTCTGCGATTTTTGAGGGGAGGAATTTCGTGTATGCGGGGTCCTTCATCGTTCCGAGGCAATAGTCCATCGTGCTGGGCGCGCTGTGGGTGTGGGTTGCGGTAATCAGGATACGCTCGAGCGGGATGCCGGTGGCTTTGGAGGCGAGAGCCTTCGCCTGATCGCACACGTCACGCGGAATCATGCAACTGTCCACCACCGCGATGGCGATGGTCACGTCGCCCCTTTCCAGAACAAAACAGCGAGCCTTGAGATCCCCGGGGTTCATTTTGCCGCGCCGACGTTCCAAAAATCCACCGCTGATGAGGAGCGAGTCGAAGGGAGGCGTGACATCCTGAACGAACGCACCTGCTTTGAGCTGGGGCTTGATGTTTGGGGTGTCCTCTGCGGTCAGATTGAGCCAGAGAGCCAGCAGGCAGCAAAGAACTGTCCCGAGAAGAGCGTGGCGTCGGAAGAGGGAGGTTTTTCGGCGGTTGCTTATCATGGAGTGAGTCGTGATTGGTCTTCAAGTGATCCCATTCCGAAGAAGGACGCGGGGCAGAATATCGTTTATAAGATCACTTTGAAGTGTCAGCCGGGGCACTCCGGCTCGTCGATCTCAAATTCTGCTATCTCGACTAGATCGTTCTTGAATGACCAACTTGCGCACTTCGGAGTTGAAATCGGCTAGGCAATAAGACCGGGCATTCTTAAACCACGCCACCGCCTCGAAGACCTCCTGTCCGGTAGACTCTGGGACAGCTAGGAATTTGCTTTTAGCGGGAGGGCTTTGAGGCTGTTTTTGGACCGGAGCAAAGGGGGGTTATCTCGTTGGCCTCTAGAAGGGCTTCGATTTCGGTATTAAGAGGAAGAGACTTCACGACTTTCCCCGTTTGGCCTGAATTCGTCAGGGACGATGATCTTGATTTGCGATTCGGATTTATTGCCGCTGAGTGCTCCGTTCTAAGTCTCAGGATCATTCTCAAAATCGTAGTGGAATTTGCCGAGAATTTCTGCGTCATTACCGAGGGCCGGAAGCGTCTTGCGGGCGGACCTTATCTCATCGTCACGACCGGTGACGAGGACGTGAACACGCTGGTCCGCGGAGGCAATATTGAGGCCGAGGCGGAAGGCAGGGAAATCAGGGAAATCAGGGATGGCAGCTTCTATCGCTTTGCCTTTGGTCTGATATTTCCCGGCGATTTCTTCGAGTGATTCGACAAGTCCACCACCAATCGGAGGAGGTCCAGCAGGACGTTCTTGCTGAGTAATACTGGGCCCCTTAAGACGACGAACGATGAGGCGACAAGTGAGAGGAGCTTCTTCATGATCAAGATGAGCAGGAGAGGTCTGTTTTGAGCAAATCTACCTTAAAATAAAAAAAACGTCTTTGGGGCTGGATTCCAATTTTTTTTTAAATTAAAATGAAAAACATCCATCTTAACAAATACTACTAATGATCAAATTTTCCCTTCTTTCTCTAGTGGCGATCATTCCCACGACAACATCTGCTGCTCTTGTAACAACCTGGACAGCTTCGCAAAATGCCGCTGATCTGGGTGATGCCGGCGCCGCTACCGTCCAGCTTTTCCCCAGTCCAGTCGTCAATATCGGGGGAGATCCAGTGCAATACACTTCCTCTTCAACTAATACGGACTTTACGGATGTCGTGGAGCTCACCACAACCCAGCAGGAACAGCTCGCAGGAGCCGGCCTCTCTATTACTCAGGGATTGAATAATGTTCGTGGTGCCACCCGTAAGTTGACTGGCCCTACTTTCCAAACCTTTGG
>Ga0209502_10000149_pt1 | contig 75719 bp, 68 predicted proteins | sample ArcticOcean_MG_C_10_FD_187442 | JGI IMG/M metagenome (GOLD analysis project Ga0209502, IMG submission 187442) | Marine microbial communities from western Arctic Ocean - ArcticOcean_MG_CB11_90 (SPAdes) (version 2) | ecosystem: Environmental > Aquatic > Marine > Oceanic | place: Arctic Ocean... | reverse complement strand
TGACCGCCGGCGGCATCGCCCCATATCTGGCTTAACCGACGATCCCGACCACAACCGGTACGATAAAAGTGATAGCGGACCGGATTCTTTTTATAATAATCCTGGTGCGCAGCTTCAACTGGCCAAAATTTAGAAGCTGGCAGCAACTCTGTCGCAACAACTGCCGATTCAAACTGATTTACCACCCGTTCTCTTGAATCCTCTGCCAGCGATCTCTGCTCGTCAGTCGCAAAAATAGCACTACGATAACTGGGTCCCTTGTCACAAAACTGCCCACGATTATCGAACGGATCAATGTTGTGCCAGAAAACTTCCAATAACCGCTCGTAGTTTACGACAGCAGGGTCATAGGTAACCTCCACGGCTTCGTAGTGGCCACGATGGTTACCGTTATAGGTTGGGTTTTTGAGTTTCCCTCCGGTGAAACCAGATACGGCGCCTGTGACACCTTCGAGATCCTGGTATGCCGCTTCCACACACCAGAAACAACCACCCGCGAAAACTGCCGTTTCGGCCTGTACACCCGCAGAAAGCAGGAGCGAAAACCATAAAATTACTTGAGCCTTTAACGTATTCAATTTGTTGATCAACCTTTCAGTATTTAAAGGACAGCTATGTAAAGGAAAGCTATATAAAGAACGCCTATGTAAATGAGACGAGCGGTTACCAAAAGTGTTACATCCCCGATCAGAAAAAACGCACAATATAACGATCATGTAGCAGATCAATTTCCCTGACACCGACATCATGAGCGTAAATGATCATGACGTCACGCCAAAACCCACGATCATTTAAAACGCTAGGAAAACGCTCCTGGCACACTCCCCAAGCACACTCCCCAAGCACACTCCCCAGGCACACTCTCAAGCTAAATACTCGAGGCCCACTACCATTCAATCGTTTCCGGAAAAAACCGTCTAATCAGATCTGTGTAGTATGGTTTCAAGGCTACTGTGTCGGGTGGGGATTCCGATTTCGAATACAGATCATACTGCCTGAACAACCTGACCCAGTTCATCAATTCACGATCCTCATCATCCATCAGATAATCGTAGGCGCCTTCATCATGGGCAGCATAGAAGCTGTGATAACGGATAACGAATAGCGCCTCTTTTGGCAGATAGGGTTTCGCCACCATGTACATATACTCATCGTGCCCCCAGGACATGGTGACATCGCGCAGACCAGTGCCTTCTTTATAAATGCCCGCTCCCTGTTGAAATCGTGCGACACGGGTATCAGGATTGTCCTTGAAGAACTCACTGTGCACAACGCGCTTGTCAAAAGGGCAACCTAAGGGAAAGGTATCTCCGACAACGGCCCATTGAGGTTCACCCGCAAGCGCAAGGATTTTACCCAAGTCATGCACCAATCCGGTCAATACCAGCCAGTCAGGTTGGTTATCACATCGAGCTGCTTCCGCAGTCTGGAGTAAATGTTCCAGTTGTGACAAATCAGTATCGGTGTCACTGGCATCAACCAGCATGTTGAGTCGCTCGCAGACTTCCCAGACACCTGCTGGTCCCCGTGACAAACTTGCGAATTCTGCCTTCTTTGCACACGCGAAGCCAAGGGTCTGATATCGGTGATTGAGTCGATAAAACTCGCCTACGGTTGGCGCAGCCGTGTTTTCAAAGTCTCTAAATGTCACGCAATCACCTTACCGCTAAGTTGTAGGCACCATCTCTAAAGAACACTTCGTAGCTCACCGTCTGCAGAGATGGATCTATCTTTCAATCTTTCAATCTTTCAATCTTTCTATCCAATCTATCAATTTCTCAAACTCTGATCGCTATTTAAAACGGTGTCAACACTGTAGCCGAGGTTACTAATCGGGATTAATTCGCTCGTTAATCAACACCTCAGAGACTGACCTGGACTGCACAATCCCTTTCATCAGGTATTGCCAGTAAAAGTCCCTAGAGTGATAACCAACCAGGCGGTCACTCAATTCTTCACCACCCGAACTAATAAACAAAATTGTGGGTGTCACGACAACGCCATACTGTTCCATAAACGACGCAGTGGGGACCCTTGCGCCATTAAAACTCGTGATTTTTCGATCTGCCCATTCCAACTCAACGAAATGCGCGATGTCGAGTTCACCCCTGATAAACGCTGGATCGAGCAGTTCAGCTTCAAGTTTTGCGCAATAAGGACAGCTATCCATCGTCACATAAAGCACCAGTACCTTGCGACTCTTGTCTGCATCCATGGCCGACTGCTGCAGGTTGATGGTCTTCGGAAACTCTGATGCGAACACCTCTAATGTCAGCAGCGCTATTAGAGTTCCAACCAGAAGTTTAATAGCCACCACTATTTTTCGCTTTTTCAAATAACTGCTCTACCTCTTTTTCGAACTACTGTTTTTTAATATATCATGATATGCTAATGTTTTAAATAACGACCATTTAAGCTGGGAATACTGATGAACGATCAATCAATCATTTCATGGAAGGTCGCTGGTATCGCTCTAGGCCTATTGCTTACACTAGCCACTTTTCTTGTCAAACCACTGGGTGTCTCCACTCAATTCGTAGTGACTGATGCCATGATGACACACCAGGTCGCACCGGCATTCGCTGAAAACAATGCTTATCTATCCCAATACGGGGAACAACTCGAATGGGGGATAGGGTACGGCTGGATGCTGATTCTTGGAATGATCGTTGGCGGGGGTGTCACCGCCGCCCTGTTTCGTAAACAGCAACCACCTCAGGATCAGGGTTCTATGCCAGCCATGTGGGTAATGCAATTCGGTTCTTCAAGACCCAAACGACTCGCCGCCGCATTTACCGGCGGTACGCTATTGCTGTTCGGCGCACGCCTCGCGGGCGGATGCACCAGCGGCCATATGATCAGCGGAATTTCGCAACTGGCAGTGAGTTCGTTTATTTTTGGCATTGTGACTTTTGCGGTTGCAATCGTCGCCGCAAAACGCCTTTACAAAAAAACTTAACGGGGACCCTATGGAACTTTTATTAACTGGATTCCTCATTGGCTGCGCATTTGGCGCAATCCTTTTCCTGGGCGGCGCTACAAGCTACCGCAAGATCCTGGGCACACTCTTACTCAAAGATATGTCCATTATAAAACTAATGCTAACCGCAATCGGAGTAGGAAGCCTTGGAATCTATCTTCTGGATCTTGGCGGTCTGGCTAACATGAGCATCAAACCAACGTATGTCTGGGGCGTCGTCGCTGGCGGTGCTATCTTCGGTATTGGTTGGGCAGTCTCGGGTTATTGCCCTGGAACATGTTTAGTCGGGGCTTCGGAAGGAAAGCTGGATGCACTCTTTACGTTACTCGGCGCTCTGTTTGGAGCCTTTGTCTTTGCGATGGCTTTTCCAGTTCTTGATGTCTGGCTACTGCAAAACGCGAACTTCGGAAAAATTACACTGGAAGAAGTCATCGGCGTCAGCGGGATCTATTTGGCCATACCCTTCAGCATGATGTTGCTGTTTCTTGCTTTTTTTGTCCTTAAAGACGGCTACGAATAACTTTTATGAGCAATAGTTATGAGCAATGGTCATGAGCAATGGTTATGAGCAATGGCCGATCTACGGATGAATCTGAATATAGCCGTCGTGAATTTTTTCCAGCATATAGGCGACACCAGTCTGCACACTTTTTGTTCCATCGAAGACTACCGGCCTTGTGCCGGTTTTACGCTTAATTGTATCCAGACTATTTAGGCACACCACAAAGGTCACCTCTGAATCCATCAAACTTTTTATCCGTTCAAAATTCGGGTTAGAGTCGGGGCGGGTCAACATATTGACGCCTCCGGCAAAGGTGATGATTTGCACATCAATATTATCTGTCCCGCCATAGTGTCGGATAAGATTGTTAGCAACATCCAGGGCCAACGAGAATTTAGCGGGGTCCCCGTCACTGACCTGCAGCAGCACATGGCGTTCTGCAAAGGGTTTTTCTGGGTTTAGCGCTTCTGCTGTCGCGGTAAACATCAAGAAATTCCCCACCAATAAAACGATGCCTTGAAAAATATTGATCATGATCTTCTCCTTGATATATGGGCTATGTCTATGGGCTATGTCTATGGGCTATGTAGATGAGCTGTGCAGATAGGCTATATCGAGTGCGCTAGGCGAGTCCCGGATTGTTAGTGATCCCTTTTAAAACAGGCGTTTCAACCCTATCAATGCTGATCTCTTTTTTGTCCCGCAAATGATCGGCAACAACATCCCAGACTGCCGGGCCTGCAGATTTACTGCCCACTGTTGCCCAGCCAGCAACCTTGTAGCGCTGGCTAGCATTAATCAGGGAACCATCCCGAAGACGTAAATCACTAATCCGCTCACCAAAACCGTTCCGAGGTGCACACGAATAACCCAGCCCACCGGTGCGGACCATGTCACCACCTTGCTGGTAATACGGATCCGGCGTAAAAATATTGTCGGCGACACTTTCCAGAATCGATTTCAATTCCTGTCCTTCCATTTCCCGCACATAGGTTTCCGGATAGGTCATGCATGTCTGGTCCAGAACTCGCTCCATGGTAATGGTGTCGCCTGGCAGGACTGTAGTTCCCCACCTGAATCCCGGCGAGAGCGAGATCTGCGAATCCAACTGTTCCAGCAACGCATCACAAATAACCTGGTCAAATGTGCCATTAAAGTTTCCCCGTCTATAGAGAAGCGATTCAGATGTCGCTAACTCTTCGTTCAGAGTGGATAGGTAAGGCGCCCTAACGTCACGGATATATTTCGCCATCGCAGGATTTTCATCCAGCAGATTAGAGAACACGGGCATTAGCCGATAGCGGTATCCCACCACGCCAGCGCGCCCAAATTCCAGATCTAGTACGCCGACAAACTTTCCGTTTGAGCCAGCGTTAGTAACGATGGTGTTACCACCCGCATTTTTGACTACCACTGGCACCGGAACGCCGTCATGGGTATGGCCACCAAGAATGGCGTCTATGCCCGGCACCCTAGATGCCAATTTTAAATCCACATCCATACCGTTATGTGATAGCAGGATCACAGCATCTGGCTTCTCTTTACCCCGGATATCCCCGACCAATTGTGCAAGATCCTCTTCCTGGATACCAAAAGTCCAGTCCGGAATAAAGCGTGAAGGATTCGCGATCGGGGTGTAAGGAAAGGCCTGACCAATAACCGCTATTCGATAGCCATTCTGTTCCTTCATCACATAGGGCTTGAAGACGTGACCCGTATCTTCATCAAAAACATCCACGCCCTCAAACATTGCATCTTCAGTCGCCCGAATATTTTGAGCGACGAACTCTCCTTTGAAATCTGCCGCATTGGCGATAACTTCAGCAGCATCATAGGTGAATTCCCAGTGCCCGGTCATGACATCAACGCCAAGCAGATTGCACGCACCCACCATGTCCTTGCCTCGAGTCCAAAGCGCAGTGCCGGAACCCTGCCAGGTATCTCCCCCGTCCAGCAATAAGGCACCGCCCGTCTCGCCCCTTAACTTATCAATTAGTGTGGCTAAGTGACTGAACCCGCCAACCTTGCCATATCGCTGGGCGGCTTCGGTGAAGTCGAGGTAAGTAAATGCATGGCTCAGCATGGGATTCACTTCCGTCATTTCAGACAGCAGGTTCTTACCCACACGATGTGGCATTTTGCCTTTCGCCGACCCTAACCCCAGGTTTACACTGGGCTCCCTGAAATAAACAGGCATTAGCTGCGCGTGGGTATCCGTGATATGTAATACCCGCGCTTGACCAAATTTTGACAACGCGTATAACCCGCTGCCATTTTTGTCGCCCAGGGTCTGACATCCAGACAGTGAAGCCGTGACGCCCGCTTTCGCAATCAGTTCCAAAAATTCGCGGCGATTCAATTTTTTACCCCGAGGACTAACAGGCGATATTGGTTAACAAAAAGACTCTTTAAGCGCAGCCTCACGAGGAAGGTTTTCGAGAACGCCAAACTCTTTTCTCTTTTATCGATTGCGTCACGGAAGCGAGCGCGGTGCCCAGAGCCCGTTTTGAGAGCTCATCTGCCTTGATCAATTGGTCGTCAGCGAGCGCTGCTTTCGCTTGTTCAATAAGCTTGAGCGTAACAACCCAACCATGACCAACGGTTCGGGCTTCTTGGTGCAGGGATTCAGCTTGCAGGATCTGCTCGCTGACGGATTCCATCGTGAGTTGGTTTGCCTGCGCTAACAGGCACACGAACAGCATAGACGACAAGGCAATAAATCGTTTCATTTTCTACTCGCGGGTCCATTAAGGGGCAGCCCCTGGCTCATGTAAGTCAGAAAGTATTCCAGGTTCCGATAGGTTTCACTCTGATATTCCAGTCCTTCCGCACCAACTTGCTCATTGCATTCTTTAAATCGCCGGTGAAGCGGCCCGATTTCTTGCCATTTGAGCCGATAGACGGGCCAGTGTGTCACGTGGCCGATCGTTGCACTCAAGGTTTCTGCCCGGAGTTTCATCCCTGACATCTGCATGTGGCAATGGCTACAAGAAAAATTAAGCTGGCCTCGTCGCGAGTAGTAGTACTGCTTGCCCTCCTCATAGGCCGCGAGACCTTCAGGAGGCACTTCGATGTCAATCACGCTATCGCGCGAAGTGAATGCCATATAGGCACTCAGCAAGGCAATATCCTCTCCATCGTAGGCAAGTGGCTCCTCACCACTCGCTACTCTGCAATCATTAATCGCCAACTCAAGCGTGACCACGGACTGCTCTTTAAGGTCAAAATAGGGGAAGTGCGCTTTGACGTTTCCGTCACCAAAGCAGTCCTGATACCCGCTTCCATCCTTAAAGCTTGCACCAAATAATACCTCGCCGTCATCTACAGAAAACTCATAAGGAGGAAAATCCTCCATGGCCAGCCACTGCTCACGCGTTTGCGCATTGAGTGCGTAGGCGCCATCAATATGGGCGGCAACTTCAACATCTGGAAATCGCTGTTCGAAATATCGCGCCAATGCCTGTCGGTCGGATTCAGGGTCGGCACTCGCACTACCAGCACCCGCCAAAAGTGCGACCAGGCATACCGTTCCTCTGGTCATTTCAGCACGATATCGCCGGATGATGTCTCACCCAGGTTATCGACCCAACTTACTTTAATACTGTCACCCACACTGGCGGTCTTAATCTTAAAAGAGAAGTAAGGATCTTTAGAGACTGACGGCCCCCAATGAGCAGTCATCACTTCGCTATCATTGTGAAGACATGTCACTGTCCTTATGTAGTGTGCCGGAATCAGTTCGCCTGCGTCGTCCCTGCGGGTGCCAGTTTCCATGGGATGCGGCATCAGACATTTAATGTTCGCGATCACGCCTTTTAGGCGTCCTCGGATTTTTACAGGTTTTACCGTCATATATTTATCCTCCACATCCACCAATAGTGACTTTTACTTCCCTGATGGTCATAAAAACTCTACCCCGGGACTTAACGTAGGCTCTTGCAACAGAACTTTTACCGACCTTTATTCGAGTACTGACATCAGCAACACTACTTTCGCCAATATCAAACACGGCCGATAGCGGATTCGGATTTTCATCGATAACAATTGCAATCTGAGTGACGTCTTCTATCTCAGTAGCGACAGTCGCTGGCACGACTGCGCCGTTTTCCGCAATGTCAGGCAACCTGAAGGTGATTTGGCTACTCGCTTCAATAGGTAGGTCACCGAACAGCACATTGACAACGCTGTCGGTCTTATCAGCCTTAAACGCACCTGTTGCGCGAGCGAAAGCTGCGCCGGGAAAACTCGCAATTACTGCGACGGCGGCAAGGCCTTTCACGAACCATCTTCTTGAAAAATTAGTCTTCATAAGTTCCTCATAATGAATAGATATATCCCAACACCAGATCAATTTCTGCTTCGGTCAGAATTAAATGCCTGCCATATGGGGGCATTACTGTTTCCGAGTTTTGTGCAGTGGCGTCCCATATCTGGGACCGAAGTTTCGCCGCGTCGGGATAGCGAAGTTTCATACTGATTAACGGTGGTGCAATAGTCCCCGGCATCTCTGCGCCCTGGACATAATGACAAGAAAGGCAGTTACCTTTATTACGATTTTCAGCAATCGCTTTTCCCTGTTGCAAAGGAGACGCCGCAATGGCGTGCGAACAGGGAAGCAATAGAAACAAGAGCATCAGGTTTTTAATCACAAGTTTTCTCCCACCATATAATGAACCGCTGCTGCGACCTCTTGGTCCGATAGATAGCTAAAACCGCCCTTTGGCAACATAACACCGCTTTCTCCCTGAAAACCCTCAATGGCATGCCTGACTAACACCGGCATCCCCTGACCAACGCGCCCGCGCCAGTCGCTGGCGTCACGTGGCCTTGGCGCACCGGTCACACCATTGTCATGGCACAAACCACACGCCTGGCGATAGATGTCTTCACCTGCAGGGACTGACAACTGCGCTGACAGCTGCGCTGACAGCTGCGTGGGCTGTTCGTTGCCAACTAGAGCAGGCTGACGTTCAACGCTGGTGACTACCTGAATAGAATCAGGCTCTTTGCAACCTCGCATACAGCGGACGTTAAACGTGTCTGGCCGCGAGTCAGGAACGAAGTTAGATTTGTTAGGCAAATCAATCGTAGAAAAATTTTCAAAGGATAGTACAAAGTCGTCGTCAACAAGATCATTCAGGAACAACACGTATGCTGTGATTGCATACACCTCTGTGTCGGATAATGATTCTGGCTGAGCGTAAGGCATAGCGCGGTTAATGTAGTCCCAGAGTGTACTCGTATAAGGCCAGTAGCTTCCCACGGTCCGATGCGGGCGCTGATCGGTCAACGTTCCCTCTCCGCCGGCTAACGCCGGAAACTGATTATTACCTTCTCCAAAACTCCCGTGGCATTGCGCACACTTGTCTTCATAAAGGTACTCACCATCTTCAACGGAACCGTCACCGGGCGGCAGCCCCTGACCATCAGGTCTTACATCAATATTCCACCCTGAAATTTCGTTCAAGGTTGCGGTTTTTCCGTATCCATAATAAGCGCTATCCTCTGCAGAACTGACATTCGCCAGCAGGACGACCAACAAACCCAATAGGGAACTATGAAAGCTGCACATTAGCAATGCTCCCGTCCGGCCGAACCTGCCACGTATGAATCGCATTCTTATGATAAATCGAGTTTGTCCCTCGGACTTTTCTTAATTGTGCGTAAGTCGGTTGCACAAAGCCGGTTTCATCAACAGCTCGACTCTGAAGAAGCAATGGAGAGCCGTCCCACTCCAACTCAATCCCGAAACGGGTCAGCGCCTTGGGCAAAACGATACTGGTGAACCTGGCTTCCCGCCAGGTGATGCCACCATCGGTAGACACATCAACATGTTTTATTTTTCCATGCCCTGACCAGGCAAGGCCCTCTACCCAATACCTGCCTTTCTGCTTCCAGGGTTTTTCTGGAGATGGACTAGTAATGACCGAATTACATTCCTGAACAAAGCTGAACTCTCTTGACGTGCCGTCGGGCATCAGGTCTGAGTACTTTGAAGTCTCTTCACGGTGATGCCAGGGCTTGTCGCCAACCTTCAACCGCCTTAACCACTTAACGCAAGTGTTGCCTTCCCAGCCAGGATTGATCAGACGAAGCGGGTAACCCTGTTCCGGGCGAAGCATCTCACCGTTTTGCGCGTAAACAATCATCGCGTCATCCATCGCTTTATTCATTGGTATCGAGCGACTCATGTGCGAACCGTCAGCGCCTTCGGCCAGGATCCAGTTAGCGCCTTTCTTAATACCAACTTCTGATAACAGCGTGGACAACAACACACCTGTCCACTCGCAGCAAGCGAGCATTCCATGAGTAAACTGCACACCATCCATCTGCGCACCCCGCCATTCCATGCCACCGTTCGCTGGGCATTCAAGGAACCTGATGACAGAAGTAGAAGGAAACTTCATCAAATCTTCCATCGTGAAAATAAGGGGCCGATCGACCATCCCGTGAATCATTAAACGGTGTTCAGCAGGCTCTATCACGGGCAACCCTGCATGATATCGTTCGAATACAACTCCACTTGGGGTAATAATGCCCTTCAGGTCTGCTAGCGGCGTAAAACTGATCGAAGCTATCCTGTCAGGTGTAAGCCAATCGACTGTTCTCCGCTGAACATTACTTTCGAACGGCGACGGCTGGCCGTAGGGATTAGTCAACACGCCTGAACCTAGCGATCTTGTCCACGCAGGGACGTTGGGTGGTAGGTTATTGCTTGAGGCACTGACGCCCGGCAGCAGTCCCGCAGCCGCACCACCAACCAGCCCCATAGAGCTCATTAGAAATCGCCGCCTTGCAAGCTCTGGGCTCAACAATACTTTTCCGGCCTGCTTATCGCTTTTCCCCATCAATCCGGCCTTTTTTAAAATGGTTTCGCCTGCCTTGTTAGAACATCCTGTTCTATCGATAGATGATTTTGATCATATATTATAAAATTCTTACATATTAATATACGCGGCGCAACTACTCTCGTCACAACCTTCAAGGAACTGATCCATGGATCTCGATACCATGCAGGCTTCGGCCACAAGGGCTAGCGATATGCTAAAGCTTTTAGGCCATCCGCATCGTTTGATGGTGCTCTGCGAGCTCAAGATGGGAGAGCGATCAGTCAGCGAACTTGCCAAAAGGGTAGGCGTGAGCCAATCTCCGTTAAGCCAGCACTTGGCGCGAATGCGCTACGAAAACGTGGTGGAAACCCGCCGAGACGGACAGACCGTTTATTACTCGTTAAAAAAAGGTGAGGCATCATTATTGATTGAGTCACTTTACGAAATCTTTTGCGCGCCTAACGCCTAACTTTTGTGAGCGAAAACCATCTAAGCAGTAGCCATCACGATACAACTGTTTATGATGCGCCCTAAATAACGTGAGTCAGCTTTGACTCACAGCACCGGGAACCCACAATCGAACCAGCCCCATCTAGCGCACAATACGAAAGATCCCGTCGCACACTACTCGCTTCCCTGGTCATCATGGGGATGGGCTTTTCGGTTCTGTTTCCTGTCCTTGCACCTCTGGGCCGTGAACTCGGGTTGCAGGACTTTCAGATCACCAGCATTATTTCAATCTCGTCACTGGCGGTATTCCTCTCTTCACCACACTGGGGGAGGCTGAGCGACCGATATGGACGCCGGCGAGTGATGTTGATCGGCGTGTTCGGGTTTTCCATGGGCACTATCGTATTCAACACCGTACTCAATCTTGGTCTATCTGGTTGGTTGTTAGGCACGCCTCTCTTTATCGCCCTGATCGTCGCGCGCGTGACACACGCAAGCATTATGTCCGCCGGCATGCCCGCGGCGACGGCCTACATGGCAGACATCACCGATATCAGCAACAGAACGAAAGGCATGGGAGCCGCCGGTGCCGCCAATAACATCGGTTCTATTCTCGGCCCGGCGCTAGCCGGCCTAGCGGTCATATCCTTACTTGCGCCTTTGTGGACAATCGCAGTCCTCGCGTTCCTGAATGGTCTATTTATTCTTAAGTTCCTGCCGGAATCGCCACACAATCCAAGTGAGCACAGGCCGGCTAGACGACTCCGCTACACGGACCCACGAATATTGCCATTTGTCATTGTAGGCGTTTGCATGTTCACAGGGTTTGCGCTCGTGCAGCAGACAATGGGCTTCAGGTTTCAGGACGTTCTGGGACTTGGTCCCGGCGAAACCGCCCAAACCTTTGGCCTTGCCATGATGTGCACCGGCGCAGCATCATTGGTCGCACAACTTGTGGTGGTTCAAAGACTCGATATCAAACCTTTTACCCTGCTAAGACTCGCAATGCCTGTACTGGTTGTTGCATTCACGTTGATGACCTTCGTTGAAACACAATTGCTGCTCACCCTTGCCATGACATTTCTTGGATTCGGCATGGGGCTGGCTGGCCCAGGTTTCATGGCTGGAGCGTCCCTGGCTGTGTCTCCAGCAGAACAGGGCGCTGTAGCGGGGGTAGCAGGTTCGTGCGGCCCTCTTGGCTTTACTATTGGTCCTTTCATCGGCGGCCTGATGTATCAATATAATCCAACTATTCCTTACGCTTTCGCTGCAGGAATGTATGTTGTATTGTTTATTGCCATGTTCTGGCTCGTGAAACGAGTGAGCGTTCACGCAGGCTGACATACCGCTGACAACCACATGGAACTAATTTGGATAAGACGAAACCTGCAAAACGCGCCACTAGCCTTGCCGAATTACGAGCAATAACCCAACCACTCTTTTCTGCGGCAGGATACGCGAAAGGTCTGTCCCTGAAACTCAGGCCAACCGATGTGGTGATCACGCCTTTTAGCAAGAGCGGCACGACTTGGACCCAACAGATCGTCCATACCTTGCGCACTCGCGGGGACATGGATTTCGACGATATCTCGCGAGTGGTACCGTGGATCGAGACGAGCGTCTCTCTCGGGCTTGATCTGGACGCCGAACAAAGAGCAAACCCCAGAGCGTTTAAAAGTCACCTAAGCGCCGATTTGGTGCCTAAGGGAGGACGCTACATTAACGTCGTGCGCAACTTTGGGGACGCGGCAGTGTCCTTCTATAAATTCAACGAAGGTTGGTTCCTTGAACCCGGTTGTGTGCCAATCGACGAATTCGTTGAGTCACAGATGATGCGAGACGACAACTACTTCAAGCACCTGCTTTCATGGTGGCCAAGGCGAAACGAACCTGACGTCCTGTTTCTTGCCTACGAATTAATGCTAAGGAACAGTTCCGGCACTATTGAACGAATCGCTGAGTTTATTGGTATCAACTTAGATCAGGAATTGCTTGCATTGACGCTAGAGCATTCCTCCCTACCCTTCATGCTTGCGCACAAAAACCGCTTCGATGATGCTCTAATGCGAACGAAAAGCGAAGAGATGTCCAACCTACCAACGGGCAGTGATAGCGCGAAAGTACGTGACGGCAAGGTCGGTTCCCGAACAATACTAAGCAACAGAACGCTCGCCAGAATCGACGAAACCTGGCGAGAGCAGATAACGCCGGTACTCGGGTTCAATAACTACGATGAAATGTTAGCAGAACTCGAATAACTTCAATTGGGTTTGGTTGGCTGAAAGGTTCTCAACGATTACTTTAATTTCAGGAGGCGCTTAGTAGGGCCGCTTACTAAAATCCTGCCTCTGGTGCCAGCCAGCCAATTTTCCGCGGTTCATCCCAGGACACCTGAAGTGATTAAGCTTCAGTTGCTGACAAAGACTGTTATGAACCACCGACCATAACGGATCTAATTGGGCTACTGGTAAACAAGGAAATCACAATTCAGTGACATCTAATTAACAATAGCCTGGTAAACAAGCGTCCTGAGCTCACGGCGAATAGGATAGGTTGTAGATGGCATCAACTGCGTCAGAAAAATCACCCACATTTCCTTTTCGGGATCCAGCCAGAACATCGTGCTAGCCGCACCCCCCCAGTGATGTTCGCCTGTTGAAGTCATCATCTTCGCTTTGATCGGATCCAATACCACCGCGAATCCCAAACCAAACCCAATACCATCGTAAGTCGTTTCACTCCAGACTGGCTGCCCCATGGCCGCCATATCTTTGCCATCCGGCAAATGATTAGTCCGCATATATTCAACGGTCACCGGAGAGAGTAGACGTTTATCTGAGAACACCCCCCCATTCATTAACATCTGACAAAACCGAGAATAGTCATTGATAGTGGATACCAGGCCACCACCACCCGAGTATATGCTGGCAGGCTCCCTGTATTCACTAGTCGTAGCAGCATCCAGTAATTTAAGCCCACCCCGCGCTGATAAAGGCGGTGGCGCGGAATCCCCCATCACTGGACCAACGCTCGGGCGGTACAGTGACGCAAACATTGCGTGATTAGCCTCGAGCACATGAAACCCCGTGTCATGCATACCAAGCGGTTCAAATATCCTGGTGGTTAGAAATTTTTCTAAAGATAAACCGGACCAGACCTCTACCAATCTACCTAACACATCTGTTGAGACGCTGTAGTTCCATTCCGTACCAGGCTCACTTATCAAAGGAATCTCAGCAAGTGCTTTTACCCAGCCTTCGAGGCTCTTGTGAGCTGATGGATGGGTAATTCCCTTCGCGCGGTACTCAGCATCCACTACATTTTGATTCATAAAGTCATAAGTTAATCCGGAAGTGTGCGTCAGCAGATGCCATATCAGCATCGGCTGAACTACCGGTTTTGTATGTCCAACGTCGCCATTCTGCCAGACAACCTGACTGGAAAATTCCGGCAGATAATCACTCACCGGATGATCTAACTGGAAGCAACCTTCTTCAAACAGCATCATCGCCGCGACACTGACAATGGGTTTAGTCATGGAATATATTCTGACCACAGTATCTTCAGAGAAAGCTTTTCCCTCTGCCAGATCGGCCATGCCTGCGGCACGAAAGTACGCCGCTTTTCCGAACCTACCCACCAGCACACTGGCACCGGCAACACGTTCACTGGCGATCAGTTCGTCCAGCCAACCCGAAACTCGAGACAATCGATCCTTTGAGAGTCCCACCAAATGGGGATCCACAACTTTAATCATCGCAACACCAATATTTTCATCCTCGAAGGGCCATTGTACGTTGTTAAAGGGGAGTTCTCTTCGATAGAAACGTCCCAAATTACAGAATCACCCGATGACAATAGCTGGTTCCGCCATGAAAGAAGTGATTGAAGAATTAGAAAAGCCAGGTGAGGCTTGATGCCTCGGGCACAAAACCTAGCAGTAGGCATACTGAGGTGAAGACCTTCCCAAACCGGGAGGCTGTCAGCTATACGATGTTGGTCACTACAGCGCACTGGTTATTCGTGGCGAGGACAACAATATGCGCGCCGTCGTTTACGCCTGCTTTTTCTCAAGCATAGAGTTACCACTTGTCTAACGTTTCAGGCCTAACTCAGCTAGCACCTGTAGACGCGAAATATGTATTCTAGGGCCCCTGCCTGACACCGGCACTCGCCCACCACTAGCCGCTATCATCAGGCGAAAAATCGAAGAATCTTATGCTACAGTCGACGATTTCGCGCTTGCCTTTGTCCTGGCGCAGGACACACCTTTTATCATCGTTTGACTAAAAAGTCGCTCTGCCCGCTTAGTCCAAAGCAATATCGATACTGACCGCCGTAGCAACTACAGAATAAAACCCATTAACAGCGAATATTTGGCCGGGATAATTATTCCCGGCATTGGTGAAACACTATTTTTTTTGTAGTACACACCATTTATTAGCTATGCTGACCTCACGACTCACTAATGTTCAATGACCGGAGGAATCATGGATCCAAAGCTACAGGAACTACTGGACAAAAAGGCTTGTGAAGAAGTCATCATGCGATACGGACGCACCCAGGACTGGTTAGACACACCGGGACAAGAAAGTTGCTTTTGGCCTGATGCCGATATCGATTTCGGCTTCTTTAAGGGTAACGGCACTGATTGGGTCAAAACTGTCATGCCACATGAAAAAGAAGCCATGCGCAGATGGCACATGTCGACAAGTGTGATCATCAAGATTCACGGCGACAAAGCCGTAGGTGAATGCTACGGGATCGCTGTCGGCACTGCGGCTGACGATGAAGGTACCCTAAGCGACAGTATGTACGGTGGCCGCTACCTTGATGAACTGGAAAAAAGACACGGAGAATGGCGAATCTCTAAACGTACCTACATACTAGATTGGTCCCATTCATTTCCGAACTCAATTGGAGCGATGACACCGGATGAATTTGCGCTGAACATTCTACAAATCCGTGAGCCAGATCATCCCCTGTACCGACCGCTGTAGGCTGCAACCTGGTTCTCTTTTGATCTGCCGGATATTGACAGTACTGACAACTAAACTTGTCGGTAATTTAGCGTTACCGGAGGAACCTATGTAAACATCAAAGATTCAATCTGAGCTGTGGCGGTATCGAAGACTTTCTCGTAGAACGCTGGTCTCAATACTAGTCAGGAATCAATTCTGACACTAGCACATCAAATTTGGTGCTGAAGGTCTCCGTAGCATAAAACGAAAACATCGTTTTATACTCCGGGTTATCAAACCTAACGACTAGAGGGAGGAGACGGCCCACCTTCACAATTGAAGCTGTGAAACAGGCTCAAGGGTTTTTAATACTGATCGAGCTGTTACTTCACACAGCGTTCCGTTGTAACCTGGATGGAAGGCAAACATCTACCTGCTCCGGCAGAATCGACCGCCGCCTGGACAGCGTTCCTTGATCACGTGGCAAGGCAACCTGCATTATGGCTCGTGTCGTCCGGATCGAACGACACGAGCCCATTACCGGTTCATGTGAAACGTTGTAATGCTACAGATGAGGCACCGCGCCATTGGAGCAAATCCCCTCAGGCGTAAAGATGCTGTCTTGTGGGTCCAAGCCAAGAAACGTCGTCACCGCCGTCTCAGAGCCAGCGGCACCGACAGCAGGAATCTCATGCAACTCTTCTAGGCTATCTTGAAAACCTTCAATTGGTATCAATAACTGAGGATGATCAAACGGTGCTTTGCTGTATTTCACCCGATCATCTGTAAGCGATACCATGAAGGCCGTCAGATCGTCTTTTTCGACATCACTTAAACCTAGCGGACGAATATTCGGGCTCAGATCATGCAGATTCAAGCCACAAAAGTTGCCGCCACGATCATAGAATTCAACCACCTGTTTCAAGGTTGCCATACCGCCATTATGGAAATACGGGCCCGTTAACTCCGAGTTACGTAGTTGTGGTGTTTTGAAGGCACCGTCTACAGCAACCCGCTGAAACTCTGGAACGATCGATGCACCAGGATCACAGAAACCGTCAGCATCAGCATCGGCACAAACGATGTTGCCTCCCTCACCCGTCGCAGGAATTTTTTCATTACCCTTTATCGGGAATCCCATACTCTGGATACCACTACGGTTAAACAAGGCCTGTCTCGAGAAGGCTAAAGGCTTGCCGTTAAGGTCCTTACCACCCCGACCAATATCATCCATCGTTGGTGTGACGCCTAGGTTATAATAACTAGCGTCATACAGCGCAAACCCTTCTGCCATCGGCATAGGCTCAATTATCTCATCGCGCGCATACCTCACTGTCGCGTTACTCAGTTCAGGACCAACATGGCAAGCCACGCATCCGCCTTTACCTGTAAAGACATTAAGGCCGCTAAGTTCTTCGGCGCCAAAGCCATCATTCAATTCGCCTGTCTCCATCCATTGATCGTACGGTGTCCGGTCGGCAATCAGATCCGACTGGTACAGCATGACTGAAATACCGAAGATCATGGCAAAGTTTGCCTCTGCCTGAGTAAAACGTGCCTTCTCTGTTGATGCATCAGGGGCGGTCAAATATTGACCATACGTTGACAATTCATCAACCGCATCAGGCGAACTGGCTTCCGTTGCCGTGGCTTCTGTGCTTGTTCCCTCAATCGTTTCAACGACCAAATAACCAGCCGTCACTTCAGATGAAACCTGAGCCTGACTTAACTCAAACCTACCGTCAAACCCCCAGTACTCTGGCTTGAACGCTGCATAAACGAGCGTTTTATAGTCGACATTAAGACCAGGAGATGGACTCAATGAAAGTGCACCCAGCACGCTATCGTCCGGATCAACAATCTGTTGGCCCAGCGGAACTATGGCTGCGCTTCCCCTCAGTAGCTTCTTGCCTATTTCTGGGAACGTGCGAGCGTTGCCAGCACTCGGATTACCAAAAGACATTTCAAAATGACTTGTAGCGGGGCCAACTGCCTGTGATGCCAGACTCGCATTGTTCAGAGCAATAGCTTCCTGCAAAACCGAACCATCACTTTGCTGCACCCAAACTTTTGCATTCTGATCCTGCTGACCAAACGCGTTTTGGCCGTTGAAGTCGCTACTGGCGCGTCCATCCCAGAACTGGTGGAAATTAAACACGGCATTATGGTTCGTCGGTGCGTTACGAGCTGCCACACGACGTATGGTGTCTGTGCTCGCCATATAAACTGCGTTCGCCCGTTCAGCATTAAAGACTGGATCTACTAACCGAACACCCCAATCGACAGGCTGGGCTTCCACAGTGCCCTTAAAAAAGGTCAGAAAAACACCCATGGACCCGGTGATATCGTTACTGTTACCCGCCGCCGGACCAATGCTACCGTCATAATTCTGGACATAATCCTGAATGTTCTTGACGAAAGGATAGTCTGAAGCCACAACGCTTTCGTTCGGCCCCGCAGTGTGGAAAACATTATCGGGACTGCCTTGCGCGTCAAAGTAGCCTTTGATATCTCCCTCTCGTTCATTAACAAAACTCAGTAATGCCGGATTCATCTGATTCTGAAATCGCCCGTCAGCACCCGCCTTGTAGTGGCAACTCGCGCAAGCCTGAATGCCATCACTACCTACTTGCATGTCCCAGAAAAGTGCCTTGCCTAACTTAATCGCTGCCTCACGGTCGCGAACAAATTCGTCAAGATTATCTGGCAGAGGAACTCCCCCATCACTTATCACCGCCGTGCGCAAGGATTGCAGACCATGAGTGGCCGCCTCAAACGGTGTGGTAATTGGCGAAATCGGTACCGGTTCAACGGGAACCGGTTCTAGATCCACAACAGCAACAGGCGCAACTGGATCAACGGGAGCAGTTGGATCAACAGGCGCAGTTGGATCGACAGGCGCTGTTGGGTCAACAGGCGCTGTTGGATCAACAGGCGCCAGATCTGCAACCGTTTCTTCTAACTTTGCAATTATGTCCCCTCCTGCTTCCACTGGAATAACGACTGGGTCAGGGGACAGATCTACCAATGAGGTCGCGACACCAACACCAGCAACCACGACTGTTAGCGTCTCGCCATTTATGTAACCGTCATTACCAATGATTGGTCGCTCGACATAGTCAAACGAACCGGCCAAGGGATCAGGCCCTGGCGTCAACACCACCTCAATAAACTTCTCGCTCTGGTCGGTAGTAATGGTAACAACGCCCGTTGCTGCAAATGATTGAAAAGAAGCATAACCAGCGATGATAACGCGATTGTCAGGCAGGATTTCAAACGCCTCAAGCACAACGTCAGTTCCCACATGAACGATTGGCTCTGGTGGTGCATTTATGACAGAAACCACTTTAAACTGTTGGAGTCCATCACTGGAGATCGCCAAGACCTCTACGAAGTCGTTCGCCTCGTCTACATTATCCAGCGTAGCGGGGCTAATAGGCTTGTTGACAATGTCATAACCGGGTACCGGATCAAGCTGAACCGTTGCTCGACCAATCTCGATCCGAGTACCGTCAGCTTTGACCAACTGGGCAATCACAAAACCGCCTTCATCCTCTTCGCCATCTTCTTTCGTCAAATTGCCTTCGACAACCCAGCGATTACCAGGCCGCCACAGTGCTTCACCGACGGTGAGTTCTGACAGTGTCACTGGATCAACAGGCGCAGTTGGGTCAACAGGCGCTATTGGGTCAACAGGCGCTATTGGGTCAACAGGCGCTATTGGGTCAACAGGCGCAGTTGGATCGACAGGCGCCAGATCTGCAATCGTTTCTTCTAACTTTGCAATTATGTCCCCTCCTGCTTCCACTGGAATAACGACTGGCTCAGGGGACAGATCAACCAATGAGGTCGCGAAACCAACATCAGCAACCGTGACTGTTAGCGTCTCGCCATCTATGTAACCGCCATTACCAATGATTGGTCGCTCGACATAGTCAAACCCACCGGCCAAGGGATCAGGCACTGGCGTCAAATCCACTACAATCCGCTTCTCGCTCTGGTCGGTGGTAATAATAGCAACGCCCGTTGCTGCCGTACCTTGGAAAGAAGCATAACCAGCGATGATAGCGCGATTGTCAGTCAGGATTTCAACCGCCTCAATCACAACGACAGTTCCCACGTGAGCGATTGGCTCTGGTGGTGCATTGATGACAGAAACCACTCTAAACTGTTGGAGTCCATCACTGGAGATCGCAAAGACCTCTACGAAGTCATTCGCCTCGTCTACATTATCCAGCGTAGCGGGGCTAATAGGCCGGTTGAGAATGTCAAAACCGGGTACCGGTTCAAGCTGGACCGTTCCTCGACCAATCTCGATCCGATTACCGTTGGCTTTGACCAACTGGGCAATTACAAAACTGCCAACATCCGGGGTGCCATCTGCTTTGGTCAAATTGCCTTCGACAACCCAGCGATTACCAGGCCGCCACAGTGCTTCAGCGACGGTGAGTTCTGACAGCGTCACTGGCGTCACTGGCGTCACTGGATCGACCACACCAGGTTGGGCGGATACAAGCTTATTCAAAGGATATGCATCAAGCGCGTCTTCAACACCATCACCATCATCGTCACGGTCGGCGTTGTTACCCACACCATCGGCATCGGTATCTAGTGTTTCAGTAGGATCCAATGGAAACGCGTCACCGACATCTGCAACACCGTCATTGTCGTCGTCGGCGTCTGCATTGTTACCTGTCCCGTCTGAATCAGTATCAACGGTTTCAAACCCGTTTAACGGAAAAGCATCAAGGAAATCTTCAACGCCGTCACCATCATCGTCAGTGTCTACATTGTCCCCCACGCCATCGGCATCAGTATCTAGTATTTCTGAAGGGTTCAATGGGAGCGCGTCAAGGGCATCCGCAACGCCGTCGTTGTCGTCGTCACTGTCTGCATTGTTACCTATGCCATCGTTGTCGCTATCCAGTGCCTCATTAGGGTCCCGGGGAAACGAATCTTCCGTATCAGGAGTACCATCGTTATCGTCATCAAAATCCACCACGTCAGGATAACCATCATCATCGCTATCTGGCGCTTCTTCAGTCACCTCAACATTTTGGAACACATTCTCTGGTGTTGTTTCCTCGGAAAATTCAGCAACACTCGTTTCACCACCGGTCACCGAAATTACCGCGTCCTGAATGCCATACAGTCCCGACTGCCCGACCTGCTTGGCCGTTTCAGACACCGGGTCAAGATCATTATCTGCCACTACCACATTGTACATTGCAACAGAATCCGATACTGCCTTAAGCATCTCGGTCTCATAGAGAACCGTTGGCGTAACCTCCGCCGTTGCTTCACTAAGAACCTTTTCGATAGTCTCGCTTGAAGTAAGATCAAGATCATCCTTTGACTCCGTGCTCGTGAAGAGCCCGTTGGCGACTGCCTTGGTCAAAAGCACTGCTGCTTCGATAGAATCATCCTCGTCATTGGCTATGATCGTCGCCGTTTGAAGCAAAAAACCCACCATCGAATTCTTTCGTTGAATGGCTTTTGCGTTCTCATCTCCAGCCTCCGCGTCCTTCCAACCATCAGATTTGTGCAGGGCTTCAACCTCACCTTCGACTCCCATCACTTCCAGCGCCTTAGCCGTTCCCACAACGTCTCCTGCCCAGTGAAGTACCGTTGATAGTGGTGACACGTACGCGAAATCGCTAGTATTTTCTGGGACTTTTCCTAACAGCAAGAAATCGGGCAATGCCTTCCCGGTTACGGTATCTTTGCCACCTATTGATATGATTTTTGCGCCACTGCCTTCTGATATGCCAAGCAAAGGGATATTGAAATAACCGTTCTCATCCGTCTTGCCGCTTGGCTCGCCTTCGTCTTGTTCATTGTTACCATTAGTATCAATAAACACATCGGCACCTGAAATAGGCCCATCCACCACGCGACCTTCAAACGCATCGGTAACGCTTATTTCCAGAGGCTGATTGTCGGTTAACAATCCGTCCGTCACTTGCACCGTAACCAAATACTCGTTATCTCCGTCAGCGTCAGCCGGTTCCTCAAAATCTGGTTCGGCAACAAACGACAAGTCGCCAGAGGAGGTCATAACAAAAAGGGATTGGTCATCGCCAGAAGCAATCGAATAGCTGAGCTCATCGCCGTTCGCGTCTGTGGCTCTCACCGATCCCACGTTGACGGACCCTTCCAGCACAGCCGGCGCTTCAAAGTCAGCGAGGACGGGCGCCTGATTAATTAACCCTGAAGGTGCAGCGCTATTATCGCCGCCGCCGCCACCGCCACCGCCACAAGAAGCCAAACCCAGTATTGAAATAATACCTATTACCCGAAAAGGTACGGCGATCAAATCAAGCAGGCGGTTGCGCGAGTTGTGTTGCACACCCCTGCCCGAGTGATCTAAAAAAGCCGCAATTTTCAGTTTCGTTTGCATGATGATTTTCCTTATCCCACATTATTGAATTCAATTGTTCTAACGCCGTTCGCTCTAAAAAAAACTCGAGAACCCTTGGGCGATTTCCGTGCCAACGTACGACCTAAAAGCTTCTCTGCACTTTTAAACAAGTTATCCCGCTGGCCAAGACCGACGTTACTTAGGCCTTACTTAGGTCTTACTTAGGCCTTACTTAGGCCTTACTTAGGCCTTACTTAGGCCTTACTTAGGCCTTACTTAGGCCTTACTTAGGCCTTACTTAGGCCTTACTTAGGCCTTACTTAGGCCTTACTTAGTAACTTTTTTCCTCACGTACTTCGTCCCCTCCCTTCTTATCTCGGGACCTTAATGGACCGAAGTAGGTCCACGCTGCTCACTAAACAAACGTTTGTTACTACTCGTGAACGTTTGTTATTATTCGTAATTCTTGGCTACGCCTGAACCCACAAAACCAAAGCCGCCGTTGCTATGTCGAGTCAAATACAATGGCGACCATTTCCAGCCCCCAGCATGTTTCCCTAAGCTATTGTGATTCCATTAGTTTCAGTGATTTAAATGCAGCCTCGCCCAAAGGTGATGTCTTTATGATGGCGGATATTACACGGTTCTGATTACATTGACTCACTTTTAGTTACATTTGGTTACATTTGGTTACAATTGATGCATAAAGAAGTATATACATTGGGATCTGGAACTCCACAGAACACCCCTTGGACAAACATGGTTTGGCTATGCACAAGCAGGACTAGAGGCCTACCGCTCAACGCTGCTGTCGGACACGAGATGCTGCGATTTATCAATGCCCTAATGAAACCACCGGCAGACATCGCCAAGACCCAGCCCTTTAAGAAAACGCTTTCAAATAGCCCAACTCGCGTCGCGTTATGGGATTAATTTTGCGAACTGCGACAGTGAGTATCAACAAAGAAATAGGTTTTTACAGACCAAGGGGTCGTAATCAGAAGCCTTGCAGGTATTCTTGGAATTGGCAGTGAACATGGACAAACGCTACCGAACCAATCTCATTCAGCGTGGTATTCATGATCTTCCAACCGGCCGAGCATGTAAGACTGGAGTCCGAAGATTAGTTCTTGGCCAAAGATATAGCACTCATGGATCGCTGGACGGAGCTTTACCTGAACGGTTAGCGGGTAGGCACTAGACCAGCGCAAGCAGCAAGCAGAAAAAAGCGTGGCAGAAGCGTGGCAGAAGCGTGGCAGAAGCGTGGCAGAAGCGTGGCAGAAGCGCGGCAGAACCGCGCCCCCCCCCGGATTCGAGTCGGATTAGTTACCGAACGTCATTTCCACTTCAACACCATACGTCGTGCCCAACTGGATGCCACCGGTGCAGAAAAGGACAGAAAGACAACCAACAGTCTCGAATTGCTCGTCAAGTAGGTTTTCGCCGAACGCTGTGACGCGAAATTGCGCCCAGTCATAAGCGATTTGCGCACTCACGAACTCCGTCTCCGGAATCTCAGTACCATCGTCGTTAAAAGTATCAGTATCCTGCGCGTCCACATAGTTATACTTCGCATGGAACGACAGTTCACCCGGCCCCAACTGCATCCTGTACGTCCCTCCAAAGCCAAAGGTCCACTCCGGCGCGTACTTAGGATTAAAGCCAGAGGCATCTACCGGAACGCTATCGTCGGTTACTTCGTCAGCGGGAATGGCTCCTATCGAAAAAAACTCGTCGTATTCTGCGTGAAGAAAACCCACCGTAGCAAAAAAGTCCAGGTTTTCATTAGCCACAAACCGTGTCTCCATCTCGACCCCGTAATACTGAACCGAAGACTGGTTTTCCCAAACCGTAGCAACCGTGTTGGTGTCTTCATCCCGCACCACATTAGAGTCCTGCTTATCTTTAAAATCGTTTAAGAATACGTTGGCATTCACCTGCAGCCGATTATCCATCCACTGAGACTTAATACCGACCTCCCAGGATTCAGCAGTCTCTGGGTCGTATTGATTGCGATCAAAATCACGGATGTTTTGGTTTACCCCATAGAACCCACCGCTTTTGAATCCCTGCGCGAATGATCCAAAGAACATCAGGTCGTCAGTCTGATGGTAGGCAAAACCAACCTTTACCGTCGTTTCGCTCCAGTCGTTATTCAGCGCAATGTGAGGAACGTCAAAATTAAACGGATAACGCAGTCTTGCCGCGCCTTGATAAGCCTGATATCCCACGAAGTCCTTTTCGTCATTAGTCCAGCGAAGCCCCCCGGTCAGAATCAGTTTTTCGGTAACCTCGAAGTCGACCTGCCCAAAGAATGCTATAGATTTGGTCTTTTGGGTTTGAAAAAGGCGCTGGTCAAAACCGGCACCAAGCGCTTCACCAAAATTTTTACCGCCAGGAGCAAAGCTAACATCACACCACAAGGTGTCGTTACCGGGTACCATATTGCTCGCACATATTGCCGTGTCAGCTGCCGAGTTGGCCAAATCGCCAGCAGCGGGCGGGATAACAATCGACCAGAACGAGCCGACGGTTGCCCAGTCCTGATTATATTCGCTGTCAAGATAATAGGTACCCAAGACAAAATCAAAACGCTCGTAACCACCTTCAAGGCGCAACTCCGTGCTGAATTGGTCGTAGTCGTTCCTGTTATCAATGAATATGAAGTCAAGGGCGCTGCCGTCAAGCTCCGAGATTTCGTCCTCGTAGGGAGTGTCGTGATACCCCGTTGTTGATATCAACGTCAAATTGTCGTTAATTTGGTACTTCATGGTCAATGAGACGACATCGTTGCGATAGTCGCCCGCGTTACGCTGGTTGGTATCCACCGAATCCCCAACGCTACCAAGGACCTTACCGTCCCCTGCGCAATCCCCGAAAATTAGGCAAGGAAACGTGAACGGAATACCTTCAACCACCCCGCCACTATTGTTCCAATTTGTAGGCGCGCTGCCATCGCTGGCGTTGTTGTATCGATCGAAGGCAAACAGGGCATCAAATTTTTCGTTTGGCTCCCACAGCAGCTGAATGCCGAAGTTTTCATAATCAACCTTCGGCGCATGGCCACCGTCGAACGTTCGATCTAGCGGTCCATCTGACTTAACGCTGGCGTAAAAAACCTTTGCGGCCAAGGTGTCGACAATAGGAAAATTGAGCAAAGCTCGCACTTCCTCTTGACCGTAGCGCCCCGCCGTCGCTCTGATCTTGCCGCCCAGCACACCCGTGGGTCTGGTGCGAATTACGTTGATTACGCCACCCACTGTATTTCGACCGAACAAGGTCCCCTGGGGGCCGCGGAGTACTTCCACACGTTCCACATCGAAATTCTGGACGATCCGGCCGGAGTCTGAATTAAAAAATATACCATCCAGAGATACTGCAATGGGGTTATCAAATGATTTTTCGCCGATGGCGCTTCCTGCAATACCGCGAATGATCACCCGTGTGCCGGCACCCCCGCCGCCTGCTGCGCCTTGGTTAAAAACAACATTAGGCGCATATCCCTCGATGTCTGCCAGGTCTCGAATAGTAGAGTCCTGAAGTTCTTTCGACAGCGCGGTCATGGAGATTGGAACGTCCTGCACGGATTCTTGCTTTTTACGTGCGGTAACAATGATTTCTTCGATTACTGCCCTGTTTTCAGCAGACGAAGCGGTTGAAACCCCGAGGGTTCCAAGTAGAAATGTAATTACGATTAGTAGCTTAAAACTCATCGCTGTGCCCTCTTAGTTAGTTAACTAAATAGTCACTTTTGCTATTTGGGGTTTCTTCTCGGCTACCTGGATTAGCTGCAATCTCTACAAGGCCAAGATTTTCATTCTTCGCATAGCAGGCTAACGGCATCATCAAGCGTGGACCTGATGATATAGTCGCTATGGTGATTTTCATCAATGTGTCGTGACACATTTTTATCCCCAGTTAGCAAACGTACGTTTTTAATGTCCTCTTAACTTTTTTTAAAGTCAAGCTTTAAATTTTACGGATTAAGGGCAGTAGCTTTGATGCCCAGGTCTTTACTTAATTGGCATGAACCCTGCCAAAATAATGGAGGGTGTTTCTGGAGCCTCTAGAAAGTGAATAAGTTAAACCGTTCGTCTTTTTAGGGACCAGTTAGTTTTAGATGCTCGAAACATCCTGTCTTTGTGGCAGACGCTGTTATCGGCACCGGTTTTTATCAACAGAAGTAGTGGTAGATGTACCAGCGATCAGTCAAAAATTTGACCCCAACCCAAGTTGGGTTTCCGAATCGATGTAAACCTAACTAAGCAGATGAGGTGCATTGTGTTGCCCTGGCGGCTTTTCGACGAGGTCTAAAGTAGTAACGCTAGCCAGCACATTGATTGCCTTAAATCAGAAAAACCGGCAGGGGCTGGGGCGAACACACCCTACGGTGGGAATATCTGTGCTGATAATATTTAGACCCCAGAGAGCGCGCCCTAACTTGGCGCAAGTTTAATTCTAAGATCCAGCCATATCGCTATTTTTTATGAGAATGTGGTCTCCATGACCTTTATCAAGCTTTAGCAGGTCGGGAAAAAAATAAGCCAGAAAAACCATACTCAACATCAGCATGGCTGCGGAGAAAAGCAAAGCGACGTCTATACCAACGAATTCTGCCAACGCACTAACTGGTATGACGCCAATCGGCATCAACCCAAAAGTCATCATCATGATAGCCATCACCCTGCCACGAATATCTGGCCGCACAATAAGCTGGATAATACTCATGTTGAGAGAGCCGAACACAGAGCTGAAAAAACCCGTCGCGGCACCCAGGATTAGCGCCATACCCAGGTTTTGTGACAGCGCAAAAGCAGCGACTGCTATCCCCCAAAGGTATGCGCTGACGAACATGACGCGGCCTTTGCGTTTAATGTCGCCCAGTCGAGCCAATATCATCGAGCCAAAAAATGCCCCGGCGCCCATGCTGGTTATCAGTAAACCCAAATCATCTGGACCACCACTGATGACGTCCTTATTGAATGCGGGCAACAGAAACGACGCTGAGAAGCCGAAGGTAAAAGGCACAAAGCTCATGATTAGCAAACCTAGAATAATCTTGTTCTGCCACATGTAAGCAAACCCCTCCTTAACGTCATCAAGTGGAGAAGCGTTATTCGACGCAGCTGGAAGACCAACACAATTGACCATGGTTGTTGCAATGACTGCAACCAAATAGAGTCCCGCAATCAGAAAGAAGACAATACCAACACCGATTGTTGAAGTGGTGTTGCCCGCCGCAAATACGGCGATAAACACACCCGCAATCGCTGGACCAAGAATCCTAGACAGATTAAAGGTCGCACTCTGCAAAGCCATGGCATTAACCAGATTAGCCTCACCAACGACTTCTGGAATCAAAGCACTTCTCGCGGGCATAGAGAAGGATAAAACTGTGCCGTTAAAGAGCCCAATAATGATGAAATGCCAGAAATGAACTTCTCCTGTGAAAATGATGTAAGCCAGAAACGTGGTCGCAATGGCATTAAACAACTGTGCTACGACGATGATTGGTTTCTTCGGCAACCGGTCAGCTATCACTCCTCCCGCCAGAGAAAATACGAATGATGGCAGCATGAACGACAGCATCACCCAGGTCAGGGCCATGGGAGAGTTCGTCATGTCATAGATCAGCCAGCCACGCGCCACGATTTGCATCTGCATCGCAAATGATGCCAGCAGATTGGCGAACCATAGAAACCGAAAATCTCTGATTGCCAGCGAGCCAAAGGTCCCAGGATAGTAACGTTCGACCGAACTATCTTCACTGGGCGAATCATTGTGCTGTTGAACGTCATCTAAACTCAAGACAGAGTCGCCTGGCCTTTGGTGGATCCAACAGTATAGAACCCGTTGGGGGCGGAACTAAAGCACACTAAAGACAAGCCCCAACAGCTAGGCGATAATTTCTACTAGAAATAGTGGTCCAGCCTTCACCCCATCTCAGGCAATACAAAAACAAAGACCCTCTAGGATGACTAACGATTGCGGGTCATGTTATGTTGCCTTGTCGTATTTTTTTTGTATCAACTCTGGCGACAAAACTAATCGCAACTGGCACCGTAAACGGCGTCAGGACCTTCGCTTACTGTCACACTACGTGACTCCTCGTGCCTGGAGAAACATACATGAATAAAATCAAAGGAACCCATACCATTTTGGGCTTGGCTCTGAGCGCAGCCGGCTCAGCGTTATTTTTGAGCCTCGTGGCGCTTGCGCCCGGAGTCGCAGCGACTGAGGCTAATCTGACTCGCTTCGGGCCAGCGACCTATGAGCTTCTGCAAGGCAAACCAACCACCTACTCGGCTAAATTTAGGGCCATTGATGGTCCGGCGAAGCTGGTCCTTCAGGACGAAGGTATCGACACCGCATGGATAAAGATCAACGGTCGCAGCGTCGTCGAGCCGAAAGACTTTAGCGGCAACGGCCAGGTCGTCGTAGGATTGACAATTAATAAGAGCAACACCATCGAGGTAACCGTTCCCGGCAGGCGCAGTGGGACCCTCGGGGTTCGCGTGACCCAAGTCACCCAGGCGGAATTAGGGCTCATGCGCCAAGGCTACTTTGGGCTCAATACGACCAACATCGAACGCCAGCGAATTTTCTACAACACCCTGGGCTTGATAGGCGAGATCTATCCGGCAGGGCCAGAGACGAGTACCACCTTTGCGCAGGCGCTCGGCTTCCCGAACGATTACCTTATCCACGTCTCGCTACATAGCCTTGAAGATCCGCCTACACCGCCATTCGTCGACACCGTGCAATTCAGGGGAGACTCCTATCGCGACGAACCGCCATACGCCGAACTGAATCGCATCGGGATGACCTACGCCACCTACTCAACCAACGATCTGGATGGCGACTTTGCCTACCTAAAGGCGCAGGGTGTGGAATTCGTTTCAGCACCGGCTAAAGCGCCCAATGGCGAGAGATTCGTGTTCTTAAAGGACCAAGACGGCACCTTCTTAAAGTTAATCCAGACCGTCGGAGGTGAGGAGCCAACCCCGGGGCCCGACCTCGTGCGGCTAGTGAACACGAATATGAACGTCACTGATCTGCAAAGGTCTCGCGAGTTCTACCGACTGCTCGGGTTCACTGAATCTAAACCCGGATCGCTGGCTGGCTCCGGTGAGTTTGCCGCAGCACACGGCTTTGATGGACCGATCGAGTTCGAAGGGCAAGACATTAGCCTTGGTGACGGTACCGATCGGGCAACGCTTCAGTTGCGGCAGTGGAAGAGCCCCCACAACGATGCACCACCCTACCCGCCACCGGTAAATCACCTTGGCATCGACCGGATAAATTTCTATGTGAAAGATCTAACTGCGACGATAAAGACGATGACTGAACTCGGTTATGAACAATTGGGCCCAATCGGCGGCGGCACCGGGTTCGGCATCGTATTCTTCTTTGATCCTGACGGGATTAAGGTTCAGTTGGCGGGACCGCGGGACGAATAGGAGGGGTAAAAAACCTATTTGTTCAGCATTGTGCGTTGGCCCGTAACCGGTCCTTTACACCCGCACGACCACCGTTCCCGCGACTAAGTCATGTAAACAACGACGACGTTTTCCAAAAATTAATGCCTGGTCGAGAACGGGCAACAAAGCAACCCAAGGCACTACGGCCATAAAAAGTAGTGGGAAAAATAGAGCCCGAATGAAAATCAGCTTCCATAAGGGTGCAGGAACGAAGGGTGCAGGAACGAAGGGTGCAGGAACGTACGCGCGCTGGTGCGCATCACCATCGTTTTTCGCGCTGTCATAAAGGAGGCTCGACGCCGGCACAATAGCAATGCCCATTACCCATTTCCCCAGCGTTTGACCGCGTCGCCAAAGCGTATAGCCATTCAAGATAACGTAGGCAACGACTGCCAACAAAAATACCCACAGCATCATCAAACCCACGTTGGCGTAGTCATCTGCATCCTCCATGACATCAGTGATCGTCAGCAATAACAAGGCCAGGGCAGGCACTAAAACAGCATCAACTAACGTTGCAACAAGGCGTCGAAAACGACCGGCCAACAGTAGCTCACTGCTCATCATCAACCCCTATCTGGAATACCAGAAACGCGTTGCCACCCCGCTGTTGACCCACATAACTGTAACCGGAGCTGACAAGTAACAAGTCATCGGCGATCATCGCCCCATGAGCATCAAAAGCGCCACCCGAGGTTACCACGTTATTGACGGACCTATAATCACGCCAGGAATCATGAGACCACAGGCGTTTTCCAGATTCCGCGGCTATAACCTCAAGAATGCCATCCATGCTACCCGCCACTACGATATCGTTGCTGGCAATAATGGCCGCAGAGAATCCGAAGACGCACTCCAAGTCCGGACACCTCGAACCCCGAGAGTATTTCCAGCGCCGTTCGCCAGTCTCAATATCCAACGCATACAATCCTGGAGTGGGCTCTCCCGGGGAGGAAAACCCGACAATTTTCTTATCGCTAATCGGCACATAAACCAGCCCAAGGGACTCATTGGCCGCCATGCCCCAATGCACGCCACCAATAATACCGCCGCGCCCCAGCTTTTGGGTCCACACCACCTCGCCGGTCTCCGGGTCCATAGCGTGCGCGTCTGCTGACTTCTGGCCGGCAATCACCAACTCTCGGCCGGCTTTGCTTTTCACAAGCATCGTCGCCGCGCCAAAATCTACATCAGGGCCCGTAGGGTCTGGACAGTTAGGGTGATTAAGAGCCTCAAGGTTACAGGCTGCTGTATACGCGTCGTTAGCCGTGAACTGACGAACCCAACGCACCTCACCAGTTTTAGCGACTACAGCAAAAATCGAATCACTGGTCTCAGTGGTCGGATGTGAATAGTTTTGTCCTGTACCGAAGAAAATTAAACCCCGCTTGGCGTCATAACTCGGGGCAGCCCAGACTGGAGCACCACTGGGCCCGTATTCCTGAACGAAGAGCCAGTGGCGTTCAGTCGGCTGGGCTATGGCTTCTATTGTCGGGATATACCAGAGCTTCGCCCCCGTCTTGATGTCGAAAGCCGCCATCCCACCGCTGGTCGTACAGCAACCGTAAATGGGGTTAACCGCGTAGCCTACTTCCTTAGAGGACACCGGCAGAATCACCGTATCGCCAAGCAATAGTGGGGAACCTGAGTACCAAGGAGCAGGTTCATCTTCCACTGTCGCATGCCAAATGAACTCGCCATCGACGGCATCTATCGCGAACATACCATCATTGCGATCATTGAAAATCAAAATACGTCGCTTACCGATCCAGCCCTGAAGTATGGTGCTGCTAATCGGCCCTTCGTGTTCGTAAACCCAGCGCTCGCAGCCGGTTTCTCGTTCAAGCGCCACCAAGCCGCGTCCGCCATCCCCAAGAAAAATAGTGTCCTCCGTCACCAATGGATATGACCGTGGGGTCGTGCTTGCCAATCCATAAGCCCACTTAAGGGTGAGCTTGGCAGCATTGCCCGAATCAATCGTTGATCGCGGTTGGTAGCGCGTATTGCGCTGGTCGATGCCCCAGCCCCTGGCGTAGGACGACTCAAAGCCGGGCAGCGGGTCAACCGTTCCACACTCAGCTACCACCCCGTGCGCAAAGAATGTCGCCCAAAGACACCCCGTCACTGCCATGAACCGAGCCAAACCTCGGCCACCGGCAGCAATCCTGCTGCGCGTGTTCCTAAGACGACTCATCTACTCTCTCCCCTGCTGCAATATAGGTTTCGACCCGCATAATATCACTAAATTTCAACGCCCCTCGGTGGACCGGACCTCAGCAACAGAAAACACAAGCCTGCTACGATTATTTTAATTTTCTCTATGCCCATTAATACTAGTCAATAAACATAGCGCTTTATTAACACTGGGTTATCACGCCAAACCACTAAACTCTTAAGAAGACTATGATTTTTGCCAGAGGTTCCGCCGCTTATCCAACGAAGTCATTCGTCGATAACTGCTTCAAAATTGTCCTGCGTTTGCTTGCTGAGTTGCGGCGCGTGATCGAACAGAAGCCTAGTCGGCGAGCGGTTTTGGTGCTCGAAATATAACAGACCAGATGGTAATAAAGTCACTAGCCTGACCGAAGGTTAGACCTCAATGCGAGCGGTAAATAAACCCAGGGTAATGTACTTATCACAAATTACATCGGCATACTTCGCAGAGTAAAAGCGACCCACGGTGTATACGTTGCCCCCCCGCATGCTTAATGGCTCGATCCCTGGCAGTAACGACACAACCCGCTCTTTCTGCTCGTCGGTCTGCGGAACGATAACAACCTCATGCCCTGCCTGATCACCAGATTGCGTCACATACCCCATTATCATCCCTGTGACCTCATCCATAACGACCTCTTCGGCCTCTGAGACCAATTCGTCGGCGTTAACGAATTGATGCAGGGCATCTAGTAACTCTGTGGCTTGCTCCGTTGGCGGCGCAAGTTGCAGGTAGCTCGTTACACATTTGCGCAGCGCCAGAATATCCGCCGCCTCACCGATGGTACCTTCGGTAAGATCAGGCAGCGTCAGGTTCCAGCGGCTCGCGAAGGCTTCAATCAATTTGATTTCACGCGCATCGATGTGCTGATCTATACCCACGATTAGCTCGAAGATCGCCATGAGTTCTGCGGTCCCTTTTGCCTCGCGTAAAAAAGCGCCTGCAGAACCCCCGAGTTGCTCACGCCGGCGCAACTCTTCAAAACGCTTAAGGAGGTCCTCGGGTTTGACCCGCTCACGAGCGCTGCCGTGAATATCATCGATCACTCGACCCTTATGCATCATCACGATGCGGTCTCCCAGGTCGACGGCCTGCTGCATAGAGTGTGTGACCATCAACGTGGTCAGTTTATCGCGGGTTATAATGTCGTGGGTCAACTCAATCACTTGTTCAGCACTCTTCGGGTCCAGCGCCGCCGTGTGCTCATCAAGCAGTAGCAGGTCTGGTTTTAACCACGAAGCCATCAACAGTGTGAGCGCCTGGCGCTGCCCACCCGATAGGGTACCAATCGGGTTATCAAGCCGATTTTCAAGACCCATGTTGAGGGCGCGGACCCGATCCTTGAATTCAGATCTGACGCCGAGATTGAGCGCTGGCGCAAGGCCTCTACTCTTTCCTCTGCGAGCTGCCAAAGCAAGATTTTCTGCTATCGACATGCTCGGAGCAGTGCCACTGAAAGGGTTCTGAAAGACTCGCCCGACCAATTGAGCCCGTTGATGCTCGGGCCATTTGGTAATATTTTGTTCAGCAAGGCCCAGCGACCCAGAATCCACTCTAAAAGACCCTGCGACCGCGTTAAGCAGCGTCGATTTCCCACTGCCATTGGTGCCGATAATGACCAGGAACGATCCTTTCACAAGATCTAACGACACATCGGTCAGCGCACGGACTTCGTTACTCGTACCCGTATTAAATGTCTTTGAGATTCCGGAGATTTGCAGCATGTTTTTAAGCCTCCTCGACATTGAGCGGCACGGGAGGTTTAAGTTTGCGAATAAAGGTCGGTGCAACCAACGCAAGGAACACGAATACCGCTGTAATGAGCTTTAGGTCGCTGGGATTCAGGCCCCATCGAAGAGCAACAGCTACCAGCAGCCTGAATAATACCGCGCCCATAATAGCACCGCAGATCAGCAGGCCCAGTGAGCGGCTTCCGACCAGTGCTTCGCCGATGATAACGCTAGCCAATCCAAGTACGATGATGCCGATACCCATTTGCACATCCGCGAAACCTTGATACTGCGCCAATAGAGCCCCACTCAGGGCGATCAGCCCGTTCGACATCGCCAGACCAACGATCGTCACTGTCTCTACACTGACGCCCAGAGCCGTCATCATTTGTGGGTTGTCACCAGACGCCCGCATCGCGGTGCCCAGCTGAGTTCGAAAAAACCAATAAAGCATCAGGCATACCAGAACTACCAGCACAAATGATGCGATCAACATCGCCAGGTCGCGCATCCCGACCTCCCACCCGAAAACCTCCACGACGGAACGACCACCAAATATCATGCTACCGAACCGCTCGGCGTAGGTTGCCAGGGTCTCCTCGTTGACAAGGGGTAGATTGCTACGCCCCATCAGCCGAAGATTGATGGAGTACAGAGCTGTCATCGCAAGAATACCCGCCAGAAGCGGCTGTATCTTGAACTTGGTGGCCATTAAACCTGTGCCCGCTCCGGCGATTGCGCCTGCGACCACGGCGGCAAGCGTGGCCGCCAACGGATGCATCCCGCTAATAATGAGTACCGCGGCGACCACACCCCCGAGCGTTATGGAACCCTCCGCGGTGATATCTGGGATATTGAAGATCCGAAAACTTATATACACCCCAAGGGCCAGGATGGCGAGTATCAAGCCCAGAGTCAGTGCCCCGATTAGAAGATTCACGAGTTAGCCACCGTCTCATGAGGCGTCTTATCCGCACTTGGTTCTTTGTTCCACAGCAGTGCAGCGGGTGGCTCTGCAACCGGAACATTCTGCTTTCGGTGGCCTGCTTCATCGGTCACTTGACTCGCCTTTTTTATAACAGCCTCAGGGATCACCCAGGGCATTTTCAGTCCATCGAGCGCAGTAAGGTTTAGATGAAGCTCGACCGGCATCCAGTTCACCGTAGGAATGGTCGCAGGATCGCGCCCCTGGAGAACGTCTGCAGCCAACAAACCCTGCACATAACCAACATCATGATAGTTTGCACCAAGATCCAACAGGGAGCCACGGGCGGCCGACCCAGGCAACGAGGTAATCACCGGGACTCCCGCGCGATTGGCAACAGACACCAGCACTTCAAGCGCGGTGATGACGGTGATGTCTGGGCTAACCCAAAGCACGTCTACGCCTCGAGCCATGACCGAAAGTGCCACCTCGCCCGCCATAGCGGACGTCTCAGCATTGCCTTCCACCAAGGTCAGACCCAACTCTTTGGCTACCTCGCGCGCCATCAGTGTCGCTGCCTCGGAATTAGCTTCCGCCGGGTTCCACACTAGCCCAATCCGCTTAGCCCTGGGCTGAATTTGTGTCAATAGAACAAAAAGGTCCCGCACAGGTGGCAAGCTGCCAAGCCCTGCCATATAGGGTGGATGATCGAGTGGGTCATCGGCATTTAGCCCTACCCCTGCCTCGAAAGGATTCGATGTGAGCCCAAAGACATGAACCCGCGGTGAAGTCTGAAAACGGTTTGAATTGGCGACAGTTTGCAAAGACAGCGTCGACACGGTGATCACCAAGTCGAGGTCGGCGCTGGTGACTTCCTTCGCAATCGCATTAGCCGTGCTGATGTCTCCCTGCGCGTTATATCGAAGAAACTCCAGATCTATACCTTCTTGGAAACCACGACTTGCCAGCGCTTCGAAAATCCCGCGAACACCGTCGTCCGTCGCATCGAGTGTTGCATGCTGTATGACGGCAACCCGTTGAGTAGCGGCTCCCTGGCCTGTGTCACGCACGGCGTTTTTTCGCGATCCTAGATCCGACACCAGTAAAATAGCGGCAGCACCAGCGATTATAACTAGCCCCATTGACAACCGCTGGAACCCCTTGAGCGCAGCCAGGGCACGAGTGAAAAAAGGCAGAGAGTGATTAGAGGACATGCCACACCATGAAAAGAAACGCGACTGCATCCTAGCAGACATTAAAACGTAGCAACAGGCAGCGAGAATTCCGCTGGGCAGCGAACTCAACCAGCCCTTGTTCCCGCAGCATCTTAGTTTGCAGATGTTGGATGTTGGGTGTTGGATGTTGGATGTTGGATGTTGGATGTTGGACGTTGGATGATCAATATCAACGCATTATGAGTTCTAGCGCCGGAGCCTTGTATGTTGAAATCAGTTGTCGCGGTGATCGTCTTTTGGTTTTGATCCGGCCCAATAGGCGTGAGTGCCAACGCAGATCTTTTGCGGCAGGGCGACCTTTGCCATCGGTCCAGCTTCTATATTACTCGCATCGAATACCTGGCAATGGGAACTGTCTGTATTCATATCGGTCGTGAAGGTCAAAACATAACCATCATCTTCCCTTTCTCCGGTCGGAGATGGCGCCATCGGGCTTTCACTGCAGTAAACCCCTTCGGGGAACTTGTATTGCTGACGTTGCCCTGTCGTTGCATCCAATCGAACCAGACCATCAAAAAGGAACCAGCCCGGTTTCGTCGCCATCGCCCAGGAGTACTGATATGGCTTTCCTGCAAAGCCCGGGTTTATCATACCAAATTCCGACAGAGCAGCTTCCAGTGGACCTTCGGTCACGGCCCCTGTCTTCATATTAAAACGCCAACGATAGGCGTGGGCACCAATCGCGTTGATGTCCAGAATAGTGAAAGGCTTCAGCCCAGCGGGTAGACCTTCCGTTGTCATGCCTTTGGTTGGGTCCTGTTTGTAACCATCGAGAATAATCTCGTCACCCTGTTCATAAGCGTTTATCCAGTGCAGAACATAAGCCGGTTCAGCTTCAAACCAGACGATATCTTCAGGTTGGCCGCGTCTGGGCACAACCGCAAAGCGACTGGGAAGCCTATGGAAACGGACAGCATAGGCACCATTCTTTAACGCTTCCGCATCCCAGAATAAGGGAAGGTCATTCAAAATCGCGTAGTTGGTCGTAAAGGCCATGTCGTGGGGTAAGCGGGGACCAGGCAGTTCAATCGGAATGTAGTGAACCAGCTCCCGCTGTTTATTAACAACGCCATAATGCATATACGGGGCTTGCGTAGAGTAGTTGAAAAACAACATTTCACCGGTTGCCTCATCTACTTTAGTGTGCGCAGAAACCCCCCAACCAGGGGTGATGCCTTCGGTCCATTTTGCCTTACCGATGGGGTCGAGCGTTCTTGGGCTAAGTTCATAAATATCACCACACTGATAAAAGCTCGTTGCGGCAACGCCACCGTGAATGACGACATCTGTACTGGATGAATCCTTTAGTTTTGTCCTGGCGCCCCAGCCATCCCGCAGGGACATGTCTGGTCTTTCCCGAAGACCAGCCCAAAGCGCCTTGCCAGCCGCATTTTCAGCCGCTAGGCCGTCTGTCCGAATGAACCGGTTCCTGTATTCACACCGCTCATTGTCAAAACAAATTGAATGCAACATACCGTCACCATCGAACGGATGGTAACGGCCAAGAGAGTCATGCACTGGGTTCTCTGTGTTTCGTATGTAGATGCCGTTCAGGTCCGCTGGAAGCTCGCCAATGACCTCCAGTTCAGTGGCGTCATACTCTTGCATATTGGGTTGCCATGGCCCCGTTCTGTAGGGGTGATCATCATCCCGTGCCAGAGTGCTAGGTTGTTCATTGACGAGTTTTGATTTCAGGGGTAATCCAATTTTAGGTTTCAAGGGACAGTTTAACCCGATTTTCGTGGGAATTTCTCTACCCGAAGTTTAAAAGATAGGCCCCAGCACCAAGGCCTGAGTCAGCGGAAACCGTAACGCTTAATCTGCCTCTTTCGCCTTGGAAGTCAGGGTCAAATTGGTCCCAACAGACTCCAGGATCTTGTCTTTCGATAACCACCAGGTCAATAGTTCGCCATCAGCCCAGACTGGGATCTGGTCATCATAGTGATCGTTAAACTGACGTGCGGTCACTCCTCCAGCCACCACCGCTTTAATCTTTTCGGCGTCAGCCAGATCCATGACGAGTCGCGCACTGGCTGCAAATGCCGAATCAAAACCATCCTCAATATTCGCCGTACGCGCGTAACCGGCACGATTTAAAGTCTCTCCCGAGCCTTCTTTCGCAAAAGACCCACCACCCAAAATGCGACTCCCCAATCCGCTTCGACGTAACGGCGACACAAAACTGATCTTGTGGATTTCACCCCATTTCTGGGTTGTTGGATCGAGGCCCGAGGTTGCGCGTAATTTAGCATCACCCAGTTTCGCCGCTCTGCGAATCATGTCATGTAGGTTTTCAACCTTACCAATCGTCCTTTGGTCGTCAATCCAATACTCTCCGTACTCCTGCCCTATCAGGTGCTGGACTCGCTCTTGCCAGAAGTACCAGTTATTTGTGTAGTTATTTGCACCTTCTTCTCCCAAGTCATCTTCAACAATGACATAAGCCAGGTAATGGTAAATCGCGTGGTAAAGTGAAGGCGCCACGAGGTCAATTCTTTCTTCAAAATTCCAGGATTCAAGAATCGGCATCCAGGCTTCGAAAGCAGGGTCTCCCTGCAGAGCGGCAAGAACATGCGGCATCAATGCTTCGGCCTGAAGGTTCTTAATATCCAGCATAAAACCAAGATGATCGTCCGGGCTTGTTCGTGGTTTTCCCTCTATGAGTTCCGCAACTCTTTGATAACGAAACGAAGGCGCAAATCCACTTGAGTAGTAATAAGGGTAATCATCACTCCGGGTGTCGTTATTGGCGGTACCCACCCAACCTCTCGCAGGATTAAATTGTCCCGGCATCTCATCTTTCGGAATCCAGCCCTGCCAATGACTGCCGACCGTTGCGCCATCTTTTATGTAAGCACCGTTTTTATCTGACCGAATAGGAATACGCCCGGTGCTTCGGCGGCCAATATTGCCTTTTGTATCGCCAAAAACGAAATTGAACATAACGGTGTCAAACTCAGCCAATGCTTGGTCGAATTCAAAAACGTCTTTCGCATACATCATACTGACAACACCGATGCCGCCACGATTACCCTCGTCTAAGGCCCATCGCAAACTAATGTCCAGTCCAGGCAACTTGTCATCAAAGAGTCCGAGATCCGATGCAACAATACCGTGAATAGTTTTCCGATATTGAACCCTCTCCACGCGATACCCCGCCTCTTTGGAGGAATCCCTAACGTTGAAGGTATGCTCATGCCTTTCAAAAGTCAGCCAGTCAGTACCACTCTTGTATTCGTTGTCGTTGGTCGGGTTGACTGTTTCAACATATAAATCCTGAACATCGCCGTAGGCGTTAGTCACACCAAAAGCCACGTGATTTGTACGTCCACCAATCAACCCAGGCACCCCTGGAAATGCATACCCAACAGCTTGAATATGCGGAGACTGCAGTCCGATAGGATGCAACATTCCGGGCATGCTTCGCACATCCAGGTGCGGATCATTGACGACAATGACTGCGCCCGTCGTTGAACGACTTTCGTTAACCGCCCAGTTGTTCGAACCAAGCCTGGGTATCCATGCTGAAATAGGAGAGGTTAAGCTGGAAGTGAGTTTTAACCCCAGGGTCTGGGCATCAGAACCGAGCGTAGCGCTCATATATTCTTGACCAGTTCTATCAGGGTTCCGGCTTAGGGGCAGGATTTGTGCTGCCAGATCCCGCCCAAGGGTGCCCACTAATTCAGCCGTTAGTAATTCTGCAGTCATGTTGGTTGAGTGGATAAATCCACCAAAGTGGATTAGCGAAACCAGATCAAGCAGTTCCCAACGCCTGCTCTTAAACAGGCCCAGCGAGAGCTCCAGCGGATGCTCGTGCTGGTAAAATTCGATGTAAGCATTAACCCCTTCGAGGTAGAGATTAAGCGCACGAAGGTCCGCGTCATTGAGCATTGCCATATGCTTGCGTGCGTTGGCTCTCAACCCCATTGCGATCATGCGCTTGTCGAGTGGCAGCAGGCTTTCGCCCAGAACCGAGCTCATTTCTGAACGCACGATAGTGAAATAGGAGATCATCTGAAACAAGCGATGCTGTGCCGTCACAAATCCCTGCGCGCGCCACAGGTCATCATCGGTCTTAGCGAGGATATAAGCCATGCCATACTCATCCCGCCGAATATCAACGTCCTGATCCAGGCCAAAGAAATTCATCTTGCCTGTTACTTGAAAATCATTGGCTTGCTGTAAGTAGCTCCAAAATACCAGGCCGAAACCACACAGCAACCCGATCACAACCAGTAATTTTTTCATCATCCCACATCACAAAATATCGCCCAGGGTCCATTGTGCCTGACAGCCCCTGATATTGGACATTCCTGTTAACGGTCGTTAAGAACTTTAGGCCCCTGAAAAGCCTGGCAACACCGTGACTTTGTAAAGCTTTCGCATTTTCGAGGCATAAACGCTGTCGTTCTCAGGCTAGTTACTCTGCGGAAAAGCTGGCCTGACGCAAGACTATATCAACCGGCAGCATAGTTTGATCGGCGGGAGATTCGAATTTCGCAGACCCTTAACCGCCAGCACTGCATAGGTGTCGCGGTATACACCGTGGTCAATGACCAAGTGCTAAGTACGATGCTAAGTACGATGCTGACTAATCACCTGCAACGCCGAGAGCGTTGTAATTGAAAAGACCATCCATTGTTCGGTTTTGAGCAGTTTTCAGCACCTGGTTTCGCAACCAGGCCTTCACGCCTGACAAGTGGAAAACTGTCGCATTGCGCCTTGACCCACGCTGAATGCTAGCAGTACGGTCGCGCCTTAAGTCCTCGTATCGAGCCAGCGCCACTGAAATCTCGGAGCCACCAGACAAACATCCTGCTAACACCGCGGCATCTTCGATAGCCATTGCCGCGCCCTGGGCCATGAACGGCAACGTCGGATGACAGGCGTCACCCAACAAAGTCACACGACCTTTACCCCATTTGGCCATTGGTTCGCGATCGTAAAGCGCCCATTTAAAAAGCGAACCCCTATCTGCATGATCGATGAGTTGTTGGATGTCGCTATGCCAGCCGGTAAAGTCTGATTTAAATTCAGTGTAATCACCCCGCTCACTCCAGGACTCCACTTCCCAACCTTTCTTTTCTACGACACATACGCAATTAACGAGTTCACCGCTTCGCACATAGTAATGAACAAAGTGTTTTTCGGGGCCCCACCACGCCGTGGACATGGGTAGGATCAGATCTGCTGGCAAGCGCTTCGCAGGGACCAGCGCACGCCACGCTATATTGCCAGTAAAACGAGGCTTTGCCTCACCCCAGAGTCCGGCTCTGATCACCGAATGAATACCATCCGCGCCAATCAGCAAATCACCCTGGTAAGTTGCATCAGCCGTAATCAAATTAGCACCTTGATCATTTTGCGTGAACCCCAGGACCTGCAGACCCGTGTGGAGCGATATATTGGAATTTTCTTCGACCGCGTTAACCAACACGTTAAGGAAGTCCTGACGATGCATGTGGTAGTAGGGATAGCCGTATCGGGCAACGGCGCTGGCACCCAGCATTGATTCTCCGATCACCTTACCGTTGTCCCATTGCTTAAATTGCGTGCCTTTCGGCAGGAAAGCACTTCGAAGCAGGGCTCGTTCAAGCCCTAGATCATGAAGTACCCGTGTGCTGTTGGGTGACAACTGCAGGCCTGCCCCCACTTCGCCCAATACCGGTGACTGTTCGAAGATACTCACTTTACTACCGCGTCTGGCAAGGCAAAGCGCTGCGGTAAGGCCGCCAACCCCACCCCCGACAATTAACACCTTCAAGTTTGAAACCTCCCCCCAATCACTGTCGTTAAGCCCTTCATGCAAAGATACTGTTAAACCTAATGCTATAACAAATTCCAGCTCAACCGAGCTTGGTATCGTGGCCCTTATCAGCAGCGCTAGAAAAGCGTAGTCTTAGAAAACCAAACCTTAACTGGAGAATTTAATGCCGCTACAAGATATTACCCCTATTAACGACCAACTTGCGGACATCATCGTCCGTGCCGACGAACCCTGGATAGAAACCGAGCCAGGCATGGCGTGGATGAAAGTACTCTGGACCGGCGCTGAAACGGGGCGTTGGGTTGCACTCTTTCGTTGGAGCAAAGGTTATACCGCCGCACCTCATAAACATCTCTCCGATGCTCATACCTATATATTGAAGGGCCAGTTACAGGTTCGCGACGGCATTCTTAACACCGGCGATTATGACTATGAGCCCAATGGCGTACTGCATGGCGAAACTGTCGCGCTTGAAGACACTGAATATTTATTCATCTGCGAGGGACCGGTATTGTTCTACGACAAAGATGGCCTGACTAATTATTTGAGCTGGGAAGAACTTGCTAGAATGAAGGCGGCTGCAAAAAGTGGCGAGGACACCAAGCTGAACGTTTCCGCGGCTAGCTGACAGCCTGTCTCACAACCTGTATCGCACCCTGCCTACAACTCTGTCTGCAGCCCTGGCATTACAATAATATAAAGGCGCCCTTATGGCGCCTTTACTCTTTTACTCATCAGCAATCTTTACCATTCGAGTCCCAACGTTACCGCCAGCAAGAAGGTTGACGAATGCTTCAGGCGCTTGCTCCAGTCCTTCAACAACATCATTAACCGGCTTCAACTCTCCCGATTTTATCCAGGACTTAAGCTCGCTCCTCGCGTTCTTGTACTGATCCATGTAATCGAACACCAGAAACCCCTGCATCTTGATTCGCTTATTGATAAGTAAGCCCGGAACACCCCTGGGTCCACCGGACGGGTTACTCGTATCGTACTGAGAGACCACACCACAGCAGGCAATTCGGCCACCCTCATTCATGCGAAACAAAGCTGCACCCAGGATTTCTCCACCGGTATTGTCAAAATAAACGTCAACACCGTTGGCGCAAGCCGCCTTGAGTTCAGCCCTGAACTCCGCACTTTTATAGGACACGGAAGCGTCATAACCGAGCCGCGCTTTCAGCATCTCGCACTTTTCAGCGGTACTGGTCACGCCGACGGTTCTAGCGCCTTTAATTTTTGCTATCTGACCTACAAGATGACCTACACTGCCTGCCGCGGCGCTCACCAGTACAGTATTATTTTCAATAGGCTGACCAACATTCAACAATCCGAAGTAGGCAGTCAGACCATTGGTACCAAGCGCACCCAGGTAGTGGCCGATATCAATATCATCGTCAATCTTTGTACAGTGCGACGCTTTGTGAACGCTGTAATCCTGCCAACCGCTCGGGCACACCACCAAATCACCCACGGCGAAAGCCTCTGAATTACTCTGCTCCACTCGAGCGACACCTGTGCCATTCATCACAATATTAGTTTTGGGTGCTCCGGCATAACTGGCACTACCCTGCAGACCCGCACGGCTACCCGCTGCAATCGTTACCATCAGCGTTCGACAGAGCACCTCGTGTTCCGCGGCTATCGGTATCGGGCCAGAGACCAGCTTGTAGTTATCCGCTGCCAGTTTGCCCTCTGGCAACGTATCAATAAGGACTTGTCTGTTTTCTGGTTTTTTATTCACCATGTTAGTGCTAATGCTCCTGGTTACAGTCTTGATGAACCGACAAAGCTACACTGAAGCACAAGCAGGTTCAATCACTGCACCGACACAAAAGAGTCACGACAGCAAAACAACTAGCCGTTTATCGTGGCTGAGGTCGCCGATAAAGAAGAACTTCCCCTACGCAGCCTGACGCGCAACTGATCAAGCGCCGACACGGTAATCCAAGCGTAAATAGCAACCGCAAAGAGCAAACTCATGCGGACAGCAAAAGCTTGATAAACGTCCTTACCATTCGCACTGTCTGCTACTGCCGGGCCCAGCAAAATCAACATGGTGACTAAAGCTGTCGACCAGAAGTCGACTGAGTACTTACTGGCTCTCAATCCATATATTTTTGCAGCCACCCCAATACCGATAAGCAACATCCATAAAAAAAACATCCAAAGACTTACATTGAGCTTAAGTGCAAACCAGAACAAAATAGCCAGCACGCCGCCCATCAGCGTAGAACCCAACAACACTTTCGCTGCAGCTTTCGTGTCCCCAACAGTACTCTGCTGCCCCAGAGATACCGACTTTAGGATTAGAGCCGTGTACATCAATGGGTTGGTAAGACAAAGCAGGTAGACCGGTATGACGATCAGCGTTGTTCTTACGCTGATCCATAGCGCATATTCATTACCGACTTGTTCAGCTGGTGGCTCCAGGGAGACCGGGTCTTCAGGAAACAGCGGGTAAACCAGCCACTGAGACGAAATAGAGATGACGATTGCCATCAGAAAGCCATTTATTACTCCGATTGCCGCAACGAAACTGACCGTCCCGACAGCTGAAATAAGCGTAATACCAATAGTCAAAAGCATACCAACCGTGACCTGTCCCAGGCTGACAGAGAGGTAAGTGCTGAAAAATAGCGCAATCAGGACCACCAATATCGCCGTGGCAGGATAATCAGACAGTAGCGGGATCATTAGCAGTCCGGTACCGGTTGTTAGCGCTGTAACCGGGATCAAAACCAGCAGGCCTTTGAATCCAAGAGGCTTTTTCGGCTCCATCGTCAATAACCAAGCAAAAATCGGTGCCAGGTGAGGCAATGGCGATGCCATCGCGTAGGCTATTACCAAGGCAAGCGCCACGGTTAGACTGAGCCTAAAGACTCTGCGCGACCCTATGGACATACCGGGCCCGTATTTCGCGTTAGGCGGCACTCAATAGGCATACGACATGATGCTCATAAAGCGCATATAGGCCCTGCCAAGCGTCTTAAGGAACCCATCTCCCTGTGTGTACACGATCACGGAAGCCTGGCCTCCAATTCGCAACTGACGAGTCATCTCATCTGATGCCAGAGGGTCAAAGGTAACAATGACCGGAAACCGCTGTGACTGTCGTAACCAATCACGATTGTTATTAATGATTGGAAGAGTACCGGGCTGGGGCGATGCTTGGCCACTGCCAACGCCATAACCAACGCTACGGACTTTACCTTCAAAGACCTTACCTGGCAGTGCGTCGAACAGAATTTCCACGGGACTGCCACGTCTTAAATGTCCCAGGTTGTTCTCCTTGAATTGCGCGCTGACCCATAGATCATTTAAGGAAATCAAAGTCACTACCGGACTTCCCGTGGCGGCGAACAGACCAATGTCCGAGCGCAGATCTGTAATCAAACCTTTCGTGGAGGCTCTAACGACGGTTCGTGAAACGTCCAACTCCGCTTTATCAACAGCGGCCCTTGCGGATTTCAAAATGCCATTGTTACTGTCGTCATCGCCGCCTTTTTGTTCGATTGCCTGCTCAATCTTTGCCATCGCGCCGGTCACGCCTGCACGAGCCTGATCCCTACTTGCGTGGGAAACTTCAAGTCGACGCAATGAGACGGTCCCGGGATCACCTTTATAAAGTCGTCCCAGCCTGACGGCATCTTTTTCTGCTTTTTGTTGATTCGCTTTTGCAGCAACCAGGTTGGCGCGGGCAGCATCAACCGCTGCATTACCAGAGTCAATTTGACGCTGGGCGCTTTCAAGGTTTGAATTCGCCTTCGCCAGCGCTATCTCATATTGTGTCGGATCAATCTGAAATAGTTTTTGCCCTGTCTCCACCGACTGGTTGTTGGACACCCAAATTTCTCGAACGACACCCGAGACTTGTGGGGCGACCCCCACAATATAACCTTCCAACCGTGCCTGCGTGGTGTATGGTGTGAAACGCTCCGCGAACAGATACCAGGAGAGTGTCAGCACGATAAGAGAGACGATCGCCAGGAGTCCTTTCTTGACGGATTTATCCGTCGCAGGGTGCGTGGCAGGCGCTTGCACTGGATCATCACTAACCGTGTCAATTACCATTTCTTCCTGATCACTCATTATCGTGCACTCATTTTCATTACTTTTCCTACGGTGACAGGAACCCAGGTGATGGTGGCAGCGGCGCGGTCAGCAGATCACCCCAGTTGCTGCGTGAGCGCATCCTTTCCTGAGTAGTTTCCGGTATGAGTTCATTAACAGGCCTGTCCTGCCAGCCTACGCCCAATGCTTTATAGAAACTGATCACTGCAGATATCTGAGCCCCTTGGTTCACCAATTCTGTTTCAGTTTGTCGCGCGACCGCCTGCTGCGCATCCAGGACCCGTTGAAAGCTGACATAACCCTCTTGATATCGAATCATCGCAAGTTCAAGAGAACGTTCTGCCGCTTCAACGGACTGCACCAGGATCGCATTCTGCTGATCACTCTTGACGATGCTGACCGCAGCAGAGTCTAACTCCTGCGCGGCTTTGAGCACGACGTTCTGATACCCTTCTATTGCCTGCTGTAACCGAGCGTCCTGCACACGAACATTGTTACGAATTCGCCCATGATCAAAAATGTTCCAGGTAAATACCGAGCCTAGGGCTACATTGCCTGTTTCCGACACTCCTGGCTGATCATTTCCGGACCAACCCAGGTTACCGACAAGTGATATACCCGGGTACAAATCTGCTTCAGCCACACCAATCAGCGCGGATTGGGCCGCCACTAACCATGCTGCTCTTCGAACGTCAGGGCGACGCATAAGAATACGTGCTGGAATATCAGCAACCACCGTCGGATGCAGTCGCGGCAGCCCCTTGGGAATGTCCTTGAGAATAGCCAGGCTACCGGGTTGGTAACCCAAGATCGCGGACAAAGCATTCTGTGTCTTGACGAGTGAAATCTCCAGACCAGGAATAGTTGCTAGCGTAGCAAGGTACTGAGTACGCGCCTGCTGAAGATCAAGTTCCGACTGCTGCCCGCTTTGATAAAGTTGCCGAGTAATCTCAAGACTGCGGGACTGAATATCTGCGTTCTTCCGCGCTATCACGATTCTTTCTTTCGCGGTTCGAAACGTAAAGTACAGATTGACCACCTGGGCGTTCAATAACACCTGCGCGTCATGATAGTTGCTGATCGAACTGAAGAAGGCGGCGTCTGCTGATTCAATGCTTCGTTGAAACCTACCCCAGAAGTCAACCTCCCAACCAACGTTAAAATCTGCCTGATAGGCCGTGAGCGACTGATCGCTACCACCCAACTGCCCACCATGCTGCTGGGTATTCACGTAACCCGCGGTACTACCGACTTGCTGAACCTGAGGATACTTTGCGCCGGACGCAATACCCAGGACAGCTCGGCTTTCCAGGACCTTTAACCCGGCAATCTGTAAAGAATGGTTTTTCTGGATGGCAGTTTCAATTAACTCATCAAGAATCGGATCGTTAAAGATTTTCCACCAATGATGCAACTCAAGGTCTACCGCGCCCTTCGGAGCTATAACGCGCCCGTACAGATCCGTTTCCCAATTGTCTAGCCATGATACTTCCGGCTCTTCATAGTCAGGCCCAAGGGTGGTGCAAGCGTTCAATGCTGCGGACAGCAAGACGATCGCCAAAAGACGAGACTGTTTTTTTACCCACATCACAATAATGAGATCAGCTTTTAGCTACCGCTTCAGCTTCAGCTTCATCTTCATCAGCGTTTCCAACCCATGCCATAAACACCTGATATCCAACAGCAAGCAGGACCGCGCCCACAAACAGACCGATGATACCAGCAGAAATCATTCCACCAATGGCGCCAAGCAGAATAATCGGCATAGGCGCGTCAACTCCGCGACCCAGAAGCAACGGTTTTAGAACATTGTCCGCCAACCCACCGACAAGAAGGTATACAGTCCAAATAACGTTATGAACGTTCGAACCATCACCAACCCCCCATAACCAGGCAACCACCGGAATAGAGACAAGCAACGCAGGCAATTGCAGGATACCGACCAACAGTACAACAACAGCCAGAACTCCAGCGGCGGGAATACCTGAGAAAATAAACCCAACACCCATAATCAAAGCCTGTAAAAAGGCGACACCGAGTACACCTGCAGCAACAGAACGTAAGGTAAGTGTTGCCAACTTCAAAAGCTCTGGACCTTTCTCACGACCCGAAATTCGACTCACGATACGCTCCATCGTAACCCCGCCGGAGTGTCCATAAGCCATCATAATGCCGGCGACGATAATTGCGCCAAGGAACATAAAGACACTTGACATCGTGCTGGCGGAAACCGCTATCGCACGTTTGGCCGTGCTCTCTAGGGCAGCTTTGTTTTCCTTAATAAAATCAGGAAGGCTTGCAGATGCTTGACTCCATGTGTCAAAAACTTTTTCTCCGATCAAAGGCCATTCCTCCACCGACGGTGCTGGCTGGCTGATATGTATAGTCTCGTTCTGGAAGGCCTGAAAGCCGTTGGCTAGCTGGCTTACAAGCGATCCACCCAACATGATCAAAGGTGCGCCGAGAATAAGCAGACTCGTAATTACTATCACGGTGGCAGATCGTCCCTGGCGCCCTCCCAGTCGACTTGCCAGCTTTTGATGTGTCGGGAACAGCATCACCGCTATTATTAATGCCCACAACATGATCCCCATAAATGGCGTGAACACTTGGAAGCAAAGAATAATAAGGGCCCCAGCAATGCCCAGCCCTATCATCGCATCGGAAAATTCGACCGCGGTCATAGGTTTATTGTTGGGATCTTGCATCGTCTTCTTTTCCTTCTTTCGTTTGAGGTGAGCAGGCTATGCGATATATTTAAGGACGCTCTGTGTGGCTGCGATACTACTGAGTAGTCACTGGATACCTTACTCACCCACCCTGTATTCTGGGCAGTAGGTATATTTCTGCAACAGCGGGAATCTTAACGCTATGGTCGTCGCGGTAGATCGTACCGTCAATCGCCACAGCAATCCCTTGATCCATATGCTGTTGCATAGCCGGGTATCGTTCTACCAGGCGCTGCAACAGTTCACGGATAGTCTTTGCTTCCATCTCAAAGGATTCGATCCCACCCGCTGCCTTGCGCAGCGGACCTGACAAATCAATCTTCATTCGAGCGCTACCGCCGGTCAGTTAGGCACCGGCTTCATCAAGAGCCTTGAGAATCCGCGGCGGCGACATAGGAACATGGTTCATACGCACCCCCACTGCATTCGACACGGCATTACCTATAGCCGCAAGTGGAGGAACAATAGAGCATTCTCCCACGCCTCGAATACCATACGGGTGATTAGGGTTAGGAATCTCCAGAATCTTGGTGTCGATAAACGGCAGATCGGAACAAACCGGCACACGATAATCAAGGAAACCAGCATTTTGCAGACAACCATCTTCACCGTAGATATATTCCTCGTTCAGCGCCCAGCCTATACCCTGGGCAGCCGCGCCCTGGAATTGGCCTTCAACGTAATCCGGGTGGATTGCCTTGCCCGCATCCTGCACAACCGTGTAACGGATGACGGTTGTCTTGCCTGTCTCAGGGTCCACTTCAACATCACAAATATGTGAAGCAAAGGCAACGCCCGAGCCGTCAGCGGTAACTTCATGATGCCCCGCAATCGGACCACCTGTAGCACCGGCTTCTGCAGCAATCTGTTTCAGTGAGAGTGCAGGCAGGTTACCGTGTTCTGAACCAACAGCTCTCGCCTCGCCATCTTTCCATTCAACGGCATCCTCAGCAATACCCCACATTTGTGCTGCACGTGACTTCATCACTTCAATAGCTTCCCGCGCCGCAAAAATAGTCGCCATCCCAGAAGAGAAGGTGCCCCTGCTACCCTCGGTTGTATCGTTGTGACCAAGGGAAGAGGTGTCTCCAATATTAGTTTTCACCTGGTCGTAAGAAATCCCCAGTTCCTCCGCCGCAATGAGCGACAGCGAGGCACGAGCCCCCCCTACATCGACTGTACCTACCGTCAAATTAACGGTTCCATCAACTCCAACATTCAGGTCACTGCATGTTTGACCCCCGATGTTAAACCAGAAACCGCTAGCCGTACCCCTGCCCTGGTTTTTTCGCAACTTGGCCTTCATGTGCGGGTGATCTCTCACCGCCTCGAGCGTCGATTCGATTCCGATCGGGCCATAAATAGGACCGTAAGAAGAACGCGTACCCTCTTTCGCAACATTAAGAAGCCTAAGTTCGACAGGATCGATACCCAACTCTTTAGCAAGTTGGTCCAGCGTGCTTTCGACACCAAATGCCATCATCGGTGCTGAAGGCGCTCGATAGGCAGCCACTTTGGGTCGATTGACCAGCACATCGACACCAACCGCTTTACAATTTTTTAAGTCATAACAGGCCCATGCTGTCATGCCACCCAACATGCCCCAGATACCCGGAAAAGGCCCGTCAGTATATCTGCACTCGATAAATGCAGAGGTGATCGTGCCATCTTTCTTCGCACCGATCTTCACATCCATGGATGTTGCACAGGTTGGGCCAGATGCCTTGAACACCTCTTGCCGACTCATCACCATCTTGACCGGGCGATTCGCTTTTCGGGCCAGTGCCAATGCGACGGGTTCTATCCAGACATGAGTCTTGCCGCCAAAACCACCACCGATCTCAGAGGACGTTACTTTAAGCTTCGCCACGTCCATGCCGAGTAGCGTTGCACACATGATACGAAATGAAAAGTGACCCTGTGTCGTTACCCAGAGTTCACCGCTGCCATCAGGACCGACCGTCGCTAGACAGGCATGAGGTTCGATGTAACCCTGATGCGTCTGTTCTGTTTTGTAGCTGCGTTCCATCACAATATCAGCTTCCAGCAACCCTGCTTCAACATCACCATGGCCAAATTCATAATGGCCGGATTTGTTACTGGGCTTTCCATCCTGCTTATTCTCAGGCTGAACCAGTGGCGCATCTTTCTTCAGCGCTTCATCAACATCTGTTACATGCGGCAGCTTTTCGTAAGTGACTTTGATCAGTTTTAAGGCTTTCCTTGCAGAAGCTTTATCGATCGCGGCCACGGCGGCAACCGCGTGACCGTCGTAGAGCGCTCTGTCACGTGCCATACAATTCACCAGTATCGCATAATTTCCTGCGTCACCGTTTGTCAGATCGGGCAGATCTGCCGAAGTCAATACAGCCTTTACGCCCGCGACTTTTTCGGCCTTGGAGGTATCGATTTTGACAATACGGGCATGTGCATGCGGTGACCTGAGCACAAGACCGACGAGTTGTCCCGGCGCATTGGCATCAGCGCCATAACGAGCACGCCCGGTAACCTTGTCAACACCATCAGGTCGTTCAACCCTGGCACCAACAACCTTAAATTCCTGTCCTGTGTATTTTTGATCGTGCTTCATATGTCGCGCTCCTATTTCTTCTGACGACGAAGATCTTTCGCCGCGGCCTGAACAGCCCTAACAATTTTGTCGTAACCAGTGCATCGGCAGAGATTACCCGCCAGCGCATAGCGGATTTCCTCGACCGTTGGGTCTAGGTTATCGTCCAGAAGCGACTTAGCAGCGATCAAAAATCCCGGCGTGCAAATGCCGCACTGCAACGCAGCATTATCAATAAACCGGCGCTGCAGAGGATGTAACTTTTCGCCATTCGCCATTCCTTCGATCGTCGTGATTGTTCGACCTTCAGCCTCGGCGCCAAGTACCAGACAAGCACAGACCAGGGTACCGTCAAGGGTAATACTGCATGCGCCACAATCGCCCGTGCCACAGCCTTCCTTAACCCCGGTCAATCCGACGCGATCCCGCAGGACATCAAGCAGTGATTCGTCTGCCGGACAGACATATTCTACCGGGTCACCATTAATCCTTGTTGTAACGTGTATGCCTGTCATTTCTTACCTCCTGCCCGTTCAAAGGCAATATTCGCAGCGCGTTTTGCCAGCACGCCGGCAACCCTGACCCGGTATTCAACCGTGCCACGCTTATCATCTATTGGATTACATGCCGCCGAACAAGCTGCCGCCAAATTTTCCAGCGCCTCTTTATCGAGCTTTGTACCGATAATAGCCGCGGCTGCGTCCTTAACAAGTAACGGCGTTGGTGCGACAGCACCCAGAGAAACCCTCGCAGTATCTATAACCCCGCGTTTACACGTCAGGCTCACCGCGACGCCAACCACGGCAATATCCATTTCTGTGCGCGGAATAAATCTCAGGTAAGCATCACCGGATTTAGCGGGACGCTTGGGCAATGTGATTGCTTCAACAATTTCCCCTTTCGCCAGTGACGTCTGACCAGGGCCCGTGATTATGCTTTCTACCGCGACTGTGCGGCGCCTGGTTTTTCCAACGATCACCGCCTTCGCGCCTGCAGCAATCATCGCTGGCACACTGTCCGCGGCCGGTGATGCATTGCAAAGGTTACCCACCATTGTGCATCGACCCTGAACCTGGTCTGAGCCGATAAGTTTTGTTGCCTCGACAACCCCCGGCCAGGCTTTGACCAGCGCTTTACTGGCACCGAGTTGCTTGCCAGAGACAGCAGCCCCGATCTTGAAACCGGTCGTGGTTTTCTTAATTTCATTCATGGCCGGGATACGTTTGATATCGATCATCAGATCTGGGTCAATCGTGTCCATGTGTAACCGGACCAGTAAGTCAGTACCACCGGCAAGCACAAACGCCTTGCCTTTTTCTTTGGAGAGCAGCGTAACCGCTTCCTTGGTAGTTGTAGGAGATTCATACCTCATAGGCGTGCTCGTTAACCGTAGTGAATTCGTGATAAGAGTGTAACGGAAGCAGCGTTCGCAAATAAAGGGCTATCATCGTCACTTCTGGATCACTTCGACCGGCAGATCGCGACATCCTGCTTCAAATGCCCATTTCGCGCCTGATTCAGGCGGAGCCATGGTCAGGTAATTACTTGACCAAGCCAACTCGTAATGCCCCAAAATTGATTGATAGCGCTCGTCAAAAAGCGTTCTTTTATGACCATGGAGCGGATTTTTGGACAAAAACCAACCCGATCGTCACTCGCCAGCCGGTTGCGACGTGGCTGATGGCAACGTGGCTGATGGCGACGCTGTTTGCGATTAACGGCGTATTTTTATTCACCGCCACACTTCACATGTCCGATACTGACACATCGTGGCCAGCGACACCGAATACGTGCCAGTTATTGATGACCAATTTTTAGTGCTATATCTGAATCGCTCTGCACACCCCGACCTTGCAAACCGATACGAACTGAAGCCCGTCAATCCGCACCGGGACGCAAACAACAATCGGTCGCATTACTACCCTTACCAAGACGATAATGCCCCGCTCGTCCAGAAAGTACATTCACTCATAGAAATTTTGGAAAGTTAGCGGTCCAACAAGCGCTGGCAATAACGCAAGGACTGGCTCAGCAATGACACTGAAACATTGGAGAGAAACGCATGACTGATTTAATGACAGGATCTTCGCCGATCGTTTTACCTATGATGGTACTCGTTGTCTGGACGCAGGTAATGCTTGCATAGATGGCGGCTGTACAGCTTCGCTATATGGCAGAACAAAAAATGCCACCCGAACAGGGAGAAAGAACCCTAGAACTGGAGGCCAAGCTACCCAAGCGCATACAGTCGAAAGCAGACAACTACAACCACCTGCTGGAGCAGCCAACAGCCTTTTATGCCACAGCAATCGCAAGCGCAATGATTGGCCTAGGAGAGGGGTTGAGTCTCTATCCTGCATGGGCTCACGTCGTCATCAGAGTTGTACACAGCCTTGTTCAGGCGACTATCAACAAGGTCATGCTCAGGTTCGCACTGTTCCTTTAAGCACAATACGCCTCTTTGTCATGGCGGGTAACGCAATAATTCAGCGGCTGAATTGACCTCTAAGAGACAAGCCAGCTGTCAGCTTGTTGGCTAATAAGGCTGGGCAAGGACGCTGCCATTGCTTGTCTTTTCAAAGCGGCTGTCCTACCGGTATCCCGATGTTTTCCCGACCAGATAGAATCAGGAAAATACGGATCATCTTCGTACCGGGGAATGATGTGCCAGTGAAGATGAGGTTCCTGGTTACCAAGCGATGCCAGGTTAATCTTTAGCGGCTTCATAGCGCTTGCGATGACCTCTTCTACGCCAACGACAATACGCATCAAAAGATTTCTCTGGGCATGATTCAACGCTGACATTTCCGTAACATGCTCATGCCAGATAACGCGGCAAAAACCTGGCAATTCAGCGTCATTAATCAGAACAATTCGACAATCCAAACCTGACCAGACCAGGGCACCACCCTGTTCCTTGCAAAGCAGACAACTATCCATGGCACTTTATTCCTCAATAGGTGGAATGGATTATACGTATTTAACAGACACGTCATGTCCTTGGGTGTTCAACGACTATTCACGAGATGCCTTACGCCTCGGCACGGGTCATTCTGCGTTAACGTAGGGACAACAACGCATCAACTTCAGGCACTGTAAAATGACCACAGACGAACTACGATACGATGGACAGGTTGCTCTAATCACAGGATCTGGTCGCGGACTTGGCCGCGAGCATGCGTTATTACTCGCATCCCGTGGCTGCAAAATAATCGTCAATGACCCGGGGATAGCCTACGACGGATCGGGAAGCGCCCAGCATCAGGTAGCTGACGATGTCGTCAGGGAAATTAACCGCGCTGGTGGCGATGCTGTTGCCAACTACGATTCTGTCGAGCAGGGCGTTGAGATCATCAAAGCAGGCATGGAGGCTTTTGGACGAATTGATATTGTAATTAACAATGCAGGCATCATCACCCCGGAAACGTGGGCCGAACTCACCCTGGAGTCATGGCAAAAAACGATTAACGTAAACCTGACAGGGGTTTTCTCGGTCATGAAAGCTGTCTGGCCGGTCATGGTGGAACAGCAATATGGGCGATGTGTGTTCACGGCGTCGCCCGCTATTTATGGCGCAGGTGTCGCAGCATACGCTGCGAGCAAGGCGGGTGTTATTGGTCTTGCCAATTCACTGCAGTTTGAAGCCCGAAAATTAAAACTCGATATCAAGTGCAACGTTATTATCCCCCAGGCCAATACCCGGATGGTCCAGGACCTTAATGCCAACATTTCGGCAAGCCGCGTTGCCAAAGGAAAGCCCGAGTTGAAAAGCGCCCCGGCTGAAGTCTTGGATAGACTGGGGCCGGAAAAAGTTTCCGCGATCGTTGCATGGCTTTCGCACCGCGAGTGTCCGTCTGACGCCAGCATTTTTGAAGCGGGTGCAGGTTACTTCGCCCAACTCAATTGGGCACGATCAGCACCCTTGTTTGCAACTGAAAAAGAAGGTGTCGAAGGTTCCCCATCGCCTGAACACATCAGGGAAGGTCAGGACATGTTACACGATTACTTGACGGGCGATATGCCCCGATCAGGCGATGGCGCAATGGGTTCACCCAATGCACTTGAACGCGTGTTTGGGCACCTTAGGTCTTAACGCTTGGGAAGAAATACTATCGCGACTGCGCCGGGAATAAGCACAGCAAGCGCAACCCAAAGCGCCAGATCATAGTTACCGTGAAGCTGAAACAACGTCGAAAAGATCATAGGGCCAAAGGCACTAGCCGCAAGGAACGGACCTAAAAGCCCCATGACACTTCCGAAAGAAACAACACCAAACCTGGACGCGACTATCGCCCCAAGCAATGGCAAAAATCCGCCGGCAGAAAACCCAAGCAGACCACTTAATAAAATGAGCATTGGATAACCTGGACTTGTCAGTAGGCCAAGCACAGCGATAGCACATGCCACCAAAGACAGACCAAACAGTCCACGGTGATCAAACCTGTCAGCCATCGTACCGAAGAAAAGCTTACCCAAAATCATAATCGCTGCAAAAACAGATATCAGAACGGCTGTCTGCATGGAATCGACCCCAAGGGTCTCCGCATAGGGTCGTAAATGCTGCTGGATGCTCCCAAATGCCGTGACCAGGGGTAAAAACGACAGCACGATAACCCAAAATGTTCTCTGTCTGATTATTTCAGCAACCGTCCAATGCCTTTCTTGTCGCTCCTCAAACGCGATACCCAATTGACCGGCGGGTTCAGCTTCAATACCCAGTTCAGCCGGCGTACTTCGAACCATCAGCCATACGAGCGGCAATATGACCACTACAAAAGCCATCCCCAACATCCAGTGGGCATCACGCCAACCATAAGATTGATAGAGCAAAGTCACAATCGGGGCCATGACTACACCGCCAATCGAGGTGCCAGTCGTTGAAAGCCCAATAGCCAGACCGCGATTTTTGCCAAACCATTTCGCTGCCAGGGTCTGTGCTGCCAAGGGACCCGCCAGCAGAACACCGGCCATGATCAAGGTGCCGTATATTGCAATAATCTGCCAGAATTCAGTTGTCAGTGAAATAAGCACATAACCGAATCCCGCACACGTGGTGCCGGTGCAGATCAAGGTCCTGATGGAATACCTGTCCATGGCATAGCCAGCGAAAGGCGACATTAGACTTTGCGCAAGGTTTAGGACAGTGATGGGTACCATCACATAAGTTAGTGTCACCCCCAGATTTTCGTCATCTAGCCATTCTCCGACCCACAGGGTGTAAGAAAAGAATATAGACCCGAATAAGACACCCTGAAAAACAAGGCTAATGCCAACGATGTTCCAACCATAATACCAGGGGGTTTTCAGAATGGGCTTGCTCCTATACTCTCGAGAGTCCTTCAGAGCCAAGAGCATAGCACCCACAAAATCTGGTTGTCTTGCAATATCTGGTCTACTCTCTGCACCACTTTACTCAAGGAAACAGCCATGGATTACCTAACAGTTGGACAAGCAAAAGAGGAACCGGGGCTAAGACTCGTATTGACACGCGATGTACCAGGACCCTGGAGCGAGGCCGCCAAGGCTGTTTTGCGATGGCACAACGTGGACTACAAAGCCGCAGAGCAGATCGGCGGACGGGACAATGCGGAACTCGTCGCATGGACAGGTCACAGGAATGCTCCGATTGCCTTGTACAAAGATGAGCCACCAAGGGTGCGATGGCAGGAAATCCTGGATCTTGCAGAAAGACTCGGCAGTGGCCCATCGCTCTACCCCCAGGATATTGATCAGCGAATTCAGGTCATCGGTATTGCCAGTGAAATTTGTAATGAAAGCGGAATGGCCTGGCACGCTCGAATGCTCATGTTAAATGTCACCTACCAGGCGCACGGTGATGTCGTGTTCAAGAAAAACCCCATGTTTCAACAATACGGCTTTTCCGAGGCTGCTGTGAAAACGGCGATTGAGCGTGTTGAGCAGATCCTGGGTTATCTGACGAAGACCATCAAGTCTCAAAAAGCAGCAGGTTCTATTTATCTGGTCGGCGAGTCGATGACAGCGGCAGACATCTACTGGGCCTGTTTCTCCAACATGCTGGAAGCGTTACCCCCCGAGGTTAACCCGATGCCGGATTCACTCAGGCAGGGATGGGGTGCCCTGGCCAAAAGCATCAGTGGTTACGACCCGATACTGATCGAGCAGCGTAACGCAATTTTTGCAAAACACCTGTGGCTTCCCCTGGAGTTTTAAGCAAGGCGACATCTGTCCAAGGGTTCAAGGCCGATCGGGATTAACGCTAACGTTATCGTTTTTGCTTGGCTACGGCTGCTTCGATCCGTTTTCGTTCCGTACCATCCTGGCGTTCGCGCAGCCCTTGATCCATCTCGGCCAACACTTTGGCCGCGAACTCATTGCCCTGAATTTTGTCCCAGTAGGCAGCAACGTGTGAAGTTGCCAGTATAGGGTTTGCGATATCCAGCATTGGAACGGTGCGCTCACATAAAAATAATGCCGGCACCAGGGTGCAATCCGCTCGTGTCAGCCTGCCCCCAACCGCGTAGTCACCTTGGCCAATGTGTTGCTCCAGCGCGCCCATCCCACGTTTCACTTGGCCAGCCAGAAGATCGCGAATAGCATCGACTCTTGTCTTGCGATCAATCTGGGGCAACGCCATGAAGATGTTATTCATCAGGTAGACATCTGCAATTCTGGACACCAGGCGAACCTGCGAACGGATCCACGGGGAATCCCCCAACAGATTTCTATCGGGATAGCAGTCGTCCAGATACTCCGCAATCACCTCGGACTCTGGGACGATTCCCTCGTCTACTTCAAGCACTGGTATTCGGCCTATCGGAGAGTAAGCCGATAATTTCCCCATAAAAAATGAAGCCGGCAGATCGAACTCCACGTCATCAATACCCATGGCGTAAAGTTGCATTCGTACTTTCGCCGAGTATGGACTCAAATTACCAGTAATCAGTTTCATCGTCGTTATCCGTTATCCGTTATCCGTTATCAAAACAGTTTCGCTGCAACATTCACGCGCGCTACTCTTCTCAGCCGCTGTTGAACTCGCGCCAAAAGATCGCAAACGGAGTCTATCCTATTGAGGTAGGACCGGCATAACCATTCGCCCCGCTATTAATATGGCGCGGAAAGATGCTTAACAGCGTGACCGGTTCACCGTAAGATAACGTTCCGTTAGCGTCAGAAGGAGCAGACCAATCAACGAGAATTCAAGCTTTTGGGTCGTCACCGGAGCCGCTTCCGGAATTGGGGCAGCGGTGACGAGATCTGTCACAGCGATGGGACAACGCGTACTTGCACTGGACGTCGCAGATAAAGATGGCATGGCAATCGCGGCATCATGTGGCGCGATTTACGAACACTGCGACGTTGGTAGTATCAGTGACTGGCAGAAAGTCGTTGTCCGGCTATCTGAAATTGGCGTCCCAACCAATATTCATCTCAATGCCGGTATCCAAATCGCCCCACCCGACGCACCGCTTACGGAATACCAATTCGATGCAATGTCTATAGAGCGTTACAGACGCATGATGGCTGTGAATATTGACGGCGTCGTGTTTGGTCTGCAGGCTTTGCTGCCTTTACTACCTTCTGGATCAGCCGTCGTGGTCACCGCTTCGCTCGCAGGCATTACCCCCTATGCAATTGACCCCTTGTACGCAATGAGTAAGCACGCGGTGGTTGGCCTGGTACGCAGCCTGGCGCCAACCCTTGCTAAACGAGACATCACCATTAACGCGATCTGCCCTGGCGGTATTGATACCGGAATCATCCCTGATGCTCAGCGTCATAGTGACGCGATATTTATGACACCAGACAATATCGCCGCTGAAGTCATTCGGCTTATGGACGTAGAAGAGACAGGGAAAACCTGGGCGAAAGTCAGTGAGTCAAAGCCTGCGTTCATTGTTCGAGCGCCTGGAGACAAATCCTAGCCCCACTGTTCTGCCCGGCCAGCGGGTGTTTTCTTATGATAGCATCAAGACTGAAAACAACATTTTTGCCAACCAAAGGAAGCTGCAATGCCTCATGAACAATTGGGTTTAAGTAACGACGAGCTGCTAAGCACGACCAGGGCTGTCCGCAAACGATTAGATTTCGATCGTCCCGTGTCAGAGGATGTGCTGCGGGAATGCATGGAAGTCGCCGTACAGGCGCCTACCGGGTCAAACGCTCAGGGATGGCAGTTCGTTTTTGTGACTGACCCGGAAAAAAAGGCAAAAATCGGAGAGATCTACCGGCAGGCATTTTCAATCTATCGAGATATGCCTGTTGCCATACACAAACTTCATATGGATAGCAGCGACAATACGCTGACCGATAGTCAAACCCGATCGGCATCATCTGCAGATTACCTGGCCGAGAATATGGGCAAGGTACCTGCGCTGCTTATTCCCTGTATTGCCGGGCGCACAGACTCGCCTGAAACCAGCAACATTATTGCCCAAACGGGAACACTCGGCTCAATTATACCGGCTGCATGGAATTTTATGCTCGCAGCCCGCGCAAGGGGGATTGGAACAGCATGGACAACGTTACACTTGATGCAGGAAAAAGAAGTCGCAGACATTATTGGTATACCTTTCGATGACTACATGCAGGTCGCACTTATTCCCATCGGATACACCAAAGGAACCAATTTCAAACCGGCCTATCGTCCTCCTGTTGAAACCGTTATGCACATCAACGAATGGTAGCTCGACTAGCACTTAACCAGCACTTAACCAGCACTTGACCAGCACATATCTGACACATAACTAGCACTAACAGTAACTAGGAACTCGTAATGACATTGAAAAAAAGAATGGCCGTGACCTTGCCTGCAGGGCCAAGGCTGGCAGATACCTCAGCAAGACTAAAATGGGCAGAAGACAACGGCTACACTGATGCATGGTTTGGCGATGCGGGCGCACCAGACAGCCTTACTCAGGTTGCCGCACTAGGGGCAGCAACCAGCGATATTCGTATTGGCGTTGCTGTAACACCCGTCTATACAAGATCACCATCCGTCCTGGCAGCAACAGCCAACGTCATCGAACAAGTTATACCCGGTCGATTCGTACTTGGGATTGGATCTTCCAGCCAGACAATCATGGGGCAGTGGAATGGCATTCCATTGGACAAGCCACTGACCAGGGTTAAAGAAACAGCGCAGCTGGTCAAGCAGATGCTAAAGGGGGAAAAGACAAACTTTCAGGGTGTGACACAGTCCAGCAAGGGTTACCGGCAGATGCCCCTTAAGAACCCGCCGCCTGTCTACATCGGATGCCTGCGCCAAAATATGATTGAAATGGCCGCTGAGATTGGTGATGGTGTGATTTTCAACCTTTGGCCGAAAGGTGCGTTGCCGAAAATGATGGAAGCCGTTAAACGCGGCGCGCAGCGAGCGAACAAGGATTGGCAGGAGGTGGAAGTCGTTAACCGTGCGATGGTTTTATGTACAGACGACAAAGAATACGGAAGAAACCTTTTTAGGGCGGCTTTCGCGCCCTATTATGCGACGCCCGTCTATAACAAATTTCTCGCTTGGGCAGGATACGAAGATGCAGCGGCCACCATCAGTGAAGGCTGGGCCGAAAAAGACCGTGACAAGACAAGCAGCGCGCTAACTGATGAGTTGATCGACGAAATCGCTATTATAGGAACAGAAGGTGAAATTCAGGCGCGTATCCAGCAGGACTCGGATGGCGGGGTTCATACTCATATCATCGCGCCCCTGGCGGGTGGGATCGAGGATCTTGAGCGAACTTTTGAAGCGTTTACCGGGGATAAATTTCAACTCAGTTAGCGATTATCCATCGCTAAAACAGGTCAAAACCCAGTAAAGCCAAACCATCACTATGCTGAAAGCCTCACAGAACGGGGGCCTTAGCAGGGGTGCGCTCTGCCTAAATCTAGGGGTATACTGATTCGATGGACACACTGTCATTAGTGCTCTTTCCGTTTATGCTCCTGTATATGAGCGCAGCCTTTGCTGCACAATCCGAGTCCGAGTTTGGCTCTGCAGGGAACCCTGTAAAGACCCAGGGGATAAACGGTGCTCGTGAATACATTGACAGCCTGGATTGTGAAAACGGTGCCATCCCTGAGTACCGACACGAGAGCGCACCAGAAACTGGCGCTTCTGGTGACCAACTCGAAAAATATATCATGCGATGTGAAGCAGATAACGTCAAAATATTCACGATCTATCTTGACCCTAACCACACCAAAACAGACACACGGCCAGTCAGGGGATTTACCTCCTGGCTGTAACGCCGCATGGCTGTAACTCAAGATACTCGTTGCAAAGAGAGAGCGTCAGTCGAAGCCCGTCTTAGCCTCCCACTAGCCCCACATTAACGTCACACTTTGGCTAACATCCAACGACACCCTGAAGCCGTAATAATCTTACTTTGATAGCATCACTTTGATAGCATCACTTTGCTAACGTTGGTTGCGACACCCAGACAGGCGCTACAGACTATTTACGTGTTTATGTCCATGAACTAGCGTAGGGATACAGATCAATTCAGCCAAGATCGTAAGACGTTCTTGCATTTAGTCGGCGTGGAAGGTATCAAAGATACTCTTGCGGATATCGCACCATTATTAACTAAAGACAGACAGGGTACCCAAATGACAACCGTAACCGTTGTAGAAACAATCGCTGCCAATGCAAACGACGTCTTTCAAATTCTTGGCGACTTCAGTCGTATTAAAGTAGGTGGTGCTATCACCGCTTTTAACCTCGAAGGTGACGGTGTTGGTGCCGTGAGAACAATTACGATCGGCGAAGGGCAGGTTATCGAGCGTCTCGACGAACACGATGGCGAAAAACTCGTATTCGGATACTCAATACTGAACGACGATAATCCTCTACCCGTCTCCCGTTATTCCGCCCGCGTTCTGATCACGGCCGAGGGAGAAACAGCGTGCACCGTGAACTGGTCCGGCACTTTTGAACCCAAGGGTGCTGACGAAGCAGCGGCATCCAAGGTTGTCCGCGGGATATATACTGGCGGAATAGCGGGTGCCCGCAAGGCGCTTGGATGCTAAACAAAAAGATAGACTACCCCCGGTCGGCAATACCGTTGATATTGAGACTGCCAGCTGGAAAAACACCAGGAGAGTAACAAAATGATCGGCCAAATAATTCGACTTAAAGTACTAAAAGGTAAAGAAGCAGAACTGGAAACCCTGGTGTCTCAACTGATGCGAGATGTTGTATCTAACGAGCCAGGCTCGATTTACGATGTACGCCGGGTACGCGGCCAACCACAGACTTATTTTTACTTCATTTCCTTTCCGGACAAGGCGGGATACGACCGCTATCTAACGGCCGATTACCACACCCAAATGTCGCCGAAAGCACTTGCCCTTCTTGATGGTGACCCTTCATTCGAAGATCTCGACCCTCTCGGCTAATCGCAGTGCTTACCAGCGATCAAAACGCATAATGTCTGTGACCGGCTTTCGGCTGACCGGTCCGAACTTTCCTTGGGGATAGCCAACAGGAATCAAACAAAGCGCAGCAAATGTTTCCGGTAAATTCAACACCTCCCTGACGGCATCCTGATCACGTAGCGCAAGCGTTGTTGGCGCGGCCCCTAGTCCTAATGAGCGCGCTGTGAGTAACAGGTTTTGGATACCCGGCCAGACTGAACCCGCGCTTCGATAAACACCCAACCCCTCAACCTTTTCGGGATAGTCAAAGCAAGCGACTATTAACGCGGGAATTTCATGCATATGGTCCATTTGCCATACGACGGCATCAACTAACCGTTTGTGTTTTTCATTCGGTGGATTAGCCCGCTGCGGCGCAATATAGGGTTCTGCATGTTTGCGGTTAAGGTCCGCCAGTTTTTGTTTCTGCGAGGCGTCCCTCACGACGACCCAACGAGCGTTCTGTGAGTTCGAGCCAGAAGGTGCTTGGTTTGCCGCATCAATCAGCTGGATTAGATCAGCTTCAGGCACCTCACGCGATTGCAGGCGACGCATCGCACGACAGTTGTACATTGCCTCATTAAGGGACATTTGCTCAGACAAAACGACTACTCCATTAATTTAATTTTTAAAAGCCCAGATGCTACCGACTTATCGCCAGCCTATTCGAAGGCGAACCTTTCGGTTGTTACGCTCGCTTGAGCTGGCGCTGAATAACGAGGACCCGATATCGCTTCGGGAGAAAACTCATCGTTCAATGTTGCCAGCACTTCGGCTGGCAGAACAATAGACGCGGCATTAAAGTTATCTTCCATATGCTTAAGGTTGGTTGTTCCAGGGATTGGCACTGCGCCCTTATCCTGCGCAAGCGTCCAGGCCAGCGCAAGCTGCGCGGTCGTACAACCCAAGTCTGCCGCATGTTGCCTGGCTTTGCCCAACAGACCTAAATTAGCCGAGAAATGCGGGTCAGTGAAGCGCGGGAAAGTGAGCCTTAGGTCACCCTCCTTATACCCACTAGGATCCAGCGGTTCGTCCGCTAAATAGCCTCGTCCAACAGGAGAGAAAGGTACGAAAGTAATTCCCAACGCATGACAAACATCAAGTACTGCGATTTCCGGGTTCCGCGTCATCAGGGAGTACTCAGATTGAATCGCTGAAATTGGATGCACCGCATGCGCTCTGCGAACCGTATCCGCTGACATTTCTGACAGGCCAATCATTCGGATCTTGCCCTGCCCCACCAGGTCAGCAAGCGCGCCAACTGATTCCTCAATAGGCACCTTCGGGTCGGGGCGATGCATGTAGTAAAGGTCTATCACGTCAGTTTGAAGTCTTCCGAGACTGGCCTCACAAGCACTCTTGATGGCCTCTGGCCTGGCATCAAGCAGACGTTTACCGTCTTTAAACCCCATGACGCATTTACTGGCCAAAACAACCTTGCTGCGTCGGCCCTTGAGTGCCTCGCCAAGGAGTTTTTCATTGCCACCCATCCCGTAGATAGTCGCCGTATCCAAAAAGTCATAGCCTATATCGATGGCCTTGCGTAGGAATGCTATGGCGTCATCATGTTCCTGCGCCGGACCATAGGCATGGCTCAGGTTCATACACCCGAGACCAATAGGATGAACCTCTAAGGTTCCAATTTTTCTCTTTACGACAGTCATTTTGTTCCTTATTAAGTTATGTGGTGGCTAATTAGCCAGAGTACGGGGTCCATAGATCGTTGCATTAACCCTCGGATCTCCACCAATCCCCGGACTGAATTCATAAACAAACACCCCCATAATGCGCTGTTGATCACCGACAACAGGTGACACCCTGTGTAACGAATGACAACCCTTGAAGATACAAAGCGCACCGGGTTCGCGGCCGATGCTAACAATCGAATCTTCTCGCTTTCCCGTCAACACCTCGCTGACCTGCACATAGTTTTCTGAGGTTGCACTGCGGGTGTTTGCGGACATCTGAAAAATACCGCCATTGTCAGCGGGCTGAATCATCAGCGTCATCGTAAAGGAATTGTCGCTATCAAAATGCCATGATGACTCATCCCCCTCCTCGTAATAGACATAATTTGCTGGTTGGTAGCGGTCTATATTCGGATAGAGAGGACCTTCATCAACTATCCCGGCAACCAGTTTCTGGACTATTTCCGATTGATAAAAAGTCTTTAACGGAGATCGTTCCCCCAGCTGATCATAGGCAATCATGCGAACGCTGGACCTGTCCTGCAAGTTACGTGCATGGTCTTGCGGGAGGGCCTCGTCTTTGCTCTGATGAAGATAACAATTCCTGAGTGAATGGTGATGGTATGCCCGCGCCTTCAAAACAGTGGCTTCCTCTGCCATTAACCTTAAAGCCTGCCGAGAGACAAAGTCAGGTATTACGCAATAGAGTGACTGCGAAAGGTCAGCACGACAGCGATCTATCAATGCCTGACCGCCGGGGACTCCCGAACCATTAACCGGATACGCGTTAACATTAAGTATGTCTTCGATAGGCATTATCTGAGCATACCAGCCCCTTCGACTTAATTCAGGAACTGCACCGTTTCTGATACAGGCGCTCGCTCGGTCCTTGCTTGATTCGCAGGGACATTCGGGTCCTCAAACCCAAAGCTAATGCCAAACAAAACTTTTACCTGTGGCGACAGCCCAAATGTTTCACGAACCAGATCCGGATAATCCCGCAAAGAACCTTGCGCGCAAGATGCAATACCATTAGCACTCATGGCTAACATCAGGGTTTGGGCATACATGCCGACGTCTGCGACGGTATGTTTACCAAACACATCGTCGATACACAGAAACGCCACGTGAGGAGCATCAAACAGTTCATGATTACGCATTGCTGCCGTGCCCCGGCCCGCGCGGTCTTCCCACTCTATGCCCATAGCGCCATAGAGTGCTCGAGCGCAGGCTCGTTTACGGTCACGCCAGACATCTCCAACCTTGCCATCGCCAGGGTGGTCGGGATTAGTGCTGACTTTGTTAGCCACTCTATCCAGCAATTCAGCCCGGATTCGATCTCGCGTCTCACCGGACGCAACGCAAGTTTGCCAGGGTTGAACGTTAGTACCGGAAGGCGACCATCGGGCAGTTTCAAACACCTTCTGCATAAGCTCATCCGGAATTTTTCGGGATAAAAAACCCCTGACTGAATGACGCTCCCGAACAATGTGGTCGAGCGTGGCAACTTCTTGTGGCGAATACTGATGCATCAACTCTTTAGACCTGTTTGCTGTTTGCTGTTTACGTTTACTGACGGCACCTAATGCCTTTCAAAAACGCTCACGAGTACTCAGGAACGTTTTTGTCAGCCTACCCTTAACGAGGCGCGAATCGCTGCCCGGCATCGATACGAATGGTCGAACCATTCATCATCGGGCATTCATAGATCGCTATCGCCATCGTGGCGAATTCATGGGGCTGGCCCATACGACGAGGGAACGCAGCATCCTTGGTTAACTGCAACGCCCCTTCATCAGGGATGCCCGCTGTAAGTCCCGTGTCGAAAAGGCTGGGCGCAATCGTCATACATCGTATACCAAGCATGCCAAGGTCTCTTGCCATGGTCAGCGTCATTCCCGCAATACCGGCTTTTGCTGCAGTATAAGAGACCTGCCCGATTTGCCCCTCGAAAGCAGCAATCGAGGCTGTGTTGATCATCACCCCACGTTCACCATCGGCATTAGGTTCATTTTTTGCCATATGTTCTGCCGCAACACCGTTGATATTGAATGAGGCGATCAGGTTGAGATCAATCACACGACGAAAGTCAGACAGTGAATGCCGCGTGCCATCCTTCTTGAGCGTTCGCTGCGCACCCCCGCCGCCTGCTGTGTTGACAACGTAATGCAAACCACCCATGTCAGCGACGGCGCTGTCCATCACATCCGCCATATCGTCGTAATCCATCACGTTGCAAGGGTAGAATTTGCCCCCTAACGCTTGGGCAACAGCGGCGCCGTCAGAACTTTCCAAATCGAGGATAGATACCTGACCGCCCTTCCCTGCAAATTCAGTTGCCGTTGCGCGGCACATGCCGGAAGCACCGCCCACAAAAATAGCCTTACTACCCGAAATTTCCATGCTAACTCCTTGATTAAACTAATTGTTGGCAGGCACCAATTAGGCACCGCATTAAGGATGGACTGTATGTTTTTCGGTCAGCATGTTCAAGCATCTAACCGAGTGATTCTCTACCTGAACAGCTGCTTTGTGCGCCGGGGTTCTAGCCCTTTGGAGGATCACCCGGTCTTCTCGGATGTTCTGATGCAGGACCATATCGCAGCCTATTATCCTGACGCTTTATCATGTCCAGGACATGGCTACGCTCCTCTGGCGCAAGTTCCCGGAGGATTCCCACCATTTGCCTGTGCATGGACTTCTGAAGATCAGCCGATGCTCTGCGAACTTCTGCAAGCCTTGCGACCACATCTGCTTCTACATACTCGTCAGTGCTGATGGCAGCCCGAAGTTGATGCTGGACTTTACGCAGTTCTCTGAGAGCAGGCCGGGATTCCTGCCTATACGCCCGCAGGGTGGATCGCAATTTTTTGCGTGTCTCGTCACTGACTTCCTGGGTCATCCATTCAAAGTGAACTCTACCCGGCGACAAACCGAGCAAATGACGTCCCACAGCAACCCCAATAAACACCAGGTTAAGGCCAATCGAGAACACCAGTAGTGTAACCAGAAGAACCTTTCTATTCATTGTTCCATTCCTCACGAACGATATCGGTAAAAGCCAGCAAACCCAGTTCTTCATCCAGCGATAGCTCATCCGTGTTGTTGGTCAACGTTAGCCCAATAACAACACCAAGTAGCAACGGTAGACAGGCCACCAGCGTCGGTCGCCACAATGTGTGGGCAAGATCATCAAAATCCGGTAGAACCCACTTCAGTAATCGCTCCAGCCTCCCAGGTTTCAGCGCTGAAAAGATAGCCATCTCAACCCGCCGCACTGAGCGTGCACTGTCAGGCAATTCGAATAATGCTAAATCATGATCCAGCGCTGCTGCCTGATCAAGTAATGACAAAGCGTCGGGTGAAGTAAGTGAGAATTCCAGCGCCTTGGCACGTTCGTCCACAGGCCACCTATGAGAATCTGCACCATAGCTTTCAACGATCAAGGTAAATCGCTCCAGGTTCATTCCAACTCCTTAGCCAATTTCTGTTTCAGTTTACGCCTGCCTCGTCGCAGCAAAGACTCCAGGGCATCAACAGACAAATCCAGTATATGAGCAGCATCGTGTTGACTGAAGTTCTGGTAATGACAGAGGACAATAGCACTGCGCTGTCGTTCGGAAAGGCTCATTAACGCCTTATGAACAACCCCTGCACGAATACTAAGTTCGTACTCTGTATCAGGACTATCCTGACGATCTGGTTGCACGGGTGCCGGCCTTTCTTGCAGCTGCCTTTGTCGAAAATAATCGACACAAAGATTGTGTGCAATCCGGTGCAACCAGGTCGTGAGTTTTACCCTGCCCGGATCGAACCGGTCTCTAGACACCCAAAACCGAATGAATGTCTCCTGGGAGATATCTTCAGCCTCGGCACTGTTGCGCGTCATACGCCGGACATAATTGAATATGCGCTGGGAATGCTGATCGACGATCTGCCGGAACGCTAACTCGCTTCCAGCAAGTATCCGCTCGATGATTTGTCGCTCATCTTCCATTACTCGTGCTCAATCAGGACTCACCGTAGGAACCACCGCGCTCGACAGGTCGACTCGGGCGATGCATGCCACCATAAGGTGGTTTTGCATTGCGCAATTCTTGCTCGGTCAGGTAACCATCAACATTTTTGTCGATGCGATTGAATGCGGCAGCCTGCGCTTCTTCCCCTGTTACGGATCCGTCGCCATCAAGGTCTGCGTCACTAAAAAACGCCTGCACTCGAACGGTCATCTCTGCGTGTCGTTCTGCCATTTTTGTCTGGTGATCGGCAACCTGCTGATTGATTTCGTCCATCGTCACTACGCCGTCGTTATTGGCATCCATACGTTTCATCATGCCTCGGCTTTTTGGCGGTTGAAATTCGTTGACACTGATCATACCGTCACCATCACTATCGTGCTTATCGATCATTCGATCCACGGGATGACCAAAGACAGTCATCGCGCCTCCCTGTAGCAATATTAATGCTAATGTTTTCGCTAATGTTTTTGCTAACGTTTTCATTACGATTCCTTATCGCTGTTTAACAGAATAGGCTAACCTGCTTACCTTAAAGTGATATACGGCGGAGCGAACAAAATCCGTCGCACCCGTCGTTAACAAGTTTACTTTTTGAAAACCGGCGACGGTCTCCTGCGTTCGTTGAACAACACGGGCAATTTGGTTATTGTGCTCGACCCCAACGTGATCGACGATACTGTTAGTCCCTGGAAATAAGCTCTGATTGTGAAAAGCCAATGGCTGTTACTACTCGGCGTATGGATGCTTTACGTATCCTTCGGCCTGATCGCGACCAGCCTCGCACCACTCGCATCCCTGGTAATTATTGATCTTGGCATGACACACGCCGAAATGGGTCTTGCCATGGGCGCCTGGCAATTCATCTATATATTCTCTGCCGTACCCTCTGGCATCCTGCTGGACAGAATTGGTGCTCGGCATGCGCTTGCTATCGCCGGCATTGTCGTGGGCCTTTCTGCCCTGGCCCGGGTATTCGCTGATGACGCAACTAGTTTGATTCTTGCCGTAATGTTATTTGGACTGGGGGGACCGATTGTCTCTGCTGGCGCGTCGAAAGTCGTTATATCGTCCTTCACTGGCTCTTCTCGCGGATTTGCCATGGGTATCTATATGACAGGCCCAGCCATCGGTAGCATTATTTCTCTGACAACGACTCATGCCATTCTATTGCCATACTTCGACGATTCATGGCGCTCGATATTCTTACTGTGGGCCGGCGTCGCTTTTTTGTCTGCTTTTTTTTGGTTCTCTCTGGCAACCGTAGCGGGCTCGTCAGCGACAGGAAGACAAACAGGACCCCACGTTTCGCAAACACGAGTCATCGGAGAACTAATAACAAGGCCAGCTGTCGTGATCGTGCTACTCATGAGCATCAGCGTAATGATGTTCAGTCACGGCTTAAATAACTGGTTACCCGAACTGCTTCAATCTCACGGGCTTTCCCCGGTGAACGCCGGTTACTGGGCCGCCCTGCCGACAATGATTGGCATCATAAGCTCTCTGATTATTCCAAAGCTTGCCACACCGGAACGACGATTCAAGATACTGATCGGACTAAGCCTTGCAGCCTTCAGCGCCAGCATAATGCTTCGATTAACAGAACCCTCATCTTTACTCGCAGGATTACTCCTACAGGGGATAGCGAACAGCAGTCTGGTCACAGTTCTGATTCTTACCCTGCTGGAATTACCGGAAGTTCAGGAACGCCACGCAGGTGTCGCCAGCGGTATGTTCTTTTCTGCATCTCAGCTAGGGGGCGTTTTAGGCCCCGTCACCATCGGTGTCCTGTACAGCCCGGAAATGGGCTTTTCAAATGGATTGACTCTGCTCACCACAATTTCGCTCACCATCGTTGCGGGCGCTATTTTGCTCCAGTATCGGTTAGGCAAAGCGCCTCCGACGACACTGCAGATGTGACTACCAGCGCAGCCGTCTTCATGATGTTAGTCACCACATTCCCTAACGCTGCCGCTGGTTTCAGCCTGACATTTTTTATACTGCCATCACGCCACTATGTACCGTTGGGAAAACCCCGTATCAAGGCGTCGAGAATCGCTCGCGCAGCAGGTTTTTCTGTACCTTACCCATCGCGTTACGCGGCAGAGTGCCGATCACTTCTACCCGCTTAGGGACCTTAAAGTTGGCTAAGTGTTTCTTACAATGACTGATAACCTGATCGACGGTGGGAGGTTCGCCCTGCGCAATAATCACGGCGACAACTGCTTCGCCGAAATCCGCATCGGCAACACCTATGACAGCTGACTCAGCGATGCCGCCTATGTCATCGATGACAAGTTCTATCTCTTTCGGGTAAACATTAAGGCCGCCACTGATGATCATGTCTTTCGCTCGCCCAACGATTGAGACATACCCATCGGGATCGATTGTGGCTTTGTCCCCGGTGTTGAAAAAACCATCGTCCGTAAAATCCTCTGCAGTTTTCTCTGGCATACGCCAGTAACCGGAAAACACATTCGGGCCTTTAACCTGCAAATTACCGGTTTCTCCTCCAGCAAGCCCCTCACCTGCGTCATCGACCACTCGAACAGCCACACCAGGGAGCGGTGGACCCACGGTACCGGCACGTCGCTCTTCGTTAAGCGGATTGGAAGTATTCATACCTGTCTCTGTCATGCCATAGCGTTCCAGAATGGTATGGCCGGTGCGGGATCTAAATTCAACAAACGTTTCTGAAAGGAGCGGCGCAGAGCCCGAAACAAACAAGCGCATGTTTGAGCTACATTCGGACCCGAATTCCGGGTTCGCCAACAAGCGGGTGTAATAGGTTGGAACACCCATCATGACGGTACAATCTTGCATGGCAGCAATAGCAGACCTATCAACGAAGCGACTGTGCCATACCATGCTGGCACCACACATCAACACACAGCCCAGACCGACAAATAGTCCATGCACGTGATAGATCGGCAACATATGCAGCAACCGATCGGAAGCCGAAAAGCCCCAGGCTTGAACCAGCGTTTCAGCATTTTTGCGCAGGTTGTCGTGACTCAGCATGATTCCTTTTGGCCGCCCAGTCGTCCCTGACGAGTAAAGCAGCGCTGCCATTTCAGCGCCCTTGCACTGCGCCACATTCCCTTGCTCACTGGCGCTTTCCGCCTGCTGCATCAAGGTGCCGCCACCATCTGCATCGAGCGTGAGCAGCGCCTTTATGCCATTGGCAGGAAGAACAGATTCAATCGTCGTCAGCGCATCACTGGCACAGATCACAATGCTTGGTTCTGCGTTCCCGAGGAAGTATGCGAGTTCGGATGCTGTGTAAGCTGTATTAAGCGGATGGTAAACCAACCCCGCACGGAGGCACGCCAGATAGAGATACAAATTCTCCACCGATTTTTCGACCTGCACTGTGATTCTGTCGCCACGGACAGCACCCATCTGTAACAGTGTATTCGCGATCCGTACAGAGGCCTGATCTGCCTGCAGGTAAGTAACGCTGCGGCCATCGACATCAGTTAACAATTGCGTGTTGAGGTCAGGCGGAAAATGCTGCTGAAAATGTGCGTAGAGATTAGCGTTGCCGGTCATGGCCGTTATTCCTTGTTCGTTAGACACTCGTTTTATAACCCTTGAATTCACCCCGTAACACTCGAGCCCGATAAAAATGTGCTACCGCTCTAAAAAACAGGTGTGTTGACCCCGGGCCGTTACTGCGGGTAAAACACCTCGTCAAGAAACGCTATCATGACGTTCAATGCCATTGGTGCATCAGCTTCAAAACTGGAGCCAAGCAACATGTTCGACCCTGAATCCAAAAACGCGTGTGACTTCCCTTCATATTCCCAGTACCGGGCCGTGTGACCAGCCAATCGCAGCATCTCCGTATAAGACTTTACAGATTCGGGTGACACCACCGGGTCCTCGCTTCCCGATGTGAGAAGATGGGGTGGGAATTGGCGCTCCGCGGCCCGAGGAATGTTCTGCGATGGAGAAATAGCCTTGTACATCAACGGGTGCTCAACGACATTATAATCATTACCAAATAAACCACGCGCGATAGACCCGCTAACCCACCAGAACGGATTTTTCATACTCTCGAAGTCATTAATACCTGTAGCGGATAAATCATAGGCACCATAACTAAGCACTGCCGCCTGCACGGCCAGCCCATTTTCGGCTGCGACTTGTTCGGCCGATGTTGCTTCGGGAAGGTAAGAAGGTGTAAATCGAGGTGATGACGACGAAAACGCCTCTGAACTTAATTGGTCACCCCTGTTGACGATCATTGCGGACAGGTGCGCCCCGGCGCTGTCCCCTGTTACGACTATCCGGGTCCTATCACCTTTATATTTAGAAACATTACCCTTGACCCACAATATTGCCCCGAACGCGTCATTGACGATTTCGTTCAACGTTGTTGTATTGTCGTTGTCAGAAAGAAGACGATAGTTAACGTTACAAACCACATAGTTCGAGTTTGTCGCTAAATAAGCAGCGGCCTGATCCATAATCGATTTATCGTTTATAAGCCATCCACCGCCATGAAACATCACAACAACCGGATAGCTCAACTTGCCAGATGCTGGCGTATAGATGTCCATCGTAAGGTCAAAACCATCTGGGGAGGCCCACAAAACATCTTTAACCAGGTCGTACTTGGCTGGGTCATTGTTTGCTTTAAGTGCCTGATGCTCGGCACAAGACATCAGTAGTAGTATCGCCACCAGAACACCGACCAGCTTTTGGCAACGAAGTGAAACAAAGGCCATACAGGTTGCTCCAACAATCAGTTTCTCTTGGCGTCTGCGCTGCCAATCCAACGTCGACTACAACGTCGACAACAACGTCGACTACAACGCTACATCGACTGTAGCTGCGCACTTATTCGCCATCTCGCGCGCTTGTTCAACACTATCGCCCGTGGCCAGCGCGACACCCATTCGGCGCCGACCTGACACTTCCGGTTTTCCGAATAGACGCAGCTGGGTGTTCGGTACGGACAATGCCTTTTCCAGATTTCCGAATTGGACATTTTGACTTTCGCCCGACACTAAAATAACGCTCGAAGCGCTGGCACCCAATTGTTTTATCTGCGGAATCGGCAAATCAAGAATAGCTCTGGCGTGCAGCGCAAACTCGGACAGATCCTGTGACACAAGCGTGACTAGTCCTGTATCGTGCGGGCGGGGGGAAACTTCGCTAAATATCACTTCATCTCCCTTGATAAACAGTTCTACGCCAAACAGTCCTTTACCCCCGAGGGCGTTGGTGACCAGCGCCGCCATGTCCTGGGACGCCTGCAGCGCCGCTTCGCTCATTATCTGAGGTTGCCAGCTTTCCTGGTAATCACCGTCTTCTTGTCGATGACCGATGGGGGCACAAAATGAAGTACCGCCCCTGTGCCTAATAGTGAGCAGGGTGATCTCGAAATCAAAATCGACAAAGCCTTCGATAATCACCTTACCCTTGCCGGCGCGCCCGCCTTGCTGGGCATAATCCCAGGCATCTGCGATTTCGGCCTTGTCTCGCACCAGGGATTGCCCTTTCCCCGAGGAACTCATGATGGGTTTAATAATGCAAGGCAGGCCAACCCTATCGATGGCATCCAAATATTCCTGCTTTGTTTGCGCAAACTCATAGACGCTGGTTTTCAGACCAAGCTCCTCAGCGGCAAGTCTGCGGATACCTTCCCTGTTCATGGTTAACTGCGCAGCCTTGGCTGTTGGGATGACAGTAAACCCTTCATGTTCAAGTTCAGCCAGCGTATCTGTCGCGATGGCCTCGATTTCCGGCACAATCAGGTCAGGTTTTTCGGATTCAATCACACGCCTTAATGCCGCGCCGTCCAACATATTGATAACATGAGATCGGTGGGCCACCTGCATGGCGGGGGCGTTCTCGTATCGGTCCACAGCGATAACTTCAACCCCCAAACGCTGAAGTTCGATCGCTACTTCTTTGCCAAGTTCTCCCGAGCCACATAGCAGCACCTTCTTTGCACCCTGACTTAGCGGCGTACCAATTTTCACTGACATAATGTCGATATTCTTGATTAATTAGTGTTTTTGTATGTTATCAAGCACCTTAACCACACCCCAACCAATTTTTGTATAATCAATTTTTCTAAAACCTTATCCATCGAGTTATGGAATTAACTATGACCAATCTGCTTTACATCAATGCATCCCCAAGAGGCGATCTGTCTGCAGCAAACCAGGCTGCGAGCATTTTCACAGACGCTCTGGCCGACTCTGTACAGGTCAATCGACTGAATTTGTTCGAAGCAAAGTTGCCAGAAATAACGCTGGAAGTAACTGCCGCAAAAATGAAATTTGCCATGGGCCTCGAGCTTAGCGAAGAAGAAGCCCGACAATGGACCGTAATCACAAACTTAGTCAGCCAGTTTGTAGAGGCTGACGGTTATTTGTTTAGCATCCCAATGTGGAATTTCAGTATTCCCTATAAGCTCAAGCAGTACATTGATCTGGTTACCCACCCCGGGCTGACGTTCACCAGCGACGAGAATGGACCAAAGGGAATCGCTTCCGGGCCGGCAACGTTGATCTACGCTCGTGGCGGTGACTACAGCCCAAAAGATGGCAGGCCTGATCCATTCGACTTCCAGTCACCTTACATGAACGCCTGGACCCGACTGGTCGGCCTGGAGCCCATTTCAGAGGTCCTAGTACAAAAAACAATGGCAGGGCCGGACGCATTAAGTAAGACAATCGACGCACAAAAGAACCACCTTACGGCCCTTGCCAGGGGAATGGGATAAACCAATATTAACGACCGCTGACTTCCGTGAGATGCCTCAGCAGAAAGACGGGCCCACACCACGGGGGCATATTTCACGCCAACGGTCGTTAACCAAGGCCCTGGCGCTGGTGGGAAATAGTGAGATTGAACATACCCACTGGGGTCTGTGGTGGACCCTATCACGGTATCAAGGTTGCCTTCGTAGCCCTTTATCCCAAGCGTAACCCAGGGCGAGGAACCGGCCCTGTTTTATCAATAACCGGTGTCCGCTGCCAGGCTTTGTGGCGACACAAAGACGTTGTTCAACCAATAAGGGTCTCGCCGCTTTCCGCCACCACCGTGTTCTCGATGTAACCTAACTTTTCGATCTCAACACGAACAACATCGCCCACTTTCATAAATGAAGGGGGCTTCATGGCAACCCCAACGCCACTCGGTGTGCCCATGAACAGGACATCACCGACATCCAGCGTAAATGCCTGGCTGAGATGCGCAATCGCATCGAAGCAGTTAAAGATCAGATGTTTGGTGTTAGATCTCTGTCGCTCTTCACCATTGACCACGCATAGAATATCAAGGTCGTGGGGGTTACCTACTTCATCCGGTGTTACCAGCCATGGGCCCATAGGTCCATGGGTATCAAATGATTTACCGATTTGAAAGGTAGGTACACGAAGCTGCCAATCACGCACGCTGACATCGTTGCCACAGAAATAACCGCCAATAACCTCATGCGCTCGTTCCACAGGAACGTGCTTACAACGTTTTCCGATGACCAGGCAAAGCTCAGCCTCATAGTCTAGATTGTCGGAGACCACGGGCAAGTTGATGTCTGCATAAGGGCCGTTCGCACAGTTTCTTTGTTTGTTGAACCACATCTGGAACTCGGGCTTTTTAAAACCTGTTTCGGCGATGTGATCACCGTAGTTAAGTCCAAGGGCGAGTATTTTTCCGGGCAGCGGCACGGGTGCGTGCAATGTGACAGAGGATAGGGGTAATCCCGGTTTCCCTTTTGTCACTGTCTCTATGACATTGATATCAATCCCCGCCTCGAGCAACGACGTCATGTCCCCCTTTATGCCATTG
>Ga0209502_10000141_pt1 | contig 77516 bp, 74 predicted proteins | sample ArcticOcean_MG_C_10_FD_187442 | JGI IMG/M metagenome (GOLD analysis project Ga0209502, IMG submission 187442) | Marine microbial communities from western Arctic Ocean - ArcticOcean_MG_CB11_90 (SPAdes) (version 2) | ecosystem: Environmental > Aquatic > Marine > Oceanic | place: Arctic Ocean... | reverse complement strand
CTTCGGCTTCCGCCGTAAACAACCCGAAGTCACCACCCCAGGCCAGGCGCGCCGAGGTCGTTGTCGGGAGCGGAGCCCGGAAGGTCGCCGGGTCGTCAGCAAGCGACAGCGGGTCGTCGGCCTGGGGCCCGGCGAGCGCACTGAGGAGTAGCGCTGTATCGGCCACGGTTCGCCCCATCGGGCCGCGCACACTCAGCCGCACCAGGTGAGTAGAAGTCGACGTCGCAGCGGACTGGGCCACTCGCCCGATCGTCGGTCGGAGGCCGACCACGTTGCAGAAGGCTGCAGGGTTGCGCAGTGAGCCGCCGAGGTCGCTGCCGTCGGCGATGGGCAACATCCGGCTGGCAAGGGCTGCCGCCGCGCCACCACTGCTCCCGCCCGCCGACTTCGACAGATCCCACGGGTTCCGAGTCACACCAAACACTTCGTTAAACGTGTGCGAGCCGGTGCCGAACTCGGGTGTGTTGGTCTTTCCTATGATGATCGCCCCAGCGGCACGGAGTTGCGCCGCGATGAAACCGTCAGCCGCTACCGGCCGGGTGCTCGTCACCAGTGAACCCGACCGTGTCGGAAGCCCAGCAACGTCTTCCAAATCCTTCACTGCTACCGGCAGGCCGTGCAGCGGCCCCGTCGGTTTTTGGGCGTCGGCCGCGTCGGCGTCGGCGAGCACGTCGGCACGGTCGCGCATCGACACGATGGCGTTGACCTGTGGGTTGACCTGATCGATTCGGTCGAGGTGAGCAATCATCACGTCACGCGCCGACAGCTCTCGCGACCCGAGTAGGTCGGCCAGTTCAACAGCGGTGTGATCGACAATCTCCATCGGCCCATCCTGGCAGTCGAACGGTCGGCTGCTTCGACGCCAGACGGTGATCCTCAACAGCTTCGATGCACTTCTGGCAGCGCGGGGCGGCCATGCTGGCGCAATGGACATCGGTATTTTCTCAGGCGTTGCGAGTAGCGGCGGATTCAGCTCGATCGTGGCGGACGCAGCAGCGTCGGCCGAAGCAGGGTTCGACACCTACTGGCTCCCACAAATCGTGCAACAGGCTGAGGCGATGAACATCATCGGCGCCGCTGCACAAACGGTTCCGAACATTCGCTTCGGAACATCGGTGGTCCCGACCTACCCTCGCCACCCAATGGTCATGGCCGAGCAGGCCCAAACCACCAGCATGATCACTGGCGGCCGTTTCACCCTCGGCATCGGCCTCTCCCATAAGCCGGTGGTCGAAGGCATGTGGGGCCACTCGTTCGACAAGCCGCTCCGCCACGCCCGCGAATACCTCGAAGCGCTCATGCCACTCATGCGCGGCGAAGGCGTCAGCTTCGCCGGCGAAACCCTCACCGCCCGCGGGCAGCTGGCAATCAACGCCCCTGAATCTCCGGTGCTGCTTGCCGCACTCGGCCCGCAAATGTTGAAGCTCGCTGGTGAGCGTTGCGGCGGCACCATCACGTGGATGACCGGCGCGAAGACGCTCAGCGAACTCACCGTGCCCACGATCAGCGAAGCAGCATCAAACGCCGGGCGCGAGACGCCACAGGTCGTTGCTGGCATGCCGATTTGGGTGACCGACGACGTCGACGCAGCGCGCGCCAATGCCGCCAAGACGTTCCTGATCTACGGCCAGCTCCCGTCGTACCGTGCAATGCTCGACCGCGAAGGCCTCGGCGGCCCCGAAGACCTCGCCATCATTGGCGACGAGGCAACCTGCGCGGCGCGGCTCGACGAACTCGCCGCCGCCGGTGTTACCCAGCTCGCGGCATCAGAGTTCGCGTCGGACCCCGAAGGTCGGGCCCGCACCCGTGCATTCCTCGCCAGCCGCCTCTGAGTCAGTAGCTGGCAGGCGTTAACTCGAGGGCCGCGCTGGCAATCGGTAGCCGCACGACGACGCAGTCGCCATGCACGTCGGTCGTCACGTCGGGGTGTCCAGTAATCCACCACATCCGCGGCTGCACGCCGACGATCCGGAACTCAGTCCAACCCGTTTGGTCGGTCACCGGCTCGACGTCGACATAGAGCGAACCGCCACGCCACCCGTGGCACACCACCGTGACCTTGCCGACTTCGACATCGCGAACGGCAGCCAGCTCGGAGTGTTCGGCGCGCTCCCTCATGACAACTGCCTCATTGGTCGTCCAGTAATTTCAGCGCACGGAGCAGTGCGGTTTCAGCGAGATCCGTGCTCTGTTCGTCATGTATTGGCATGTAGTGGGAACCTCACCACGGCGAATGTAGCGCGTGCCAGTTGCCCAATGTGGTGGCCCACGGCTGTGGCAGGATGACGGATCGATCTCGAACGGGGCACCACCATGGCGACAGAACTTGCGACTGACTATCTGATCGTCGGGAGCGGGGCCGTCGGCATGGCGTTCGCCGACGTGATCATCAGCGAGACCGACAAGAACGTCGTCATCATCGACCGATTCGCTAAGCCCGGTGGCCACTGGAACAGTGCGTATCCGTTTGTCACGCTGCACCAGCCGTCGCAGTTCTACGGGGTGAGTTCGCGTGAGCTGAGCAAAGGTCGGATCGACGAAGTTGGCCTCAACCGCGGCCTCAGCGACCTGGCCAGCGGTGCCGAGGTCAGTTCCTACTACGACGACGTGATGCGCCACACGCTGCTGCCGACGGGCCAGGTGCGCTACTTCCCCATGTGCGACTACCGCGGCGATGGCAATTTTGAACACAAGCTTTCCGGCGAGCACTTCCACGTCACGCCGCAAATGACGGTCGACTGCACTTACCTCAACACGACGGTGCCCTCCACGCACACGCCGAACTTCGAAGTTGGCGTAGGCGTGCAGTTCATGCCACTCAATGACCTCCCAAAACTTGAGCACGCTCGCGCTGGCTACGTCGTCGTCGGTGGCGGCAAGACAGGAATCGATGCTGTCCTATGGCTGATCGATGTCGGCGTCGATCCCGATCAGATCACGTGGATCGTGTCACGCGATGCATGGCTCTTGAACCGCAAGAACGCTCAACCAGGTCTCGAGTTCTTCGAGAACACGATCGGCGCCCAGGCCAACCAGTTCGAAGCAATCGCCAGCTCAACATCCGTCGCCGACATGTTCGATCGGCTTGAAGCGTGCGGCTATTTCCTGCGGCTCGACACCGCCGTCCGCCCAACGATGTTCCACGCCGCGACCATCAGTGAACTCGAGCTCGCTGAGTTGCAACGCGTCAAGAACATCGTGCGCATGGGCCGCGTCCAGACCATCAGTACCGACGAGATTGTGCTCGACGGCGGCACGGTACCGACGACTGCTGAGCATCTATTCATTGACTGCTCGGCATCGGCCATTTCCAACCTTGAGCCGAAGCCGATCTTTGAAGATGGCCTCATCACCCCGCAAACCGTGCGGAGCTACCAGCCAGCTTTTAGCGCCGCGTTTGTCGCACACATCGATGCGACCCGCGAGACCGTCGAGGAAAAGAATCACTTGTGCCAGGTTGTTCCCCTCCCGAACGCTGATCTCGACTACCTGAAGTTGACGTCGGCGTTCATGGTCAACCAGTTCAACTGGGGTCAGGACCCCGAGATCAAAGCATGGTTGTTGGCAAACCGCCTCGATGGATTCAGCCAGACCATTGCTGCAGTTCCGAAAGACGACGAAGCCAAGATCGCGATCCTCCGCAAGCTCGGTGACAACGCATTCCCGGCGGTCGCCAAGCTCGGGGAATACATCGCCGAGTACGAGTCGGCCTAGCGGTCACACTGTGCATGGCACAGTGTGACGCCTGGGACCGGCTCGGGTCTTTCAGCGAATCGCGACCGAGCGCAGCACGTCGACATAGTGATCGAACCCAGGAACGATGCGGCCGCGAACTTTGGCCATGTCGTCCCAGCGCCGCACGAGCACCGCACCACGACTGCCGGGGTGGCGTTCGAAGACGTCGACTTCATCGGCGGTCATTGCGCCACCCTGTACGGCAAGGGTCCGCACCGACGACGGTGACAAGGTCGCGAAGTACGACGGCTCGACGGCACACAGGTAACGTTTCGCAGCCACATGCAGCGCGACTGGCCCCGTGACCTCCGGCCCGAACCATGGTGCGAGATACCGGGCACCGGCTTTCTCGTGCTCGTAATCGTCGACCAAGACCTCGTCGAGCCCGACCTGATCGTCGAGCAGCAGGTGCCCCACATCGTGCAGCAGGGCAGCTGCCACCAACGCATCCGATTCGCCAGCAGCCGTAGCCAACTCCGCGCACTGCAATGCGTGCTGCAACTCGGTGATCGCCTCGTCGTACAACCGTGATGCCGCGGCGCTGGCGTACAGCGCCGAGAGGGCGTCGAGTGGCAACTTGGTCATCGCTGCACCGGGCGCCCGAGGAAGTCGTCGATAATGCTGATGCGGACCCGCGCACCATCAAAATCTTCGCCATCCACCGCAAATGCGGCTCGCTTGTCGGCGTAGTAGCGGTTGCGGAAGTCACCACGCGACGCAGCGTTGTACGTGAGATAGGCGGCGCGGCGCGGCCGATCGCTCCGATTTGTATCGCTGTAATGCGGGGTGTACGAATCAAAAAACAGCAGGTCGCCTGGATTGAGCAGCACCGGGCGCCAGTCAAGCCCCGCCGACAGCGACTCGTCGATACGACCCCGAGCGTCGGTGGCCATCATGCTGGCGCGCCCCGGCGATCTTGTCGTGCCGGCGTCTGGCGCAGGGGCCACGTAGAGACATCCGCTCTGTTCTGTCGCTGGATCGAGTGGAACCATGCAGGAGATGTGGTGGTCGATAAATCGGTAGGCCGGAGCGTCTTGATGTGGGGCAAAGCCGCCACCACCGGGATGCTTGTAGTTGATCTTCTCTTTGAACAGCAGGACTGGTTCGCCGAACAATTCGCCGAGCACTCTGCTAACGAGGCCGTCGCAAATGAATGCGCGGAGCACGTTGTGGTGCTCGATGAAGTCTTCGCTCCTGGCCAGGACCGCGCCGGCGTCGGTCTGTTCGAAGTGGTGCAGGCCCGGGCCATCGGTGTCAGCCCACCCCGCCACATCGCACACCGCAGCGTCGATCGCGGCGACTTCGCCGGGTTCGATCGCCCCGCGCATCACGAGCCAACCCTGTTCGCGAAATGCCGCCACGTCGATCTTCACGTCTTCCCTCACGCTTCTTCCAGACCAAGCAGCTCGGCGACTAACGGGGCCCAGTCGAGCGCTGACGGTTGAGCAGCATCGATCCATCGCATCAGCGGCTCGGCTTGCGGTGCACCGCCGGACACGATGGCGAGCTGCGTCCGGCAGCGGGGACTGCCGTGTTGCCCGCCGAGTGGAATCGGCGCCGCATCGAACATCCGCCCCGGTTCGGTCCATGCCATCCAGACATCAGCGCTCAACCGCTCGGCTGACTCGATTCCGGCAACAGCTTCGATCGCAGCGAGGGCGTCCGTGCCGACATCGCCGTGAATCAACGCGGCTGTTCCGTCGGTGGCTACGTGGAGATCAACGAACCCAGACAGGGCCTCGGCAAGCGCGACCGATGTCTGGTCGGCAATGGTCTCCTGGTCGTGGTCAGACAGGGTGATGACGACGGTGTGTTCCCATCCGTCGGCGAGCGCATCAATGAGTTCGCCGTACGCGCCATCCGTCGCACCATATTGCGCAATTGCCTGCGGCGAGTCCGGCCCATAGAGGTGCGATGTCGTGTCGGGTTGATTGAGATGCAGCACTACCAAGTCGGCATTGAGGTCGATATTCCGCACCGCCGCGACGACAGCAGCATCAGCCGGATAGCCGAACTCGCAGCGGGCGGTGCCGTCCGGTATCCATCCGCCGGGCGGCCACACCTCGTCGGCACGATCGCCGCCCATCTGAGCGATCAATTTCTGGTCACCGACGACCGTTACCGATCGCCCACCAGCTGCAGCGACGCGATCAAACAGCGTTCGGGCGCGTGGTCCAGCTTTCGGCGAAGGCACCCATCCCTCGCCGTCGATCCAGGTGTGATTGCCGTACACGCCCGTCTTGCTGGGGTCGGCGCCTGTAATAAAGGCCGCATGATTGGCGTAAGTGACCGACATCGGCAGCGACAGCCCACCATCGGGTGCGCGTCCACCCTCGCAGGCCTGCCGCCAGATGTTGGGCGTGAGCGCGGCACTGACGTGGCGATGCGGCAGGGCGTCGATAATAATCATCACCACACGCAGGTCGTCGTTGATCACTCTCACAGCGTACGGCACGCTCGGGGACGGCCAATTAACTCGTCTCGTCTGGCTGCGCGCCTGGTCGACTCTTGTCAACCAACCCTGTCAACCAACCCTGTCAGAGGGAGCGCACTGGATCGCTGCCGTCCCAGCCGATTGAGGCACCGCGGACCATGTCCGAGAAGTCACGGAGTGCAGGTGTTGCCTCGTAGATCCCGATCAGATGTCCACGGGCACTGCCACCATCGTGCAAGGCAAACCCACCACCACCACCGGCCGTTGTGCGTGCACTCAACACTTCGGCGTGTCCATCAGTCGCGAGGCCAGCCGATGTGGCTTCGAAGTTGTTGACGGAATGTGCAACGTGATGGAGTCCCGACGTGCCGACGAGCGGGGCAGCATCTGCCCGCAGGCCGTGCTGGCAGATCAGCTCAAACATCACATCTCCCCACCAGCCGGACGCTCGGGAATGATCAAACGTCGCCTCCTCGCCGTTGACCCGGACGTCGAGCAGCTCAACGTGGTCGACGATAAAAACGGCCCAATGCCCACTGGCGCCCAACCCGCTGCAGCCTCACGCACGTCGTCGACTGCGTACACAAGCCTCGTGGGGCCGCTCATGGCTGGATCGATCATGGAGCAAACGTAGCGCCCCCATGTTCGGCTCGACATTGCGTGCTTTCGACCAGCAACAGAGCGTGCTCAGAACATCGAGACTCGGCATTCACCGATTCCCGGCACTGAATTGTGTGGAGAAGTGACGTTCGACACGTCTCACTGCGGTTGTATCTGATACAACTCTCAAAAGACGTACACAACGAGTTCCTGGGGGGAATGATGTTTGCAAGTACACGACGCCGCACACTGGCGATCTTGGTGTCTGGGGCACTGGTCGCCGCTGCATGCAGCGGCAGCGACTCGGCTGACTCACCTGATGCAACGGAGGCTCCAGCCGCCGCGGCCGAAGCTGAGCCCGACGAAACACCCGATGACTCCGAGCCTGCCGACATGCCAGACGCCGAGCCGGCGCCAACCGCGCCCGACGAACCAGCGCCACTCGAAGACGAAGACCAGCTCACCAGCGCCGGCGAGGGCAACGTCGACCTGGCGTCGCTCGAACCAATCGCAGGAGGTGAGATCACCTTCGGGCTCACCAACGACGGCACCGGATTCGACACGACCGGTGCAGTTGCGCCCGGGTCAATCCGGGTGATCACCGCACTCAACGACTCCCTCGTCGGGCTCGACGCTGACGCAAATTGGCAGCCGAACCTCGCCGAAAGCCTCACACCGAACGACGACTTCACATCGTGGACAATCACCATGCGACCCGGTCTGCTGTTCCACGACGGCGAACCCGTCGATGGCGAGGCCGTCCGCGCCAACCTGCAGGCGTTCAAAGACAGCCCGACCGTTGGATTCGCAATGGCCCAGGTTGACTCCATCACCGCAGTTGACGAACTGTCTGTCCGGCTCGACCTCAGCGCTCCATGGGCAGCACTTCCATACGGACTCGTTGGTCAGCCCGGCTGGATGGTGTCGCCATCGACGATCGGCACAAACGAGACGTTCACCGGTACCGGCCCATTCATACTCGAAAGCTGGACACCGGGCGACGGAGCACGCGTCGTGCGCAACCCAAACTATTGGCGAGCCGACGAGGGTTTGCCATACCTCGATGCAATCAACTTCAAGTTCCTCGTCGACGTGACCGTCAAGCGTCAGGCCTTTGAAGCCGGTGATGTGCAGGGCTACGTCAGCCCCGACGACGAGGACATCCTCGATTTTCTCGATGACGACGAGACCGACGTGTGGATAGGCACCGCCGGCGCCAACGAGTATCTGTGGCTGCTCAACACCACCGCTGCTCCGTTCGACGACCTTCGCGTCCGCCAGGCCATGGCCCACGCGATCGATAAGCAGTTCATTATCGACGCGTTCCGTTCCGGCCTGACCGTTCCAGCCAACGGGCCGTTGAACCCTTCGGACCGCTGGTACACCGAAAACAACTATCCGCAGTTCGACCCGGCAGCGGCTCAGGCACTCGTCGACGAGTACGAGGCTGAGTTCGGTCCAATCGAATTCGAGTTGTCGATCGAGCCGAATGCGTCGACGATCGAAGTTGCCGAAGTAATGATGTCCTTCCTCACCGACGTCGGTATCGACGGCAAAATCAAGGAAATTGGTCAGGGCCAGTCGGCGCTCACCGCAATTTTAGACGACTTTCAGGCGTTCTCGTGGTTCCAGTTCGGCTCTCCCGATCCCGATAGTGACTACGTGTTCTTCCATTCGAGCGGGGGTTTCCTCAACTGGACGAACCTGGTCAGCGCTGACATCGACGCCGGCCTCGACGCCGGCCGCCAGAACGTCGACGAAGCTGATCGCAAAGCTGGCTACGCACAGTTTCTGCAGGCCCTGGGTGACGAAGTGCCAATGATTTGGGTCGATCACCTCAATGGTGTCGAGGCAGCTGTCACGCTGCCCGAACTCCACGGCATCGGCACACCCGGGATCTTGCCGGATGGTTCGGCTTCGCTCCCGATGACCAACGGCAGCTTCTTCGCCTGGTCGGGTGTCTGGATCGAGCAGTGACCTGAACCAGCGGATTGCAACATGCTGATATTCGTCCAGCGCCTCGGAAGACTGGTCTTCGTCTTTTTCGTCGTCACGTTCGTGACGTTCTTTCTGCTTGACCAGGCACCGGGTGACCCGGCTGAACGGTTCGCCGGGTTGAACGCCACGCCTGAGGTGATCGAAGGCATTCGCGCCGAACTCGGATTGAACGGATCGCTAATCGAGCGGTACCTGCGCTGGCTCGGCAATGCGGTGAGGTTCGACTTTGGTGACTCCATTGTCACGCGCGGGTTCAGCAGTTGGGACCTCATTCGGGAGTCGCTGCCCAAGACGTTGGAGCTGATGGTGTTTGCCGAGATCATGGCAATCGGGATAGCGGTGCCCCTGGCGCTCGCGTCGGCCCGTCGCCCGGGCAGTTTCATCGACAAGGCTTCGTCGTCCACCGCGTTCGGCTTGCTCGCATTGCCAGCGTTCGTGCTGGGGATCTACATGTCGTTCATCTTCGGCGTGAAGCTCGGATGGTTCCCGACCATCGTCGACAACCTGCCCGGGCTCAACGATGATCCGCTCGACAACCTGCGCCAGATGTTCCTGCCATCGCTCACGTTGGCGCTGAACCTGGTTGCCGTCTATCTGCGCCTGCTCCGCAGCGACCTGATCGAAACTCTGCAAGAGGACTACGTGATGCTCGCCCAGGCACGCGGCTTGAGTGAGCGTCGAATCATGTGGCGCCACGTGCTGCGGCCGTCGTCGCTCAACTTCACGACCGCCGTCGGGCTCAACATCGCTGGCCTCATCGGTGGCGCGTTCATCATCGAGGTGCTGTTCGCGATTAACGGAATGGGCCGACTCGTCATCCAGTCGGTGATACTCGAAGATTTCAACGTCGTGGCCGCCGTGGTCGCCATTCTGACCGTCGCCTATGTGATGATGAACTTCCTCGTCGACGTGTTGTATTCGATTCTCGATCCGCGGATTCGCCATGCCGCTCGTTGAACCGGGGGCCACCGGGGCGAAGACCGAGACCGAAGCAGTTGCGCCAATCAAAGGCGGCAACCCGGGCCAAAAACGTCGACTCGGCCTCACTTTCTGGCTGTCGGCGGGCTGGATCTTCACGCTCGTATTCCTCGCCCTATTTCGCGACATCCTGCCGATCCGCGACCCAGACGAACTCGGCATTCGGACACGTGAAGTCGCCAAGTTCGAAAGCCCCGGGCGGAACGCGTTCTTCGGCGGCGACGGCCAAGGCCGCGACATGTTTGCCCGGGTCGTCCAGGGTGCACGGCCTGCGCTGATCCTCGGCCTCACCGTCACCATCATCGGCGGAATCCTCGGGAGCGCAGTCGGCGTCACGTCGGGGTACCTGCGCGGCAAAGTCGACACGGTCACCACGGTGTTCATCGACATTGCCCTGGCATTCCCTGGCTTGGTGCTCCTCATCGCTGTCCGAGCAACGTTTGGCAACTCGATGTTCGTGTTCATCGTCCTGTTCTCACTGACGAGCATTCCCGGCTACGCCCGCATCGTGCGCGGTGCATCGTTCGCGCTGTCAGAACGCGACTTCGTCGACGCGGCGGCAGCGATGGGGGCAACCAAACGACGGATCATTCTGCGCGAGCTCGCGCCGAACATCGCACTCCCCGTGTTGTCGTTTGCGTTCATTGGCTTCGCGTTGGTCATCGTCGCTGAGGGCGGGCTTGCTTTCATTGGCTTATCGCTCGACGAGACCACCTGGGGCAAGTTGATCGCCGACGGCGCCGGTGACATTGCTCGGCACGCCCACGTTGCTCTCTTCCCCGCAACAGTGATGTTCCTCACGATTCTGGCATTCAACCTCGTCGGCGACTCGATGCGAGCGCTCTACTCGCCACGCGAAGTCGCGACGCAGCGTCGCCTACGCGTTGGTGCCATGGCCGACACTGGGAGCGGCGACGAAGTGCTCTACATCGACGACCTGTTCACCGCCCTCCACACACCGAACGGTGACGTGCATGCCGTCGACGGGGTCTCGCTGTCTTTGAAAGCAGGCGAAGCACTCGGCTTGGTGGGCGAGTCTGGGTCGGGCAAAACAATGATCCTCCGGTCGATCGTCGGTGCGTTCGCTCTGGCCGACGTCACCCGGACCGGTACCGTCGAAGTCGCCGGCGTCGACATGTTGCGAGCAGAACCAGCCGACATCAAGCGGACCCTCGGGACCCAGATCGGCATGGTCTCACAAAATCCGCTCACTGCACTGAACCCGGTCCGGCTGATCGAACACCAGATCACCGAGCCAATGCTTGTGCACACCAGCATGTCCAAGTCCGAGGCGCGAACTCGGGCTCTCGAACTGATGCAGCAGGTCGGAATCCCGGCGCCTGAACGGCGCCTGCGCGAGTACCCGCACCAACTGTCTGGCGGCATGCGCCAACGCGTGACCATCGCGATTGCGTTGGCAAACGAACCGGAACTCCTGCTCGCCGATGAGCCGACCACTGCACTCGATGTCACCGTGCAAGACCAGATTCTGCGCTTGCTCTCTGACCTTCAGCGCGATCGGAAAATGGCCATGGTGCTCGTCACCCACGACTTGGCGGTCGTCAAGGGCTTCACCGATCGTGTCGCGATTGTGTACGGCGGCGAGGTCATCGAGTCAGGGCCGACTGAGCAGATCTTCAGCAACCCTCGACACCGTTACACCGTTGCGCTGATTCAGTCGATGCCCAACCTCGACCTCCCAAGCCACTCAGAGCTCACCACGATCGAGGGCACTCCTCCTTCGCTGGTTTCACCGCCACGTGGTTGCCGGTTCGCCGCGCGCTGCCCGGCCGCCCAAGACATCTGCAACACCACACCCCCGTCAACCAATGAAGCCAGCGAGCACTGGTTCCGCTGCCACTTCCCTGCTGGCGACGATGCAGAAGGGGCCGCCTGATGGCCGGTACCGGCACAGCGCATCTCCGCCACGACGTCGTACTCAGCGTGACCGAGCTCGTCGTCGAGTTCCCGGCGCGCAAGAAGCAGGTCGTGCATGCCGTTTCTGGCGTGAGCTTCGATCTCGACAAGGGCGAAACCCTGGGGATCGTCGGCGAGTCAGGCTGCGGTAAGACCACGACCGGTCGGGCCATCATGCAGCTCGAATCGGTGACCAGCGGAAGTATTCGATTGAACGGTGTCGACCTTGCCGCAGAGCAGGGTGAGCAGCTCCGACAGGCGCGCAAGGCAATGCAGATGATCTTCCAAGATCCCGTGTCGTCACTTAATCCGAGTCGGCGTGTTCGCGAGATTGTCCGGGAGGGCATCGACATCTGGGGTCAGACCCGTGAAGGCGATGTCGACGCATGGGTCGCCGAGGTCATGGAGTCGGTCGGGTTAGGCGACGAGGACGTTGCCGACCGCAGGCCGCATGAGTTCTCCGGTGGCCAGTGCCAGCGAATCAACATCGCGCGTGCGCTGGTGATGGAGCCTGACGTGTTGATTCTCGACGAGCCGGTTTCGGCGCTCGACGTATCGGTGCAGGCCCAAATCCTTAACCTGCTCGAGGGCCTCAAGCGGCAGTTCGGGCTGACGATGCTGTTCATCAGCCACGACCTCGCTGTCGTGAAGAACATCTCTGACCGAGTGATGGTGATGTATCTCGGCAAGGTCTGTGAGATCGCCGAAACTGCTGACCTGTTCAGCCGTCCCACGCACCCGTATAGCCGTGCACTGCTTGCATCCATCCCCGGCAACACCCTCGGCCTGCCACAGGCGAGTGAACTCATCAGCGGCGAGTTGCCCTCGCCACTCAACCCGCCGTCAGGCTGTCGTTTCCGGACACGCTGCCCGCACGCGACTGATGTCTGCACCAGCACCGAACCCGAACTGGTCGAACACGAACCCGGTCACTGGGTTGCCTGCCACCATCCTTCGGTGAATGCGTGAATGAACGGTTTGCCTCAGTGATAGATCGCCGAGAGAAATGAGGACCGAGGAGTGACGCCAGAGGAACTGCGCAAGGCCGTTGACGACGGAACGATCGACACCGTCGTCGTGGGATTCACCGATCACTACGGACGAACCCTGGGGAAACGATTCGACGCGGCGTTTTTCCTCGAGTCCATCGACGACGGGACTCATGCCTGCGACTACCTGATGACAGTCGACATGGAAATGGAGCCGGTAGCTGGATACGCATTCTCGAACTGGTCATCAGGATTTGGTGACTTTCACCTTGTGGCCGACCTCAACACGTTGCGACTTGCCGCCTGGGCCCCGAACACGGCATTCGTGCTCTGCGATGTCGAACGTAATGTCGATCACCATCCGGTTGGCGTGGCTCCTCGCTCGATCCTGCGTCGCCAGCTCGACGCCGCACACAACGCTGGTTACGCACCCAACGCGGCGAGTGAGTTGGAGTTCTTTCTCTATCGCGACACATATCGCGACGCACACGACAAGGGCTATACCGGCCTCGTCGCAGCAGGCTGGTACGTCGAGGACTACCACCTCCTCCAAGGAGCACGGGTCGAGGACTACGTCGGCGCAGCGCGGCGCGTGCTCCGAGACTCCGAGGTACCAGTCGAAAATTCAAAGGGCGAAGCAGCGATCGGGCAACACGAATTGAACATCCGCTACGCACCGATTCTCACGATGGCCGACCGGCACGTGGTGATGAAGCAAGCAATGAAGGAGCTCGCTGATCAACAGGGCGTGTCGGTGACCTTTATGGCGAAGCCGCATCATGATCAGTCCGGGAGTAGCTGCCACATCCATCTCAGTCTCTGGTCCGGCGAAGGTGAGGCGGCCACGAACCTTTTCTCCGACGGGACCGGGCGCACCGATGCGTTCCGCTGGTTTCTCGGCGGATGGATGCAGCACCTGCGTGACTTCATGGTGTTCTACGCGCCAACGATCAACAGCTACAAGCGCTATCAGGATCAGTCGTGGGCCCCGACCGGGTTGGCGTGGTCCGATGACAATCGCACGACCGGGTTCCGCATCGTCGGATCCGGCCCCAGCCTGCGAATCGAATGTCGCATCCCTGGTGCCGACGTCAACCCGTACCTCGCCTTCGCTGCTGCTCTGGCGAGCGGCCTCGATGGGATCGAGAACCAGATCGAACCCCCGCCAGAGTTCAACGGTGATGCCTACACGTCAGACGACGTGCAGCGCGTCCCGAGATCGCTGCGCGAGGCAGTGACCGTGTTCACTGCGAGCAATACCGCGCGACGTCTGCTTGGTGACGAAGTCGTCGATCACTACAGCCACTTCTACCGGTCCGAATGTGATGCCTATGACAGCGCCGTCACCGATTGGGAACGCCACCGGTACTTCGAGCGGATCTGAACCACTCAGGCTCTTCGCGTCTCGCCATCGGCGTCCGGGAACCAAAAAGCCCCCGGCAGCGCTGCTACCGAGGGCTTGAGTGGTGGAGACGATGGGAATCGAACCCACGACCCCCTGCTTGCAAAGCAGATCACTCAGACCCGAATACCACCTGCATATAGCCCTTACGCTGGGATGATGCTGAAGTCGAGCCGCACGCTGCTCGCCAGTGTTGACCGCTGTTTACCCTCGCTACTGGCACGCCAATGGCACGCCGACTCAATCAAGGATCATGGCCGTTTCGCTCCTGAGGGGAGACCAACGAGTTCGCCTCAGCGACAGACCAGATAGACACCGGCTCCTTCCGTCCAGGCGAGGCATGGATCGATTGGAGTTGACCGGGACTGTCAGATCGTTGGTGTAAATGGTCTGGCTCATTGTTGTTGTTGTCGATTGTAGGGCCTCAGAAGAGGCGGCCTTCGAAGGTGATGGCGAAGGCGTTGAGGGCGGGCTTCCAGCGGTTCATCCAGCGTTCCTGGCCGGTGCCTTTGGGGTCGAGTGAACGCACGACCATGTAGAGGCATTTGAGCGCGGCCTGCTCGTTGGGGAAGTGGTCGCGTGCTCTGGTCGCTCGTCGGAACCGGGCGTTCAACGGCTCGATCGCGTTTGTCGAGTAGATCACCCGGCGGATCTCCGGCGAGTAGTCGAGGAACGGCACGAATTCCGGCCACGCCCTGGTCCACAACGATCTGATCGCCGGATACTTCTGGCCCCAGATCGGGTCGAACTCGTCCAACCTAACCGCCGCGTCGGCTTCGTTGACCGCGGTGTAGACCGGTCGAAGATCCTTGGCCATCTTGTCCCAATCGGCGCGCGATGCGAGCCGAAAAGTGTTGCGGATCAGATGCAGCACACACGTCTGCACGATCGCCAACGGCCAGGTTGCTTCGATCGACTCAGGCAATCCTTTGAGGCCGTCGCACACAACGATGCAGGCGTCATCGACGCCGCGGTTCTTGATCTCGGTGAGCACCTGGAGCCAGTATTTGGAACCCTCACCACCGGTCCCGACCCACAGGCCCAACATCTCGCGTTTGCCGTCAACAGTGACCCCGATCGCCGCGTAGAGGGGCCGGTTGGCGACTTGGCCGTCGCGAATCTTCACGACAATCGCGTCGATGAAGATCACCGGGTACACGCGATCGAGTGGCCGGTTCTGCCTCTCGGCGAGCTCGCCGAGAACCCGGTAGGTGATCTTGGAGATCGTCTCGCGGGAGATGTTCGTCGAGTACACCTCGGCCAGGTGCGCTTCGACCTCACCGGTCGTCAAGCCTTTCGCGGTGAGCGAGATCACCATCGAGTCGACATCGTCGAGCCGGCGCTGATTCTTGCGCACCGTCTCGGGTCAAAGGAGCCGCCACGATCACGCGGCACCTCCAACTCGATCGGGCCAATCTCAGTGGTCACGGTCTTGGCTCTCGTGCCGTTGCGGCTGTTGCCGTGGTTGCGGCCTTCCGAGGCGTGTTTCGGATAGCCGAGGCGTGTTTCGGATAGCCGAGATGTTCTTCCATCTCGACCTCCAACCCGGTCTCAAGGACCTGCTTGGTCAGATCGCTCAGCAGTCCTCCCGGGCCAACGAGGTTCTTGCCATCAGCTCTTGCTTGGTCGACGAGCTGTTCGGCAAGGGACCGATCGGGCCGTTCCTGGCTCGTGTCTTTCGACGGTGTCGCCACCGCCACATCATGGTCTGTCATTGTCTGTCCTTCCGGCCGAACCATCACGGTTCAGCGTTTCAGGCCAGACCAGTTACACCGCGGATCTGACAGTCCCGATGTACGCTGTCGTCAGGTTGGTGACAGTCGGCCGATGGGTGGGTGACCGCCGAGTGCTTGGTGTCGTCGCTGATGGTTGTAGCGGTGCAAGAAGTCTGGCAGAGCGTTCGAGCGGGCCGTGTTCGTGTCGTAAACGCGCCGGTAGGCCCGAAGGGGACCCGGTAGTTGGTCCGGTTGAACCTTTCGACCTTGCCGTTCTGCCATGGGCAGTGCGGCCGGATGAACTTGTGGGACGCCCCAATCCCTTCAATTAGTTCAGCAAGCCGGGTCGTGTGTTAGTAGCTCCAATGGTTGTCGGTCATGACCCGCTCGATCGTGATGCCGTGGCCCTTGTAAAACTCGATAGCACGTTCGAAAAAGGCGGCACACGTCTCGCCTTTCTCGTCGTCGTGGATCTCTGAATACGCCAGTCGGGTGTGGTCATCGACTATCGAGTGGATGAAGTCGAACCCGACTCGCTTCTTGCGGTTCTTCGTCTTCGACGCTGCTGCCCGGCCGTTGGCTTTCCAGCCGCCTCCATCGGGGATCCGCCCGAGTTTCTTGACGTCCATGTGAACCAGCTCTCCGGGACGGTCGCGTTCATAACGCAGCGCTGTGGTCTTCGACGCCCGGATCAGATCGCCGGTTAACGGGTCACAATCATGAAGTCGTGGGACGCCATTGCGACGCAATATCCGTGTGATTGTGCGTGCCGGCACATCGACTTAGTGGCAGAGGTGGTCGGGTCCGCACCGATGGTCACGACGCGCTGCAAGGACTTGTTCTTCGACCTCAGGTGGCGTCTGGTTCGCGATCCGATGCGGACGCGATGTGCGGTCTTCGAGGCCGGAAATGCCTTCAGCATCGAAACGATTCCGCCACTTCGTTGCGCACTGGCGCGACACGCCAGCAGCTTTCGCGACGTGCGCAACGGCTTGGCCGTTCAAGATGCGTTCGACGAGTAGCAGGCGGCCATGGACAGTGAGTCGGGCATTACGGTGAGACATGAGGACCTCTCGGTTGATGTGATGCGGCAAACACCACAACAGCCGGAGGTCCTCACCTACGTCAAACCGTCACCAACGTCCCGACCGAGTACACCTAGAAGCGCGCGTCAGGCGTAGTGCTTCTTCTTTGAGGTCTGGCCAACACCTGCGTTGAAACTGTTCGTGGGATCGAGCTCCATGTAAAAGTCTCGGAGGTCCGGATCGGCGCGGTAGAGGTGCCCGACGTTGTGCTCCGCTGGATACTTTGCGCCGAGCTGGTCGAGGTGTGCCTCGAACGTGGCTCGCAGAACCTTGACGTCGACTCCCGGCTTCGCGACAAAGTCGTAGTGAAAGACGTGGCAGAGAAAGTGCGCCAACTCGAACGGCCCGGCGAGTTGTTCGCGCACCTCGTCGGGGACCACCGCGTGCCAGTCTTCGAAGTTGCGAGGAAGCGCAACGTCGAGCGGGATGAGACCACCAGCCTCCTTCGGCCGAACCATATGGAACCGCGAGGATGCGCCCCCGGCGACGAACCGGTGCAGGATCGCTCGCTTTCCTTCGTCCGGGGTGCACGCGAAATACTCACCCGCCGATGCCTCGCTGAATGTGTCGTCGAGAAGTCGTCGGATCGGCTCGATCACGGCGTCGTTGGCCTTGATCATCAGCATGTGCTCATACTGATCCCGCGACGATCGAAGCCGCTTCGGCAAATGGTTCGGCCACATCGAGCCGAATCGCTGCAACACGCGATCAGAGACATGCGCAGGACTGCGCGGCATTCGACCGAACAAGCCATCAACCCTGGCTTTCATTCGAAACAGCCGCGGGAGCAGCGAACTGCTGAAATACTTCAAGAACAGAAAGGTGTCCTTGCAGTACTTCGCTGACGCATCGAAATAGCTGCGGTGCATGTACTCACACATTTCGGGCAACTCTTCGAAGTCGCTGAGGATCCGTCGGCGAATGCTCGTCAGCTGCTTTGGGTCGTTGGTTCCCGCCCAGAAAACCTGCTCTTGGCGCGGCGCTGCGAACGTGTCGACACGAACCGCAAAGATCGCAACCTTGCCCGCGCTCCCACTGGCTTCGTGCAGCCGCGTCTTGTCGGCATTGAAGCGGGCTGGGGTAGCGGCGTCGAGATCACGAATTCGCCGTTCGTAGTCCCGGTCCGATGCAACGCGATCTGACGCGCTTGATGCGTCGCGGTCAAAGTTGCCCGCCGCGAGGTTGGTGAGGATCTCTGCAGGCGACGCACCGAGCTCGATACCGAGGTGATTCACGAGTTCCAGCTCGCCGTGTTGATCAAGGCGAGCGAAAAGCGCGAGCTCGGTGTACGCCGGGCCCCTATTGACGAGGTTCCCGCCGGAGTTGTTGCAGATGCCGCCGACGACCGATGCCCCGATGCACGATGATCCAATCACTGAGTGCGGCGACCGGCCAATCGGCTCGATCAGCTCCTCGAGGCGAAACAGCGTCGCACCTGCGAACGCCAGCACTTGGTTGCCGCCGTCGAGCAGGACGAGGTCGTCCATGGCTCTGGTATTCACGATCACGATTTCGCGGTCGTAGTCATCGCCCATTGGGGTTGAGCCCGCGGTGACACCGGTGTTCGCGGCCTGCATGATGACGATGGTGTCGTATTCGACGCAGACTTTGAGGACCTGCCACATTTCGAGAGGCGTCCGCGGGAGCGTGACGGCCAGAGCCGACCCACCACCGAGCTTGATTCCCGTGCGATAGAAGCGGGTTGCTCGGTCGGAGTGCAGCACCTGCTTGTCTCCAACAACGGCCCGCAATGCTTCGAGACATCGGTCCGAGCTCATGTGTCGATCATATCTGACATCATGTCAGACGCGTTCCGCGGGTGCATGGTGCCTTCCACTCGACTGGGCTCAAAAGGACCCGAGACGAACAACCCGAACCGTTGAACAGGAAGCATCCACAGTCCTCGGCCGGTGGTCCAGAAGTCGCCGCTGGCGCATCGAGGGCAGACGAACCCGTCGGGCCAGCGCAGCCGCGCCAGGTACTCGCGGCAGGCTGCGTCGTCAGGAAACCACGCCTCGAACGACGGCCACGTTCCCGGATACTCGATCCCTGCCCTTGGGCGCTCGTTTGTCATGTGGAGTTGGGGGAATCGCATCTGCTGGGACTGAATGGTCCACTGCGCCTGGTAGATGCGTGTTCAAGCCCGGTGGGTGGGGGTTGGTGGTGCAACCAGTGGTGCAACCCACAGCGGATTCGCGCGATTCCGCGGCCCACTCAACGGATCGCGGATCACTTCGCAAGTCGGTCCCGGTCGCGTTCGAGCAGTTTCTTGGCGCTGGCGGTGAAGTCGTCATCGGTACGGACTCGATCGATCCGGGCTGCGAGTGAGTCGATGACGAGTTGGTTGGCGCTGTCGTCGCGCACGCGGGCGACGGCTTTGGCCTTGTCGGCGAGGTCATCGGGCAACCGGACGGTCGTCTGCTTCGGCATGACATCCCGACATCAGGATCCGTTTGGGCTGACTGTCGCAGTTCCAGGGCACCTCGCGCCGGAAGCGTGGCGCTAAGCCGAGTGATTGGGCTCGGGGTTATCGAGTTGGTGCTGGCCACCGATCGACCGATCGGAGATGCCGTGCGTGAGCGGTCCGGCGGCAATCGTTGGAGTGGTCGAGGCGCGCTGCGATGACAAGGGGAACGCTGTCGGGTGGTGGGCCTGTCACGATGTCGGGCCGGTCGAGCAGCATCCAAACCCCTTGGAGGACGAACAGTAGGTTCCCGCCGCTTTGTTTGGCCGTGGACGCGTCATCGTCGACGTCAGAGCGATCGCTTGGCATTGATCGCCAGGCTGGATTGGCCCGTCTCGCCGACGACGAGGATCAGCCATGCGATCGCAACGAAGAGCACTGCGGCCAATGCGAACGCCGCGGCTCCGAGTCCCAGTGCTGCACCGACGGCGCCGACCAGCAACGGTCCGATGACGCGACCCGAGTCCTGCAGCGTCGCCATGCCTGCGAGGAACTGGCCCGGGGCATCGGGTGGCGCAAGGTCGCTTCCAATCGTCAGCATCGTGCCGGAACTCATCCCGTTGCCGATCCCGATGATTGCACCGGCCGCAACGGCCAGTGGCGTGCCGTTGGCCAACCCGAGCACGACCAAGCCCAACGCGATCAATCCGAACGCAGGCACCATCGCCGCCAATCTCCCATACCGATCCATGATCCAGCCCGCCACCGGGAACAACAGCAAGTCGGCAGCCGTGCCGACGGTGACGAGTGCCCCAACCGCCGTTGACGACAACCCGAGCGTGGCGCCAATCAGCGGAATGATAACCAAACGGCCTTCGCGCACGGTCACGACGAGCATCGGGACGAAACCAGCCACGGCAAGCAGACGGCGATGAGTCACAACTGCGCGCAGGATTCCGATCCGTTTGGTGGTGTCGACACCGTCGAGCAGCGGGAGATGGTCTCGCACCAGGAGTGGGGGCAGCATCCCCGTTGCAGTCAGCGCGCCTGCGATCGCGAACGTTGCGGTGTAGCCGACCAGATCGACGAGAGCGCCGCCGATCGCCGGGCCGACGAAGAGCGATATCCGGAACGACCCTCCGATTAGGGACATCGCCCTGCCGCGGACACCCGCTGCCACTCGGCGCGTGATGTAGGTCTGACGGGACAGGCGAAGGGCGCCGTTGGCGGCTCCGCTCGCAAGGCGCAGCGCTGCAAGAACCAGCGCCATCGTCGTGAATCCGAGGGCTGCAGTCGAAAGAGCAAACACGGCAATCGCGACGATGAGCACGACGCGCTCACCGAAGCGGCTCATGAGCGCGCCAGTCGGCAGCCCACCGAGAGACGCGCCCAACCCGAGGGCGGCCAACACAATCGAGGCGAGGCGAAGCGACATTCCGGAGTCGGTCAAGTAGAGCGGCAGGACCGGTACGAGCATCGTCAGGCCGAGGTTGCCTGCGACAATCGGGACGTAGACGGGCATTCCGAGTCGTCGAAGTACCCGAGTTGCCTCGGTGGGAGCGCGATCGTTCACGTGCGGACGATAGCCGGAGACCTCCGATTTCTCGTCAAATCCTGCATTATGTATGATGATGGAATGCATCGTGGCTTGCTCATCGGCGGGGCCGAGATACCGTCACAGAACGGCGACACGCTCAACGTGTTGAATCCGAGCAACGGCAGCACAATCGGCGCAATTTCCGCGGCCGGCGTTGCTGACGTCGACCATGCCGTTGCTGTGGCCAAGTCGGCCTTCGAATCGGGCGTGTGGTCGCAGCTCCCGATCTGGGAGCGGGCCAAGGTGCTCAACCGCTTCGCCGACCTGATCGACGACAACCTGGAAGATCTGTTCCAGCTCGAGACCGCCAACAACGGCCGCCCGATCGTCGAGACCCGGGCTCAAATCAGCCGGCTTTCGGGGTGGTACCGCTACAACGCAGCACTACTCCTCGCCGACCGCACCGACGTCATCTCGATGCCAGGCTCGTACCATTCCTACACGTCACGATTTCCGATCGGTGTCGTTGGCATCCTCAGCTCGTTCAACCACCCGCTGATGATCACTTCGAAGAGTCTCGCCCCGGCGTTGGCGACAGGAAACTCCGTCGTGCTCAAGCCGTCCGAGCTGACGCCGTTCACCTGTCTTCGACTTGCCGACCTCGCGGCCGACGCAGGGATTCCGGCCGGAGTGTTAAACGTGACCCCCGGCCTCGGCCCCATCGCCGGGGCGCGACTCGCGGAGCATCCCGATGTCGGCAAAGTCTCGTTTACCGGCGGCACCGAGCCAGGCCGAGCCGTGGCCCAAGCAGCTGCGAAGCGCTTTGCCAAGGCCACCGTCGAGTTGGGTGGCAAGTCACCCGTCATCGTGTTTGATGATCAAGCCGTCGACGTCTCGGCCAAGGGCGTCGCCTTCGGCGGTTTCATTGCCGCAGGCCAAACCTGCATCTGCGGAAGCCGCGTGCTCGTGCAGGAGACTATTCACGACGAGTTCATCGAGGCGCTCGTCGCTCAGGCAAACCAGATTCGCATCGGCGATCCGGCCGACGGAGCCACACAACTCGGGCCAGTGATCAGCAGCAAGGCACAAGACCGGATTCTCGGCTACATCGAAACGGGTCGTGCCGAGGGTGCCACCGTGGCGTGCGGTGGCGGAGTCCCCGACGAGCCCGAACTGGCCGCTGGGTACTACGTCCAGCCCACCGTCCTGACCGGTGTGTCCAACACGATGCGGTGCGCCCGAGAGGAGATCTTCGGTCCGGTCGTGGTCGTTATTCCGTTCACAGACGAAGCGGACGCCATCGCCTTGGCGAACGACTCCGACTTCGGGCTCGGCTCCGCGATCTGGACCTCCGATGTCGGTCGGGCGCACCGGGTTGCCAGCCAGCTTCAGCACGGCATTGTCTGGGTCAACGATCACCACCGCGTCGATCCAGGGTCGCCTTGGGGCGGTGTTGGCGACAGTGGATCCGGCCGCGAAGGCGGATGGGAATCATTCCACGACTTCACGCATCTTCGTGCAGTCACCATCCGCACCGACCCGAATCCCGTCGACTGGTACGGCGGCGATACCCAACGCCTGAACTGATGGAGACGAACTGATGCAGATCGACATCGACGGCTCGGGGCCTCCGCTTGTCCTCGTGCATTCGCTGCTCACCGACAGCCGCGCGTTCGACCTGGTCACACCGCAGTTCGCTAAGAGTCGGCGTGTCATTCGGGTATCGCTCCCCGGCTTCGGCGCGACTCCCGCGCTCACCATCGACTCACCGACGATCTACGACCTCGCCGATGCGGTCGCGACCGCTCTCGACGAGGCCGACGTCGACGACACCGGAGCCGTACTCGGGAACGGGCTCGGCGCATTCGTCTGTGTCGCGTTGGCAATTCAGCACGGTGATCGGTTCGGTCCGCTCATCGTCGCCAACGGAGGCGCCGTGTTCTCCCACGAGCGGCGCGTTGCGTTCACCAACATGAGTGATCTCGTGTCCGCCGGTGGCATGGAGGCTGTCGTCGACGTGGCAGTTCGCCGGATCTTCACCGAGCAACACCTCGCATCGCATCCCGAGGTGATCGCGGAGCGGCGAGCTGTGCTCGTCGAGACCGACCCGGTTGCGTTTGCTGCCGCATGTCGGGCGCTGCGCGACATGGATCTGACCGACCGACTCGGTGTCGTCGCGAATCCGACGCTCGTCATCGCCGGCGGCGCTGACCAGACAACACCCCCGGAGATGGCGCGTGAACTTGGCGCCGCGATTCCTGGCGCCGAACTCGCCGAGTTGACGGGATGCGGCCACTGTCCGCCGTTGGAACAACCTGAGTCTTTCATTGCCGCGGTCGAGGAATTCCTCGACCGCACTGCTTCACACACCCCGCTAAAAGGAGGGCACTGATGCCCGGATACGCCAAAGGTCCATTCGCTGTCGACTGGGAGGAGCGCTATGACCTCCCGCGGTTGCGCCGTGAACGCGTCGAGTCCACCCAACGCGAGTTGCGCGAGGCGGGCGTTGACGGACTCCTTGTCTGGAAGGACGAAAACGTCCGGTACCTCACGTCGCTGCGGGCGCAGCTGATCGCGGGCAAGACGATGGCGCTCAATGGCGCCCTACTGCTACCAGACGGCGACCCCGTGTTGCTGTGCTCGGGCGGGGAGATTGACAAGGCCCGCGCCGGCATGCCGTGGATCGCGGAGGCGCACGCCATTCCGATCATGGAGCAGGCCGAACTCGTCGATGGCTTCGTCAAGGACATCCTCCTGCCCGTGTTGCGGGATCGGGGTCTCGATAGCGGCCGCCTTGGGCTCGACGCGGTCAGTATCTCCTTCATCGACGCGTTCCGCCGCCATCTTCCCGACGTCGAAATGATCGACGGCGATCAAGTGATGCAGCGGGCCCGGCTCATCAAGAACGACGTCGAGATCGCGATCATTCACGAATCGTGCGCGATCGGCGATGCCGTCACCCAACGGGCCCTCGACGAAACCCGAGCCGGGCGGCGCGAACTCGAAATCGCCGGTGACGCGATGCAGACGCTCTTCTACCTCGGTGGCGAGATGGCGCATGTGATCACTCCATTCGTCGCCTCCGGGGAACACATGTCTCCACCGCACCGGATTGCAACCGACAAGCTCACCCGCAACATGGACCTGTGTTTCATCGACATCGGAGCAATGTGGAACGGTTACTTTGCCGACATCGGTCGCACCACCGTCATTGGCAAGCCGTCAAAGCCACAACAGAAGATCTACACCGCTGTGTACGAAGGTTTGATGGCAGGCATCGAAAAGATGCGGCCAGGCTTCACCAACCAGGACGCGTCCGACGCGATCGTCAACAAGATCGGTGACCACGGACTCGCCGAGCACATGTTCAGCCTCTTCATCGGTCATGGCATCGGCGTCGGCGCGAACGAGCCGCCCTACATCGGCGAAACCTTGCCGGGCGCCACGGCCGTCGAGTTCAAGCCGAACATGGTCTTTGCCGTCGAGCCACTTGTGTGGGTTCCCGGCGTGCGCGGAGGCGGAGGTGTGCGCATCGAAGACATGGTGCTCATCACCGACGGCGAGGCTGAGGTGCTTTCGCGAGTCGAGTACGAAGAACGGTTGTTGGTATGAGCGACCAGTCCAGTGTGTTCGTCGAGGTGACCGCCGCCGACGGGCATGTGTTTTCCGCTTACGTTGCGGGCGACCCGGATGCCCCAGCGTCGATCGTTGTAGTGCAAGAGATCTTCGGCGTGAACGCACACATCCGTTCCGTCGTCGACCGCTACGCCCAACTGGGCTACCTCGCGATTGCGCCGGCACTGTTCGATCGAGCCGAGCGCGGCGTCGATCTCGACTACACCGACGAGGGAATGAAGGCGGGCTTCGCGGTGCGCGAGCAGATCGACTGGGTGACGACAACCGTCGATGTCGCTGCGGCCGCCGACCACGTGCGTCGAGACCGTCCAGTAGGTGTCGTCGGGTTTTGCTACGGTGGTGGCGTCGCCTGGTTGTGTGCGAACGAAATGCGCATCGATGCTGTGGTCGGGTACTACGGAGGCCAGATCCATCAGTTCATCACCCGAGTTCCGAAGTGTCCGATCCTGCTCCACTTCGGCGAAACCGATCACATGATTCCGGCGAGCGACATCGTCGACGTCCGCGCCGCACACCCCGACATCCCAATTTATGTCTATCCCGGAGCGGGTCATGGGTTCAACTGCGATATCCGAGCGTCGTACGACCCTGGGGCGTCAGCGCAAGCCCAGGACCGCACCAACGAATTTCTCGCCACGTACCTCGGAACGCGCTGACGGCTTCTTCGGCGTCAGAGGTTGAAGATGCGCGCCGCGTTGGCGCCCTTGATCCCCAACCGCTCTGCGTAGCCGAGGCCCTCGGTGCGGTCGATCAGACCCATTGGGTCTGTTTCGCCCATGTCGAACGGGAAGTCGGTCCCGGCCATCACGCGATCGCTCCCGACGATGTCGATGAGGTGCCCCAGGTACTGCGGTTGGAACACCATGGTGTCGTAGAAGAAGTTCTTCATGTAGTAGCTCGGCGGATGATCCGGAATGTCGACCCGAGTCTCGGGTCGCACCTCCCACGTGTGGTCAGCGCGCGAACAGTAGAACGGCAGATAGCCGCCGCCGTGCAACAGCACAAGCTTGAGGTCGGGGAGCTCTTCGAACAACCCGGAGAAGATCATCCGGTGTGCAGCAACCATGGTCTCGAGTGGGTTGCCGATGCAGTTGGTCATGAAGTAGTCACCGAAGCGGTTGCTCTCCTCGTACCCGTTCGGGTGCAGGATGACCGGGATTCCCTTGGCTGCGACAGCCTGCCAGAACGGACGGAACCGTGGTTCGTCGAGATTGTGGCCGTTGATCGTGCCGCCGATCTGCAGCCCTTTGAACCCGAGGTCGTCGACGACGCGATGCATCTCGGCGATGGCGAGGTCGACGTCCTGCAATGGCACGGTTGCGCCGAACGGAGCGAAACGATCGGGGTGATCGCGGCATGCCTCAGCAAGGTGATCGTTCTGCAATCGTGCTGATTCGGCCGCGACCTTCGCCGGGGCCCAGTAGCAATACTGCGAGACGAACGTCGCAAGACCTTGGATGTCGACGCCCATCGCGTCCATGTGCGCAATTCGCGCATCGGCGTTGCTCAGTGCGTCGGCAATTGTCGGAAACATCACCTTGTTGTGATCGATCGAGTCCTGGCCCATGAAGTATTGGTACGGCTCGTACTCAGGCCGGGCATGTGGGTCGGTCAGCGCCGATGCTGCCGGCGTTGACAGGTGGCAGTGCACGTCGATCGTGGGCGAGTGAGTTGATTCGGTCATCTTGTCTCCATTGGTTGGGACGGGAGGAAGGTCTCGCTCAACTGGCGACGAGATCGAGTTCTTCGAACTTCCTCAGCACGTTTGCCTTCGCAACGGCCACTGCTTCGTCGGATGGGTCGCGCGGGAACTCGAGTTCGACATTGATGTCGTCTTCCAAGCGCCCACCTTTGGCGAACACGAGGATGCGGTTCGACAGCTCGACCGCCTCGCCGACGTCGTGCGTGACGAACACGATCGTTTTACCCGTCTCGGCCCACATCGAGTGCAACTCGCGGCGCAGTGATCGGGCCGTGATGGCATCGAGATGGCTGAACGGTTCGTCCATGAACATCACATCGGGTTCAATCGAGAATGCGCGAGCAATACCGACTCGCTGCTGCATGCCGCCCGACAATTCGCCGGGATACTTGTTGCCCTTGTCGCCGAGTTGCACCATGTCGAGATATTTCTGACACCGCACCCGCGTCTCGTCGGACTTGTCGGACTGGACGAACAGAAGATTGTCCATCACGGTCCGCCACGGCAGAAGCCGGGCGGCCTGAAAGACATAGCCTGGCGCCGCCTTGGCGCCTTCCTGGGTGATCGTCATCGACCCGCTCGTCGGCGTGTCGATGCCGCTCAAGATGTTGAGCAACGTCGACTTTCCGCAGCCGGATGGACCAACGATTGAAACGAACACGTGACCGCCGAGTTCAAGGTTGACGTTTTCCAACGCAACCACCTTGTCGACCCCGACACCGAATTCCTTGTGCAGGTTAGTGATCTTGATATCTGCCATGTCGATTTCTCCTAGATAGTTCCGGCGACATCAGAACGTGCCGGTGCTGGACGATTTGGTTTTTCGAGGTTGGTGTCGATGTCTTCCTCGACGAGTTCTGGTGCATCGAGTCGTGGCCGCCATTTGAAGACTCGGCGTGAAATCGGTTCGAGGATCAGGTTTTCGACGACCAGGGCGAAGATCACGAAGAACATCGAGTAGCCGATGACTCCGTGGAGACGATGCGCGTCGTACCAGAACTTGAAGGTCCAGCCGGCCCCGTCTTGCCCGCCGAAGAGCTCGATGAGCACGAGGCCCTTCCAGCCGATCGACAGTGCGTAACGCGCCGCCGCGAACAGGAACGGAAAGAGTGACGGCAACAGGACGTGCCGGATCTGTTTACTCCGCGGCACAGCGAATGCCGTCGACATGTCGAACAGATCAGTGGGCGTGCTGCGCACGCCCTCGCGGACGTTGACGATGACGAACGGAATGCCTGCGAGCACGACAGCCCACACCGGTCCGGTATCGCCGAATCCGAGGATGAGGCTCAAGAAGAGCGCCCATGCCAGAGCAGGCATCGCCAGCAGTGCCATCACCCAGTCGTGGAAGAATGCATTGACCGCTTTCGACAGCCCCATACCGAGCCCGATCGCCGTGCCGGCGATCATCGACACTACCCAACCGATGCCGAGGCGGCGAAGCGAGATCCCGAAGGTCTGGTACAAGTTGTTGGGCGCCACGGTGTCGCCGGAGATCTCGGCATACATGAAGTCCCACACCTCGCGTGGGGTGGCGAGCACACTGCTGTCGAAGTCCCACGAGTCCTCGATCATCTTGTTACTGATAAGCCAGAACACGAGCACAGCTGGGAGGAACAGTCCGCGGGCGAAGGTCGGGGACTTGAGCACACGAACCACAAACGGTTTTTGCTTCTTGCGCGCCGCACCTCCCTTGGCGCTCACTTTGGACGTTTGATTTGATGGTTGAACAGCTAGGTCGGTCATGTCGAGGCGATCTCCTTGCGCCAACGGAAGAATCTGTCTTCGATTGCTTGTAGGACAACTTTTTCGAGGAACAACGCGAAGACGAAGAACAGCAGAATCCACGTGAGGACTTCGTCCTGCCTGAACAGGATCTGGGCGATGCGCATTTCGTAGCCGATCCCGGAGCCGGCGGTGAAGACCTCGGTGAGGACCGTCACTTTCCAGCCGATCGAGAAAGAGAAACGAATACCGGTGAACAGGAATGGTGCGAGGTGCGGGATCACGATGTGGCGGTTGCGACGCACGACGCCCACCTTGAACGCTCGCGCCATGTCGATCGTGTCCTTGGGCAACGTACCGATTCCCTCGGCCACGTTGACTGACACCAACGCGAAGGTCGTCAAGATGATGGTGGTGAGCGGTGCGAACCACTGATTACCGAAGACGAGCGCCGTGATGAGCACCCAAATCAATCCGGGTGAGGTGAGCCCGATGGTGATCGCGTCTTTGAAGAACCCTGCGAACCATCGGTTCTGGGTCAGGATGCCGACGGCAGCTCCGATGAAAAACGAGAGCGTGACGCCAACGACGATTCGGTTAAGGGTTGAGCCGAACGCAGGAAACACCGCGCCGTCCTGAAACAGCTCGACGGCGGTTTGGATAACCCGAGTCGGCCCGGGAAGCAGGTTCTCCTCGATCACCGCGCCCGATGCCCATTCCCACAGGCCAAGGACGACGACGTAGCCCAAGATTCGGGCGGCCCATCGCACGACGAGTTCTTTACGCCGCGCAATCTTGACCAGTTCTTCTTGGGTCACATGTGTCGGGGCTATTGGATCTGTTGTCAAGGTCGTCACGACCGGCGTACGCTCCCTCGTGGTGTTGATCAACTGGTGTTGCTGATCAGATGAAGAACAAAAAGTTCGACCGGTGCCGGATTCGTCGCAACGAATCCGGCACCAATCTGCTCGCTCAGTTCGAACTCGCCGACCTTAGGGTTGGAGCGCCTCGAAGCGCGGAGTCGGAGCATCAGCATTCAGGACGTTCGGGTTGTCCGGATCGAGGTCCTTCATGAGGTCCCAGATTTTGACTTCGGCGTCGATCCAGTTCTGATCGAGGTACACGCTGTCAACGAACCAGTCGTTGCTGCCTTGCATGAAATCGACCATCCAGGCAACATCTGCTTCTTCTTCGACGGCGAAGTGCTGCGGGTAGGCCCGGACGATGTCTTCGACGTTGGCCGCCCAGAGCTCGATGCCGCGTTCCCAGAGTGCGAGGAATGCCTTCGCATTGTCCTCGTTGGCGTCGTACCAGCCCTCGGTGGCGGTGAACAGGTTGGACATGACGTGGTTCTCACCGTCGTCGATTCCCGAGAATGTTCGGTACAGCTGGAACGGCATTTCTCCGTCGTACATCAGCTCAAGCTCGCCGGCCCGGAGGTTCGGCACAGCCGCTTCAGGAATGACCACTGCGGCTTCGCAGTCGCCACGAAGCAAGTTGGTGGGGTTCACGAAGTGGTCGTTGACAACCAGCTCGTAGTCGCCGCCACCGACTCGGTAGTCGAGTCCGTGCAACTGCTGGGCCGCTACGGTCCAGAAGCCGGTGTTCGACACCGGGCTCGACACACAGATCTTCGAGCCCTTCGGCACGTCGGCCAAGGTCTCGTACGGATCGCCGGCACGCTTCATCATCGCTGAACGCTGGAAGTTGTACTTGCCGAATGTGACGGTCTTGATCGAGGTCTCTTGCTCGAGCACCGGAATCTCCTGCGTGCCCATCGACACGACGTCGCCGTGTCCTCCGGCAAAGTAGGTGAACTCGTCCCACGTCGAACTGGTGACGATGCGAATGTTGTTCGCTTCTTCCCAAGTAGCGAGTTCGCCGGTATCGCCCAACCAATCCCAAACCGGATCGGGTGCAAAAGCGAAGCGGATGATCGATGCCCCACTTCCCTCGCTGCTGCTGGCGGCTGGCTCGTCGCTACCGCACGCCGTAGCGAGCAGTCCGAGTGCGGTGATGATCCCTAAGGCTTTCCTCAATCTTGTTTGCTTCACGTGATTCCCCTTGTCGTGTGCAGCATGACGCTGCCATGTTTGTCGATGGTTTTTGTCGCTTGACTTGGTTCCCAACCAAGTCGGCATAATGCACTATATATGATTCAGGTGCGAGTGTCGAATTAAAGTGTTGAATCCGACAATTTGGTGGGTTCGATCGGTCAGCAACCGGCGTCGAATTGGGAGATCAGAATGCGAGTCGAAATCCAGCAGTTGCGCTTTGGCTACGACGCGAAACGCGCTGAACGGTCAGTTTTCCGCGATCTCGATTTGTCGATCGAGTCCGGATCTGTGCACGCTCTGCTCGGCCCAACTGGATGCGGGAAGTCAACGCTCCTGCGTCTGATCGCTGGCCTCGAACCTGTTCAAGGGGGATCGATCAGATTCGTTGGACCGCGTCTTGCTCCGCACCGCACGGCTGTGATGTTCCAAGACCCGGCTCTGGTGCCCTCGTGGACGGTCGGCCGCAACGTGGGCATCGGCGTGGAATTCGATGCGGCCCGCGCACCGTTGTATTCGAAGGTCACTTCATTCAATGTCGACCGAGTGGGTTTGCGCGGCCTCGTCCGACGGCTGCCGTACACGCTGTCAAGGGGTGAGAAAGCGAAGGCATCGATCGGTCGGGCAATGGCCTATGACGCAGACGTGATGCTGCTCGACGAGCCCTTCACCCATCTCGACGTGATGACGAAACGCCACCTGTGGGCCGAGTTTGAAACGCATTGGCAGCTCGAGGCTCGCACGTATCTTCTGGTCACTCACGACATCGAAGAAGCAGTGCTGCTCGCCGATCGAGTCACCGTCTTGTCTGGCGCGTCTTCGACCGGGCCAACGCGAGTCGTCGAGACGATCGAGCTTGGTCTCAGCCGACCGAGACGGTCAGATCGCCTCGCCGAACCCGCGTACCGCGCCGCGATCGGGCGGGTCTGGGATGCACTCGAGTTAGCGAGCTCGTGAGTGAGCCGATTGATCTCGGGTCGGCTTCAGAGTCGGCTTCAGAGTCCGAGCGCGGCGCGCAGATTGGTGACGCGGGCAGCGTGATCGGAATGAGCGACGGGCGGCAGTGGCGCGGAATTCGTCACCGACGCCACGACAAAGTGAGGTCCGGGCTCGACGAGTATTCGCGTGAGTCCATGTCGGGCTTCGACGATGGTGGACCAGCGCTCGACAGTGCCGGTGCCTCCCGTTCCTCCGCCCTCGACGCCAGCGGCCCGTGCCAGCGCCTCGAAGTCGACCCGAGTCGGCAACGGCTGCCCGCCGGTCATCTCATAGGTTCGGTTCTCGAGCAGAATCACGATCAAGTTCTCAGGACCGTGCTGAGCGAGCGTCGCCAGCGACCCGAGCGACATCAGCAGTCCGCCGTCGCCCTTCCATACAATCGTGCGCCGATCGGGCTGTGCCAGCGCCAGCCCGAGCCCGAAGTTGGATGCGTGGCCCATGCCGAACGCGAGGAAGTCGAAGTCGAGCGGACTCGTGGATACCTGTGGCCATTGCAACGTGGCTGTCATCGTCATGACGACGATCTCATTGGTGCGGAGTTCAGCGGCCGCCGCCAGCAATTCGAGTCGTTCGATCATCGGAAGGCCCAGCCGGTCAGCACGGCTGTAGGCAACGACGTACGCATTGCTTCATCGTCCATGGCATCGACGACGTCGAGGTCGGCGTCGCTCATCAGATGCCAGGTCGGAATGTTCCACGCCGCGAGTAACGGCTCGGTGGCCGGGTACGCCGAGTCGATCGGTACCCGACCGGCCTGCGCTCCAGCGAACCCTCGCCAGCCGATCATCAGCCGGAGCGGGATGCGCGGACCTATGCCACATCCGCGCAAAGCATCGCCAGCCTCCATCAGACCAGTGTTCTGGAGGACGACGAGTGGTTTTCGGCCACCGGTCCACAGCCCTGCAGCAATCGCGATCCCCTCGCCTTCACGCGTTGGGGAGATGACGCGTAATTCGTCCATTGCACTGATGGTGGCGAAGAGCAGCGCGCTCTCACTGTCGGGGATGATCACGACATCGGTAAACCCCAACAAGACGATTCGGTCCGCCGCAGCGACCGCCGACACCCCGACGGTCATCGACAGCGCACCTTTCGGCCGAACAGCGCACCGCGCGCAGGCCGCTGACGCGGTGATAACCGACCTCTTGCCACATGCTTCGCCGACATGGCGGAGCAATCTACGCTAAGGAGCCAATCATGAAGAGACGAACCGGTTCACACGCCGTCGTTGAGACCCTCCACTCCGAGGGCGTGACGACAGTCTTCGGTATTCCGGGCGTCGACACGTTGGGTGTCTACGACGCCTTCCTCGACCGACCCGAGATTAACGCGATCAACGTCCGCCACGAGCAGAGTGCAGTGTTCATGGCCGACGGATTTGCACGGTCCGGCGGCGGGGTCGGTGTCGCCCTCACTAGTGGGGGGCCGGGTGCGCTCAACACGTTGACCGCAATGGCCACAGCGCACAACGACAGCTCGGCAGTGCTGCATCTGCTGAACGAGAATCCGGCGCACGTCCGGCGTAAATCTCGGGGCTACTTCCACGACCTCATCGACCAGTTCGGGATCTTTCGTCCCGTCACCGACTTCGCTGCACAACCGGTACTTGCGTCCGAAATTCCGACGGCGATCTCGCTCGCGATGCAAGCGCTAAAGAGCCGGCGACCGCGACCGGCGATCGTCGAGATTGCCGGGGAGGCGTTTGCCGAGCCGTGGGACGGATCGGTCGAACCGCCGTTGAGCGCGCAGCGGCGACAACCGCAACCCGAAGATCTCGACCGGATGGCCGACATCCTCCGTCGTGCCGAGCGCCCAGTCATCTGGGCCGGCGGTGGGGTCGTCGCGTCTAACGCCTCGTCTGAGCTGCTTGAACTCGCCGAGCGATTGGGTGCGCCCGTGCTCACGGCTCAGGCCGGAAAAGGCTCGTTCCCACCCGATCACGAACTACACGTCGGTAACTGGGCCAACGAGGAGCCGGTCCGTGATTTGCTTCGACGGTCGGACGTTTTGTTGGCCGTCGGAACTCGATTCTCGTACTTCCCGACTGGTGGATGGTCCCTGGAGCTGCCCGCAACGGTGCTCCAGATCGATCTCGATCCAGCGGAGATCGGCCGCAATTACGGCACTGCCGCGTCGGTCGTCGGCGACGCCGCGCCGGCGTTGCAAGGCCTCCTCGATCGGATGGGTGAGGTCGCGAATGCATCGCGCGTCGCAGAGGTCGCCGACGTGGTCGCCCGCATTGCCCGCGGCGTCGGCACGCCACCGGAGATCCAAATGCTCGACCAGATCCGTGCCGCGTTGCCGCACAACGCGCGAGTGTTCAACGACCCCACCTCCATAGCTTTTTGGGCCCGTTCACACTGGCGCGCCTACCAACCGCGCACCTGGTTCGTGCCATCAGGTTTCGGCACATTGGGATTCGCCCTGCCCGCATCGATCGGCAGCAAGATCGCCGTGCCCGATGCGCCTTCGGTCGCGATCATCGGTGATGCCGGCATCATGTTCACGATTCAGGACCTGATGACCGCAGTCGAGCACTCGATCCCCGTGATCGTGATCGTCTTCAATGACCAGGGCTACGGAGTCGAGCGGCGGCATCAGGACCATCTGTACGGACGTCGCAGCGGGGTTGACCTGCAGCCACCGGACTTCGTCGCATTGGCCCACGCATTTGGCGCCAGAGGCGTGCGCATCGAAGATCTCTCTGCTGTCGGCGCGGCCGTCGAGTCGGCGCTCGATGCTCGCGGACCCGTCGTCATCGAGGTGCCCAACCGATTCTCTCATCCGGGATACGGCTCGTTCGTCGCATGGGACGAACAACACACGGCCTTAACGAAGGGGGCAGCGCAATGAAGATCGCACGGTTTACACACAGAGGAGGTCCGCCTCGAATTGGTGCGGTCGACGGTGACGAGGTGGTGTCGCTTGACAGGCTCTTGGTCGGCGACAACGTCGTCGCTGCCGCGATGCTCGACCCGGGAACGCGCGACGCTGCCGTCGTCGGTGCCGAACGTCTTGCGCTGGACGCGATCACGCTGCTGGCACCCGTCGCTCGACCGCCGAAGTTCTTCGCGATCGGGCTGAACTACCTCGATCACATCGAGGAAGGCGGCCGGCCCGTGCCCGAGCACCCGATCTTTTTCAACAAGCAGTCGACCTGTGTCAATGACCCGTTCGGCGGCATCCCGATTCCGGCCGTCGCGCCGAACGCCGTCGACTATGAGGGCGAGCTCGGCCTAGTCATCGGCAAGGAGTGCCGCTCGGTGAGCGCCGCCAATGCGCCGCTGGTCGTCGCTGGCTACACCATCGTGAACGACGTGTCGGTGCGCGACTGGCAGCGGCGCTCGCCGACGATGACGCTCGGCAAGTCTTGGGACGGTCACGGACCGATGGGCCCGTGGCTCGTCACCACCGACGAAATATTGGACCCTCACGGTCTGCGCATGAAAACGTTCATCAACGGTGAACTCAGACAGGATACGACAACCGACCTGATGGTCTTCAACTGCTGGCAACAGATCGAGACGTTGAGCACGGTCTGCACGCTCGAGGTCGGCGACGTGATCGCGACCGGTACGAGCAGCGGCGTGGCGGCCTACTTCGACCCCCCCAAGTTCGTGGTCGATGGCGACGTGTGCATCATCGAAGTCGAAGGCATCGGCAGCTTGGAGAACACCTACGTCAACGAGGCGACGTGACATCTGCAGCCGACGGTGGGAATCAGCGAGTCGGCGACGGCAGTGATCTGATGATGCGGTCGGTGGCGGCCGAGGTCGACCGGTTGGTGTGGGCTATTGGCGACGAGACACGAGCGCGACACCAGCGCCATGAGCTGACGGCATGCAATGCACTCAGTCCCGCCACGTTCGGCACTCTCGTCAACCTCGTGCCGTTGCTCGACGATCTGACCGAGCGTTTCGTCCGCCGGCGTTACATCTACCGGCCACCCGAGGCGCTCGACAGATTCTTCGCGGAGATGATCAACGGCGGGTATCTGAGCCAACGCGGCAACGCCCTCGAGCCCTCGCCACGGCTCGGCAAGGTTGCCACCGAGGTACACGCGACCACATGCCAGATCGCGCGCGATCTGTGGAGCGACCAGGTGGCAACCGTGCATGCGGTGAGTGTCACAGCGCGCGCGGTCCTTGAGCGCAGTCCCGCTCGAGACGGCCTGGTGAGAACGGCGCTGGCCGCGGCCGAGCCGGTCGACGAGTTGCATCGGCTCTTTCAGCGCTTAACCGGACTTCGACTGCTGCGGAACGAAGCTCATGTTGACGCCTGGCGTTCCATCGGACTCCAGCCCACAGACGTCGAAGCCCTCACGCATGCATGGGTCGGCTCGACTCTCCAGGCACCGCTCGTGCCGAGTGCGCGCCTCGACAACATGGGATTGGCCAGCGAGGGCGACGTGACCGTCGCTGGAATCACCTGCCGTCAAGGGATCGAAGACAAAACAGACGCGGGTGTCGCCGAGGCATTCGCCCCGATCAACCTCGGTGAGTTCCTCGGGCAGCTACGTTCGCTGCCCGGGGTCCCTCAGCGCTAGGAAATGAGACAATTATGACAAACGAACTGAACGGCAAAGTAGCGGTCATCAGCGGAGGAAGTCGCGGCAACGGCAAGGCCATCGCGCACTCGCTCGCCGCCGAGGGATGCGACATCCTGCTCGTGGGGCGCACCGAAACCGACTTGGTCGACTCGGCTGCTCAGATCAACAGTGCAACCGGACGTCGCATCGAGGCCAAGTCGATCGATCTGCGCACCGAAGCCGGGTGTGAAGCGGTGCTGGCGGCACGAGCCGGTATCACCGCCGACGAATTCAAACAGCAACTGGTCGACAAGCACGGAGTGCGTCGCCTCGGTCAGCCCGAGGACGTCGCCGCGCTGCTCGCGTTCCTCTGCTCGCCGATGGCCCGCCACATCCAAGGCGTGGCCATCGCGGTCGATGGCGGCGGAACCAAAGGACTCTTCTGACAATGCGCGGGCGTCGGGCAGCTTGGACACTGATGGAAGAATCAAGCTCGGGAGCTGCGCGGAAATGATCACTGGTGTCGACCACATTGTTCTGACCGAGACGGACATCGTGGCGGCGGCCGCGACCTATGAACGACTCGGGTTTGGCGTCACGGTGCGCAGCACCGCTCAACGCGGTACGACGGCATACGTGGGCTTTGACGACTTCCATCTCGCGATCAGTGAGCCCGCGGGCGAGCGTCGGGGGCGGGCCAGCGGCCTGCCCGAGCTCGTGTTTCGAAGCAACGATCTCGACCACGATGTGTCCAGGATGATGTCGGCCGGGTTCGCCGTGTCGGAGATCTCAGACGATCCGCTCGACGGTACTGAGGGGCACCTTGCCCGGCGCACGGCGGAGGTCGAGTTCGTGATGCCGTTTGGCCTGGTGCAGCATTACAGCGACCGAGGGGCCCGCGATGCCTACGTTGGAAGCAGCGTTGTGCATCCCAATTCAGCGACGACGGTGGAACGCACGTACGTCGCTGTCGAGTCCATGGCGCGCGACCTCCCGCGGTTCGAGGAGATCTTAGGCATCGCGGCGCCGGAGCCAGAGATGGGTACAGTGATCATGTCGTTGATGAGTGTCTTCTCCCTCGGTGGTATGGGGTTCGCAGTCGCTGAGCCACGGGGATCCGGGCCCACTGCGGACGCGTTGCAGTCGAATGGCCCGGGCCTCTTCCAGGTGTTGGTTCGCGCGAGAAGCCTCCATGACGCGCAGCGCGTCATGGAGGAGAACGGGGCTCCTGTACCGGAGCACGGGACGCGTCTGAGCGGGGAAAGTGCACTGCTGGTCCTGCCTGCTCACGCCTGCGGCGTGTACGTCGGCCTTGCCGGCCCGAGCGGGGGCGTAACGTCGCTCCGGAGTTCTTGACGGGTCAGGACGTGACGGCGAGGGGGGCGAGCGCGTCGATGTCGGTGACCACATCGATAATCGTCGGGCGGCCCGATGCGAAACCCTGATCGAGTGCGCCGGCGAGGTCGCCAGGTTTCTCGACGCGAATGCCCAATGCCCCGATCTCAGTCGCGATTGCGGCGAAGTTCACATCGGTGAACTTCCACAGTTCGTTTGCGCCCTGTTCGGTCTGCGTCCCGCCGTACACGCGATCGAAGCCGCGTTTCGACTGGTTTCCGCCCGAGTTGTTGTTGACGACGATGACGGCGTTGAGGTTCCAGCGCACCGCCGTTTCGATCTCGGCGACGTGATACCAAAATCCGGAGTCGCCGGTGAAGCAGACGACTGGGCGATCAGGAGCGCCGCATTTTGCGCCGAGCGCGGCAGGAAACGCCCACCCGAGGTGTCCGGCCGAGCGGAGGTAGCTCTGGCCCGCGCTGGCATCGAACATCCCACCCATCCACATTCCGGCGTGGCCGGTGTCGACGACGACGATTGCATCGTCGGGCGTGTTGTTTGACAACTCCGCGCACAGCCGTTCAGGTCGGATCGGGATCTGATTGGACTCGAGCTGGCTGCGATGCTCGTCGTACCACGCGCCGACCTCGCGCGCAGCTCGTTGCGACCAAGCCGACGGTGTAACTTCAGGGCCGGCGAGGGTGAGCATCGCCTCGAGGACTGAGCGCGCGTCGCCATGAATGCCGACGCGCGGCGGGTAGTTGCGGCCGATTGCTTCTTGGTCGACGTCAATGTGAATCGTGTCGGCGCCCAGTGACGGAACCTGCCAGAAATGCGTGGTCATGCCGCCAGTTTCGGTCCCGATGAAGCACACCAGGTCGGCATCGGCGACCATGCGATTTGCGGACGCTCGCGAGTAGCTCCCGACGACTCCGACCGCGAGCGGATGGTCGGCCGGGATCGTGTCTTTGCCGTTGAGCGATGTCGCGATGGGAATCTGGAGGTGCTCAGCAAGCGCTACAAGAGCCGGCCCCGCCTGGGACCAACGCGCGCCGCCGCCGACGACGAACACCGGCCGCGCAGCATCGCGCAAGAGCGTGATCGCAGCTCGAAGCGGCTCGTGCTCGGCGGGCATCGGACGGTACGGCGGCACTGCTGAGAACTGAGTTTCGACGAGCGGTGCGAGGTCGGATGCTTCGGCATCGACTTGTCCCTCGTTGCCGCGGAACTGGAGGTGGACCGGGCCGGGCGAACCCGTCGTAGCGACCCGAAACGCCTGTCGGACCATGTCGGGCATGCGGTCGACGTCATCGACGGTGGCGTTGAGTTTGGTGACCGCTTCAAACGCGGGCACGTCATCGACTTCCTGGTACACCTTGCGAAACTTCGTGCTCGGATCGCGCCCACCCGTGAAGGCGATCACGGGTGAGTGGGCGAGATGGGCGTCGCGGAGACCAGCCGCCAAGTTGAGCGCGCCGATCACCTGGGCCATGCAGACGCCAGGCCGGTGCGAGGCGCGGGCGTAGCCATCAGCCATGTAGGCCGCCGACTTCTCGCTGTGCGGTCGGATGCGTTTGATGTCGGTCTGCAATTCCAGCTCGACCATCGTGCGCCGTAAGACTGCGGGTACGGAGAACACGTGGGTGACCCCATAGCCGTCGAGCATCTGGGCGAGAATTGAGGCGCCGGTGGTCATCTTCTAACTCTTTTCCGTCGGTATTTGTTCAGGCGGTATTGCGAATGTTGCTGTGCCGCTCGTGGTAATCGTTCCGTCGTTCGTCTTGACCCACAGTTCGACGTCGAAGGTCTCCTCGACGGAATCGATGCCGGTAATCGTGCCCCCACAGGTCAAGGTTTCGCCGGCGTAGACCGGACTGGAGTGGCGGTACGCAATCGATCTCAGCCGGGCGTCGGGTCCGAGCCACCACTGCACCGATTGGATCATGTAGGTACCCTGAAGCGGTCCTTGCACTAGCAGCCCGGGGTGACCGTCGTGGTCGGTGGTGAACGGAAGGTCGTAGTGAATTCTGTGCAGCAGCCATGAGGCGGCGCTGAAGGTGAACAGATCGATCGGGTCTGGTCTGCGAACGAGATCGGGGACCGGTGCACCGATTGTCAACATGGTGTCGACATCGTGGTCAGTGGTCATCGGTAAATCCTTGTGAAGTGTTCGCGCATCACCTGTTCGCCGTCCTGGTTGGTGAAGACGAACTCCGTCTTCACGAACACCAACGTTCCGGAGCGGCCGGTCTTTTCGTACAGCTCGACGATGCGTTTGTTGAGTGTGATCGTGTCCCCGGCATGAATCGGAACTCCGAGGTCGATCGTTGTCTCGCCTGCCATGGCCCGATTCGTCGGAAGTGGGGGGACATCAGCACTCGACGACCCGTCGGGCTCGAGGTCGGCGCGGTCGACGAGGTGGGTCGCCTGCATGCGGATCGTGTACGGGAAGTACGCAGGTGCGACGACGTCGGGATGACCAGCGGCGCGTCCCGCCTCGGCGTCGTAGTACACCGCGTTTGTCTCGCCGATTGCTCGTGCGAAGCGGGCGATGTCGGTGCGACTGACCGTCGTGACATATTGGTCGAAGGGCTGAGTCGCCCAGTCGCGGGCCTCGTCGGTGATGACCGTTGCCGGGACGGTCGGGTCAGCCATCAGAGCCCCATTGTTCTGGCGATGATGTTGCGTTGCACGTCCGACGTGCCGGCGCCGATCACGCCAAGACGTGATTCGCGATAGTGGCGCTGCAGGTCGTACTCCATCGTGTATCCGTACCCCCCGAGCACTTGGAGACCCATGTCGGCAACTTCCTTGTAGGACTCGCAGGCGTACAGCTTGAGAATTGCCGCGTCGCGTACCGTGGCCTCGTCGCGGTCGAGCAGGGCCGCATATCGGTACACGAGCGTTTCGGAGATTTCCGCCTTCATTTGCATCTCTGCCAGTCGGTGACTGACCGCTTGGAACTTCGAGATCGGCTGGCCGAACTGCTGGCGTTCTTGCGCGTACTCGACCGAGTCGGCGATCGCTGCCTTGGACGCTCCCGTTCGAGCAGCCGAGAGACACAGCCGCTCGTACCGCAGGTACACCGCGTTGTCGTTCCAGCCGTTGTGGAGTTCGCCGAGCATCCGCGATCGCGGCACCCGCACATCGTCGAAGAAAACATGCGCGGTGCCCAGCGGCCAGTGGCCGAGCGTTTCCATTGCCGTGTAGGTGACGCCCGGAGCGTCGGTGTCGACGACGAAGAGCGTGATGCCGTGATGCTTCTTCTCACCAGTCGCCGTGCGACACGCGACAACGTCGAGGTCGCTCGCCTTGAAGCCGGAAGTGAAGACCTTCTGGCCATTGAGGATGAAGTCATCACCGTCCTCGATGGCGGTCAGGCTGATGGCGGCAGCATCGGAGCCGGCCTCGGGTTCGGTCAGTGAGAAGCAGACCGTGGTGCTGCCGTCGGCGATCTTTGGGAGCACCTCACGTTTGAGTGCCTCTTGACCATCGCGCCCAATCGCGAGGCCGCCCCAGGTGACCGCGCGGAAGACCCAGAACGCGAGATCGAGGAACGAGCGCCCGAGTTCTTCGAGCAGGATCGCGACTTCGATCGCACCGCCGCCGCTCCCGCCGTATTCCTCGGGAATGTTGATGCCGAGCCAGCCCATCTCTCCGAGCTTGTCGTAGACCTCGCGTGGCGGGCGCCGTTCGCGGTCGCACTCGCGGACGTACTCGCGGGTGATCTCGCGGGCGCAGAATGCGCGGACCGCCTCTCGAAACATCTCTTGTTCGGGGCTGAATTCGACGAGCATGATTGACCTCTTTCGTTGACACAATCGACAACGTCAGCATATACTCGTCTTATTCAATGCGCCACTGTCTTGTTTTACGAGACACCGGCCGATCCAAATCGACAGCGCAAACCAACCCAGTGAAAGAACCCTGCTGATGGCAACTCCGAACATCGACACCGTCCGTGCACTGGCTTCCAAGGTGTCGAATTGGGGGCGCTTCGGGCCCGATGACGAAAAGGGAACACTGAATCTGCTCCAGCCGACCCACGTCGTGGCAGCGGCCGGCCTGGTGAAACAGGGCCGCACGATCTCGATGGCGTTGCCGTTCGACGATGCTGGCCCGCAGACCGGCGGGCTCGGACGATTCAACCCGATCCATCTCATGATTCGAGACGGCGCTGACGCGATCGCCGGCACCGCGATCCGCGACTTCTACGGCGGAGTCGACAAACACTTTCGAGGTACCGACGACATCATCATCATGCCGTTGCAATCTGGCACGCAGTGGGATGCGCTCGGACATGTCGTCTTCGAAGACGTGATCTACAACGGCTACTCGGCCGATCAGGTCAGTAGCAAGGGGGCGATGAAGGGGGCGGTGACACAGGCCTGCAACTCGATGGTCGGTCGCGGTGTGCTGCTCGACGTGGCGCGGGCCAACGAGGTCGACTGGCTCGAACAGGGCTACGTCATCAATGCCGACGATCTGGACAGGGCCGCCAAGATGGGCGGCGTTGAAGTCGGGCCCGGTGACCACGTGTTCGTGCGAACCGGCGCAATCACCCAAGCGCGCGCTCGCGACGACTGGGGCGACTACGCCGGGGGGCCAGCAGCTGGGCTGGGTCTGGGCAGCGTGGAATGGATCGCCGAACGCGAAGTCGTCGCGATGGCAACCGACACGTGGGGATTCGAAGTACGTCCGAACGAAACACCCGATGTCGCGCAGCCGTTGCACCTCATCCTCATCACGCACATGGGGTTGTGGCTGGGCGAGATCTTCGACCTCGACCCAATCGCAGATAATTGCGCCGCGGACGGGGTGTACGAGTTCATGTTCTGCGGTCCGCCGCTCCCGTTCACGCGCGCCGTCGGCTCGCCGTTGAACCCCATGGCAATCAAATAGCCAAGTGCGTGCCGATCGAGTGAATCCCATGTCAATGAGGAAAAGAGACCGCTGATGGAACCAGTTCGTTCAATGATTTTCACGCCGGGCCACCGTCGTGACCTGATCGAAAAAGCGATCGCGTCCGGTACCGACGCGGTCATCGTCGATCTCGAGGACGCCGTTGCGATGGAGGAAAAGGCTGCGGCACGTGACGCTCTGGCCGATCTCCCGCCATCACCCATTCCGATCTACGTGCGTACGAACGCGATCGAAACCGGAATGCTGTGGGACGACGTCATCGCCGCAGGACAAGCCGGTGTCGACGGGTTGGTGATCCCCAAGGCGGAAGACCCTGGGGTGCTGCGCGAGATCGATGGGGCACTCCGCGCGCTGGAAGTCACGAACGGTCGTGAGATTGGCTCGACGGCAATCGTCCCGTTGATCGAGAGTGGCGTCGGGGTCAGGGCCAACTACGACATGATGCGATCGAGCGACCGGGTGCAGTCGGTGTTGTACGGCGGCGGTGAGCAGGGCGACCTCGTTGCTGACCTCGGCGTGACTTGGACCCCCGAGGGGACCGGATTGATGTACTCGCGGGCCAAGGTCCTGATGGACGCCCGGGCCGCCGGAATCCAGTATCCGATGGAAGCCGTGTTCATGGACTTCCGCAATCTGGACGCGTTCCGCGTCGAGTGCGAGATCGCCCGGACCCTGGGGTATGTCGGCAAAGTCGCGATCCATCCGATGCAGATTCCCGTGATCCACGAAGTGTTCACGCCGTCGGATGAAGACGTCGCCCACCAGCGGCATATCCTCGATGAGTTCGAAAAGGCGTTGGCCGCAGGGTCGGCGTCGATCGCAGTCGACGGCAAGATGGTCGATTACGCAGTCGCGCGGGTTGCCCGCGCTGTACTCGCGAGAGCTGCCGTGGCCGACAGGGCCAAGGCACGCTCGACGCAACATTCCTAACCCGGCACCGCGGCGCGCCGCTCTGTCGCCGCAACAATCTAAGGAGAACCACATGTCCCGGAGTCGATTCATCGAAGGCGGCGTCGGCGTTGCAGTCATCGGCAGCGGAACGATCGGCACCTTGCGGGCGCAGATCCTGCACCGTCATCCGTCGGTCAACTTCCTTGGCGTCTGTGACGTCGTCGAGGACAAGGCGAAGGCACTCGGCGAAGCCTGTGGCGCCGATATGTGGACGACGAACGCGCACGAACTGATCAACCGCCCCGAGGTCGACTGTGTGATCGTCGCCTCGACCGAGGACCAGCACTACGACCCTGCGATGGCCGCCATCCTCGCGGGCAAACACGTCCTCGTTGAAAAGCCAATCACGATCTTGCCCGACGAAGCCGAGAAACTGCTCATCGCGGCCGACGAGTACAACGTCTTCGTCTACACAGGATTTACTCAACGCTTCCGCCGGCGGTACCTCTCCATCAAGGAATCCATCGAGAAGGGCTACATCGGCGATATCACCAGTGTGAAGGCTTCGATCTACCTCACGCAGGCGGTCGCGCGGGCCGTGATCTCCCGGGCGCCGACGACGACGCCGTCGATCAACACGATGACATACCTTGTCGACCTGTTGACCTGGTTCTCGGGCAAGCGACCGATATCGGCGTACGCCTCGGGAGCGAAAGGCGTGTTTTACGAGGAGTTCGGGGCGCTCGACTCGACGTGGACCGTGCTGAACTTCGACGGGGGCATGGTCGCAACCTTGGGTGCGAGCTGGGAAGTGCCAGTGTTTTGGCCCGCGAACAACGCGTCGATGGAGTTCGAGGTCTTTGGCCGTGAGGGCGCTGTCAGCGTGAAGGACGACCACCGTGACATGGTGATTGCTTCGAACAAGTCAATGCCAGGGCCGTATACGCCGGAGGTCGACATGCACGTCGCCCTGTTCGGCAGCAACATGCCCGGTGATTGGGCACTTGGTGAACACTTCGGAGCGATGCAAGAAGAGACGCACGCCTTCATCAACAGCGTCGGGCAGCGTCGTCAGGACAGCATTTTGGCAACAGGTCGAGACGGGTTCGATGTGTTGTCCATCTCCCTGGCAATCGATCAGTCGGCCAACACCGGCGAGGTCGTACCGATCACGTGGACATCCTGAGGGTCGGGGCAAACATGGCAGCGATGCTCGACGGGGTCACGATTTTGGAACTGGGTGGGGTGATCGCGGGCAACTTCGGTGGCGTTGTCCTCGCCGACCTCGGCGCGGAGATCATCAAGATCGAGCCGAAGACCGGTGACACGGCGCGGAACCCCAAGATTGCGCCGTACCGCGACCACAGCGCGATTCACCTCTTCATGAATCGTGGCAAGAAGAGCGTCGCGCTCGACCTGAAGAGCGAGGAAGGTCACGAGATCCTTGTCCGACTTGTCGAGCAGGCCGACGTCGTCATCGACAACTTCCGACCGGGTGTGCTGACCCGTCTTGGCATCGATCACGATGCGCTCAAAGCAGCCAACCCGAAGATCATCACGGTCAGCATCACGGGCTTCGGCGAGACCGGTCCGCAGAAGGACAAAGCCGCGTTCGATCTCGTCATTCAGGCGTACAGCGGGCACATGTCGATCACCGGCGACCCCGACGGAGCGCCAGCGCGGGCCGGCGTGCCGCTCGCCGACATGTCGGGCGGAATCTACGGATGCATCTCGATCTTGGCGGCACTCGTCGGTCGCGAACTACACGGCAAGGGCGCCCACGCTGATGTCGCGATGCTCGACTCGATGGTGCACCTGCTCTCCTATGACGCGCTCGACTATTTGACGGCCGGAAACCCGGCCGGTCGCCATGGATCTGCCCACGCGCACATGGTTCCGTGGCAGGCGTTTCCCGCGTCTGACGGGCACGTTGTAATCGCGGCGCGCGACGAGAAGTTCTGGCTCAACTTGTGCGATGCAATCGGGCGCAAAGATCTCAAGACCGATCCTCGGACCGAGAACAACGCGGCCCGTCTGGCCAACCGTGATTGGGTCGTCCCGCAACTCGAGGCAGCGTTCAGCGAGCGCACGCAGGCCGAGTGGGTGGCGATCCTCGACGAATTCGACATCCCGTCGGCTCCGGTCAACACCTTCGAGACGCTGTTCAGCGACCCGCACATCGAAGCGCGGGGAATGGTCAAGTCCTACGAACACCCGACGCTCGGTGCAATCCGATACCAGCCGAGTCCAATGAAAGTGCGCGACTGGGAATTCCCCAATCGGCACGCCCCAATGCTCGGTGAACACACCGCCGAAGTGCTGATTGGTCGACTCGGCTACACCGCCGAACGCGTGGATGAGTTGGCTGTAGACGGGGTCGTCGCAACGTGGCAACCTGAGCCGTCGTGACGGGCATCGGTCGGCTGCTCGCCCCGCGTTCGATCGCGATCGTCGGGCTTTCCGCCGATGCGACCAAGCACGGCCGTCGGGTACTCAACAATCTCCGCAGTCTCGGTTACGCGGGCGAGGTATGGGGGGTGAACCCAAGCTGCCCAGAAGTGAGCGATGTCGCGGTGTTCGCTACGTTGGCCGAACTTCCGGGCGTCCCTGATGTGATCGTGTCGGCGGTTCCGGCCCAGCACGTATCGTCAGTGGTACGTGACGCCGGTGCGGTTGGCGCCGGAGCGGTCATCGTCTTCGCAGGAGGTTTTGCCGAAGCGGGCGAGCCTGGTGGGTCACTGCAAAGCGACTTGAGTCGCGCCATCCTCGAGACCGGGGTGCGGGTCCTCGGGCCGAACTCGGGCGGCGTGATCGTGCCCTCGAATGGGCTGGCGATGAGCTTTCTGACCTGTCTCGATCGTCCAGCCGAGCAGATTCGATCGGGCGGTGTCGGTTTGGTGACCCAGAGCGGTGGCACCGGCAGTTACATCCACAACCTCGCTGCGGCGAAGGGCGGTGGTTTGGCCGCGTCGATCTCGACGGGCAACGAAGTGGACGTCGGCGTCGCGGACGGTATCGCCGCGCTGACCGACCTCGACGAGGTTCGAGCCATCGGCGTGGTACTGGAAACAGTGCGCGACGGGCCGGCTTTCCTCGCGGCCGTTCGACGTGCACATAACGCAGGCAAGCGCGTCGTGGTGGTCCGTATCGGTCGATCCGACCGCGGTCACCGGCTCATGCAGACCCACACGGGCGCAATGGCGCGCCCGAGCCGCGTCGTCGAGGGCGTGTTGTCGTCGCTCGGCGTGGCAGTGGCGGAGACACCGGAGGAGATGTTCGAGATCGCCGAGATTCTCGCGCGCACACCGCCGCCGGCTGGCCGGCGGGCCGGAGTTGTCACGCACTCCGGAGGTATCGCGATTTTGCTGAGCGATCTTGCGGCGGGCACCCCGATCGAGTTGCCGGTGCCCGGCCCGGCGCTGCGGTCGGTGTTGGAGCCATTGCTCCAGCAGGGCTCGGCCGACAATCCGCTCGACATGGGCGGCATCATCGGTGGTCCGCAGCGGTTCGGTGAGGTGGTCGATGCTGTTGCCCGTTCCGGTGACGTTGATCTCGTCCTGGCGGTGAGTACGGCCCATCCTCCTGCGCACACCGCAGCCCGCGTCGATTCGCTGCTGGCGCTGTCGACGCCGGTACCGGTCGTCCACCTGTGGATGGGCGGTGACGTTGCTGCGCATGGCTTGGCGGCCTTACGCGAGTCGGGGGCGCCCGTCACCGAAGAACCACGGGCCGCGATGCGGGCGCTCGCTGCACTCGTCGAGCCGACGCTCGGCCAAGCGGCCCCTGCTGTCGACTTGACATCGGACCAGAGTCCTGTGTTGGCAACGCCGATGACCGAGCATGCCACGAAGCAGCTGGTCGAGTCATGGGGTTTCGCGACCGTGGCCGGTGAGATCGCGACAACTGCCGACATGGCGATTTCGATTGCCGACCGTCTGGGTTTTCCCGTCGTGCTGAAGATCAGTTCGGCCGACATCGTGCACAAAACAGAAGTCGGGGGAGTCGCGATCGGGCTGACAGATGCCCAGGCGGTCGCCTCGGCTTTCGACGACGTGATGGCAGCTGTACGCGCCGCAGAGCCGGACGCATCGATCGACGGGGTGTTGGTCGAGCGGTGCGTCAACGGCCCCGAGGTGATTCTTGGCGCGCTGCACGACGAGACCTTTGGTCCAATGGTCCTCGTCGGCCTTGGCGGCGTGGTCGCTGAAGCCCTGGACGACGCTCGCATGGCGCTGGCTCCGCTGGGATTGACTCATGCTCGGCAGATGATCGACTCGCTCGCAGGGTTGCGCGTGCTGACGAATCCCCGTGTTGGTCAACCAGCGGATCTCGACGCGCTTGCCACTCTCCTGGTGCTGCTCGGTGATCGCGTCGGCGCCGATCCGTCGATTGGCTCGATCGACCTCAATCCGATCGTCTGGTCCGGTTCGCAGTGGCTGGTACTCGACGCGGCGATCGAGGTTGGGGAACGAGGCCTCAGCCCGCATCCGTTGCTGGATCGGTCGACGATTCCGCGAACCTAACGGGCTGGCCTGGGTGCTGGAGGTTGTTGCTCAGGACGCTGACCAAGCTCTTTCGAGTCGACGCGAGTGAGATGCCAGACCAGCCAGGCAATCGAGTTCGCACCAGCCTCGGGTCGATACCTGAGCTGTTCACGCGCCAACCCGGTCGTCGCAGTGTGGACAAGATCTTGAACCCGATCGAAACTCTTGATGAGTAACTCAGATTCGTTTATGAAGTTCGCCCAGCGGATCCCTTTGTCAACAACTCGACCTCGTCGTTGCTCGCTCCCGATTCGCGCAGGAGGTCGGCAAGTCCAACTTCGGCGCCGCGCTCCTCAGACGATCGGACCGCCGCGAGCACAACAGCCATCGAGCGAAGACCGGCGGCGACGTCGACTTTCATTGCGTCGCGTTCGACGGTCGCTGCACCGAGTTCAGCGAGCTGTTCGGCGAGGGGGTCTCCCTTCGGCAGGTCGATCCGCCGCTCGACTTCGCCGTCACGGCTGAGAGTCAGTTCGCCGTGGTCATCGACATCGGCACTTGTCCAATGTTTGTGGGCGAGCCGATAGCGGAGGTTTCCGCCCGTCGCCTGCAGCTCGAAGCGGTAGAGCCCCGGCGTCGTCCAACTACTGGTGACCGTCGACATCGCGCCGGACGCGTGCTGGATCACGACGATCGCGGCGTCGGGCATGGGCCCCAGCGTTCGGTGATCAAACCGGGCGTTGACCGCAACCGGCGGACCGAGCAAGGTGAGCATGTTGTCGATCTGATGGATGCCGACCTGGATCAACACCCCGGCCTCGGAGCCCGGAACGTTGCGATGCCATGCGTCGGGCGACATGTGGGCGCCGCGGGCGTTGGAGAAGTCGGCGTGCGCGAGCCGCGGGAGTCCGCCGTCGTCGGATTGCAGCCAGTGCTGGGCGGCCCGGTGGCCAGCGAGACGTCGTGGATGGTGGGCGACCCCCACGCCGGGTCCGCCGTTGGCAACTGCACGAAGGAGCGCGAGGCCGCTCGGAATATCGACCGAGACCGGCTTGTCGATCAGGACCGGCTTACCCGCCGTGATCGCGGCGATCGCCATGTTTACGTGCAGATCGTTCGGGGTCGAGATCACGATGGCCTCGACCTCGGGATCATCGAGCAGAGCCTCGTACGAGCTCGCCGTCGACGGAATGCCATGCGTCGCGGCGAACTCGGATCGTCGGGATTCGTCTCGGCTGAAACACGATGCAATGTGGATGCTGTCCACACGGGAGGCAGCCGCCGTGTGGACGCCAGCCCAGCGACCAAGGCCGACGATTCCGATCCCGACGCTCATGCTTTACCAGAGCTCATGGGATCAAACTCAAAAGGTCATCGAGGTAAGCGAGGTCGGCCTCGTTGAGTTCGCTACCGGCGGCTTCGACGTTGGAAGCGATTTGCTGGGGCGTTGTTGCGCCTGGTGTCACTGCGGGCACAGTGGGTTGGGCGAGCAACCATGCAATCGCCACCACTGGCATCGTCAGGTCTCGCTCGGCCGCGAACGTGCGGACCGCTTCGACGATGTCGAAGTTTCGGTCGGTCAAATACCGCTGGTACCGGTCCATGTTCAGACGACCCTCGACCTGTTCCCCTTTGCGCTTCTTGCCCGTGAGTAAGCCGTTCGCAAGCGGGTAGAACGGCAGGAGCGCCATGCCCTCCCGGGCGCCGACCTCAGCAAGGCCATTGGTCTCAGGGTCGCGGACGATAATGCTGTACTCGATCTGGTTGGTGATGAACCGCGGGAGGTCAGCGTCGAGGCTGGCCGCGAAGGCCTCCGAGCACTGCGTGGCGTCAAGGTTCGAGCAACCGATCTCGATGACCTTGCCCTGCTGCACGAGTTCGCCGAGAGCGCCCAAGGTTTCGGCGATCGGCGTTGCTGGGTCGGGCTGATGAAGTTGCAGCAAGTCGATTCGGTCGGTGCCCAACTCACGCAGGCTTCGGTCGACCGATGCGTGGATCGTTTCGGGTCGTGCACCTTCCAAACCCGGCGCCCCCGGCACGGCCATACCGAACTTCGTCGCGATGATGACCTCGTCGCGGCGCGCCCCCAGCGCATGCCCGAGGAACCGCTCGGACTGTCCCTCGCCGTAGTTGCTCGCTGTGTCGAAGAAGGTGATGCCCGCATCGAGTGCTGCCGAGACGACGGTGTTCGTACTCGCCTGGTCGAGCGCACGACCGAAGTTGTTACAGCCGAGCCCGACGACTGAGACGTCGAGGCTGCCGAGTGTTGTGGTTCTCATGGTGGCCGTTAGTCCGTCACGTGCGCCGGGCACGGGCGGAGGAATCGATCGGCGTTATGACACAACACCGCGTCGCGCTCGTCGTCGGTCAAGATGCCCACTGCGTCAACTCCGCCGACCGGATCCTCCGAGGCCATGTCAAACGGGTAGTCGCTGCCCAACACCACCTGGCCCCATCCCATCCGGCGGCCGAGGAGTTCGAGCGACAGCGGGTCGTGCGTGAGTGAGTCGATGAAGAAGCGTTTGAAGTACTCGCTCGGAGCGATGTCGCTAATGAATTCCTTTGCCTCGGAGCGTTGCGCCCAGCCGTGATCCCAGCGCCCGGTTTGGTACGGGGTGAACCCGCCACCGTGCACAAAGCCGAACCGCAGCGTGGGGTGTCGATCCATCACTCCGCCGAAGATGATTCTGCCCATCGCGATGGTCGACTCGAGCGGATTGCCGATGAAGTTCTGAAGGTAGTACTTCGTGAGGCGGTCGATCCCGGCGATCGAGCGCTGATCCGGGTGGAGCCACATGGGCAGGTCGAGTTCTTCCATCACGTCGAAAAGTGGTGTGAACATTGGATCGTCGAGGTCGACGCCGTTGATGTTCGTTCCGAACTGGACGCCGCGCACCAATGGTGAGGCAGCAATGCGTCGCACCTCGATGATTGACGCATCGATGTCTTGAAGCGGCAGCGTCGCGAACATGTGGAATCGATCGGGGTTCGAATCGCACATCGACAGAATCCCGTCGTTCTGGATCCGCGCGAAGTCGATACCGACCTCGCCATCGATGTGATAGTGAAAGTTCGGCGGAGGAATGGCGATGATCTGTCGATCGACGCGTTGGCGATCCATGTCGGCAATGCGCAGTTTCGGATCGAAGATGCCGTCGGGGAGCGGGCCAAGACGTTCCCGAGCCGGGTACTTCAGATACTGCAGCCCGCTGTCTTCGATCAGTACTGGCCCGTATTCATGGTGGGCCTTCTGCATCTCGACGAGAGCATCAGGAACGATGGCATGGGCGTGGAGGTCAACGGTAATTTTTGACACTATTTCCTTCAGAGAGCAAGATAATGCACAATATAGGATATTCAGTCGAAGGCCAGTGTCCTCTGCGAAGGATTCTTGCCAGTGACCCAGTGAGAATGACCCTGTGAAAACCGTCTGTGAGGAGCTTGCGATGGTCGAATCTGCCCGATTGCCGAAGGACACGATGCGCGTCCCTGTATCTGCTGCACTGGGTTTCGTGCGCGACGTGTTCGTGGCGGCTGGATGCTCGCGAGAAACCGCCGAACTCGTTGCCGACGTGCTGGTGTCCGCCGACCTGCGCGGAGTGCGCAGCCACGGCGTTGCTCGGATCAGCTACTTCATGGTGCGCATCGAACGGGGCACGCTCAACGTCTGCCCGACGATGACGACAACGACTGGTTCGGACACGACGGCACTCCTCGATGCCGACAACGGCCTCGGCATCATCGCCAGTTCGGTCGCCATGGACCTCGCCATCGACATGGCTGCGCGGCACGGTTCGGGTTTCGTCGCAGTCGCGAACAGCAGCCACTTCGGGTTCGCCGGGTACTGGGCTGAGCGAGCAATGGCGCAGGGCTGTCTGGGGATCAGCATGTCGAACAGCGCGGGACGGGTCACGCCGACGTTCGCCGACGAATCGTTGCACGGAACAAACCCGCTATCGGTCGCCATGGGGGCAGGCCCAGGCGGCACCGACTTCGTCCTCGACATGGCGACGTCCGCGGTCGCTGTCGGCAAAATCGAGACGGCACTCCGCGAGGGGCGTTCGATTCCGGACGGGTGGGTCGCCCGTGACTCGGGTGTGCCCACGCTCGACGAGCACGGCGTCTTGTCGTATGACGCTCCGCTGCTGCCGCTCGGCGGCGCTGGCGACGAGGCAGGTGGTCACAAGGGGTACGGATTGAACCTGATGGTCGAACTGATGTGTGGCGCCCTGAGCGGCACACCGCTCGCCGACCGAATCACTGGCGCCGCGGGGCACGCACCGGCGGCGATGGCGCACTTCATGGGAGCCATCCGCCTGGACGGCTTCCGGCCGGAACCCGACGTGCATCGGTCGATGGCCGAAACGATCGACATCGTGCGCGCCGCCAAGAAATCGCCTGGCCACGAGCGGGTCTACATCCATGGTGAGCCTGAACAGATTGCTCAGCGCGAGAACACCGCACTCGGCATTGCCGTGACGGCACCGGTCCGTTCGGATCTGGAGCGAGTGGCGGGCCAACTCGGTGTCGCGGTGCCATGGTGATGATGTCACGGATTCGGGGGCGTGATGCATTGGAGTGAGTTCGGCATTCGATCCAGTCCGCCGATGTCGGCGCGTTCGCGAGTTGAGACGATCCCTGTTCCGCTGCAGCCGGTTGTCGAACAACGGCGCACACTGCTCCAAGAACCTTTGAGTGGCGTCACTCTCGAGGGCGTGATCCGATCCGATCTGTTCGCGCTGAGTCCGACGGGAGTGAGCACCGAGCCGATCGCCGAGGCGGCCGCCGCATTTCTGAGCGCGCTCAGTCCAGAACAACGCGCCAGGGTGCAGTTCCCGCTCGATTCTGATGCGTGGCGTTCGTGGATCAACGTACACATGAACTTCTTCCGCCACGGGGTGATGCTCGAGGAGCTCTCGGTAACCGGACGACAGCTCGGCCTCGAGCTACTCCGGACGACATTGTCAGCGCGCGGGTATTCCCATGCGCGCGGCATCATGCGGCTCAACGAAATGTTGGCTGTGCTGTCCGGACGGCCTGACGAATACGGGGAATGGCCCTACTTCATCTCGATCTTCGGCGACCCCAGCGGCGGGGAACCGTGGGGCTGGCAGATCGACGGTCGCCACCTCAACATCAACTGCGTCATCGTCGGCGACCAGATCGTGATGACGCCGACGTTCATGGGTTCCGAGCCATGCCAGGTCGAGAGTGGAGCGTTTGCCGGCACCACCGTGTTCGAACAAGAGGAACGCATCGGGCTCGATCTGATTCGGTCGCTCGACCGCGACCAGGCAGCACAGGCGCTGCTCCGGCCATCAATCCATCCCGACGACCTCCCCCCGGAACTGCAGCAGCCTTTCGATGGGCAGATGCGCGCCGGTGCGTTCATGGACAATGCCGTCATTGGCAACGAGGGCGTGTCCGCCACCGCCTTGACCGATGCGCAGCGGGGCCTGCTCCGCGCCCTCGTCGGCACGTTCGTCGGCTGGACCCGCGATGGTCATGCCGACGTCAAGATGACCGAGGTCGACGCGCATCTCGACGAGACGTGGTTCGCGTGGATGGGTTCGACCACGGATGGGCCGTTCTACTACCGCGCGCAGAGCCCCGTGGTGCTGATCGAGTTCGACCACTTGCCGGGGATCGTTTTCGACAACGACGTCCCGTCGCGGCATCACGTGCACTCGATCGTGCGGACGCCAAACGGCGGTGACTACGGCGCGGACTTGTTGCGCCAACATCACGAACGGTTCGATCACACGTCTGGTGGACGCAGCGATCCACACGGGTCGGGTCGCAGCACATGATCAATCTCCATTGCTTCACGCCGACCTCGGCGGCGCGGCTGCCGACCGATTCGGGCGTGCTCGACGGAGTCCGAATCGCGGTCAAAGATCTCATCGCGATTACCGGACACACCTCGTCGTTCGGGCATCAGCGCTGGCGTGCAACCCACAAACCGGCACGGCATGACGCGCCGATCGTGAGCCGGCTGCGCGCCGCGGGCGGCGAAATCATCGGCACGACGAAGATGGATCAACTTGCCTATTCGCTGGTCGGCAATGCCGGCGAAGGCGTTCCGCCGATGAACCCGTTCGACGCGGGCTCGTACTGCGCCGGTTCGTCGTCCGGGTCTGCGTCTGCTGTCGCTGGCGGCTTGGCCGATCTCGGCGTCGGCAGCGACACTGCCGGTTCGATCCGCGCTCCGGCTGCAGCGTGTGGGTTGTTCGGCCACCGACCAACCCACGGTCTGGTCGAGACGGCGGGCGTCCTACCACTAGCTCGATCGTTCGACGTCGTCGGGTTCCTCGCTCGCGACCCAGAACTGCTCCGACGCGCGCTTGACGTCGCCGCGCCGTCACGGCCGGTCGGACCCGCACCAGTACGGATTCTGTTCCCTGACGACATCTGGGCCACGCAAAGTCCACGCGACGAAGCGGCTGCTCGCTCCATGAGCGTGCGGATCGGGCAGGCACTCGACGTCGAGGTCGTCGCCTCCCCCATGAGTCGACTCGTTGATCCTGCTGCCGGCGAACTCCTCGCTCGTCTGCAAAGCCGAGAAATCTGGGACCAACACTCCACGTGGGTGACGAACAACATTGAATCGCTCGCTGACGACGTCCAGGCTCGCCTGCGCACGTGTCAGTCGCTCGCCGCCGACTCATCCGACGCCTCTCAGCTTGATCAGGCGGCCCGTGCGCGTTACGTCAGCGCGTTGTCCCGCTCGATTCCGGCCGGCGCGATTGCGATCATGCCTGTTTGGTCACGAAGGGGACCGCGGCTGGCGTGGACGGCTGCTGAATTGCTCGACTTCCGGCGCGCCGCATTTCAGCTCGCGGCACCCTGCACGCTCGGCGGTGGTTCCCAGATTGTCATCCCGACGGTGCACGACTCGTGGTACACGCCGCTCGGGCTGATCGGTGCGCCGCATTCGGACGACATGTTGATCGACATCGCAATCACCTTGTCGACGGACACGGCGTCCCGGTGGCGACCAGAAATGCCTGCATCGACATCTCCTACGACGGTGACAACATGACAACCGTGACAACATGACGGAGCGAACATGACGGAGCGAACATGACCGACTTGCTGGTGAGCGGCGGAACAATCGTGTCGAGCGCTGGACAGACGCGCGCTGACCTCCTCATCAAGAACGGTCGGGTCGCCGCGGTTGGACTGGATCTCCCCGGCGGGGGCAAAACGATTGACGCCAGCGACCTGTTGATTCTGCCGGGCGGCGTCGACACTCACGTTCACCTGATGGAGCCCGGTGACCTGAGCCGCGAGGACTTTCCTTCCGGAACAGCTGCTGCCGCAGCACGGGGCGTGACCACGATCATCGAACACACGCACGGTCATCCGATCCGCGAAATCGGCGACCTCCACGAGAAGAAGTCGCACCTCGTCGGCCGATCCAACGTCGACTATGCGCTCGCTGCTCACACCTGGCCCGACCGCGTCGACCAGATCGCCGGTCTGTGGCGCGCCGGCGTCGCGTTCTTCAAAATCTTCACCTGTTCTACGCATGGCGTGCCCGGGCTCGATCCCGCAAATCTGTTGGCCGCACTCCGCGCGATCTCTGCCGCCGGCGCGGCGACGCTCATTCACTGCGAAGACGAATCGATCACTGCTGTTGCCGAGAAGGCACTAAAAGAATCAGGCCGAAGCGACAACGGCATCCTGCTCGAGTGGCGCAGCCGCGAAGCCGAACTCGCCGCAACGGCGGCCGCTGCCTCGCTCGTTTCGGTGACCGGGGCGCGAGCCACCATTGCTCATGTCAGCAGCCCCGCCGTCGCGGCGGTTATCACCGACGCGCAGGCCCGCGGCGCCAACGTCGCTGCCGAAGCATGCCCGCAATACCTGCTGCTCCGCGAAGACGACGTGCATTCGTGCGGCGTTCTCCGCAAATTCACACCTCCGGCACGCGCCCGTTCCGACGCCGACGAAGAGGCCATGTGGGAACTCGTCCGCAACGGAACGTATTCACACTTTTCCACCGACCATGCGCCATCGACGATGGAGCAGAAAATGAGCGGCGACATCTGGAGCTCACCGTTCGGCCTGCCCGGGTTGGACACCACCTTCCCGGTGCTCATCGATGCTGCGTTGAACGGCAAGATCGGAATGGCCGACGTCGCCCGGTTGTACAGCGAGACGCCGGCGAAGCGCTATGGGTTGTTCCCCCGCAAGGGTCATCTCGGCCTCGGAGCAGATGCCGACTTCGTCTTGGTCGATCCGGCCACTTCGTGGACTGTGGACCCAACGGGCCTGCTCTCCAAAGCCGGGTGGAGCCCGTACTCTGGTCGGGTCTTGCAGGGCTGCGCCGTCGCGACCTATCTACGCGGGGAAGAGATCGCACGCAACGGGGTTGCGCATCAGCTCCGAACCGGCAGGTTTGTCGATGGCCCAGGGGCCACCTCGTGAGCCGGACGCGACGGTGGTCAGATCTTCTGGATCAGGTCGGGAGCGCCGAGCCGCGACGACAAGCCGGCGGCGGCGCGGCACACGGCGCGGCCGATTTCGTCAACGTCGTACTGGTCGATGCGTGACAACGGTGCGCTGATCATGACCGAACCCTGGCAGACGGCACTGCGGTCGAAGAACGGCGACGCAATTGCAAATCCACCCTCGACGCGCTCTTCGCGACTGATCGAGTAGCCGATCTCGCGGTCGCTGGAGCATTGTTCGATAAGTGCCTCGACGTCGGTGATCGTTGCTTCAGTCAGCGCCGGGAGTCCGTCGCCGCTGAAGAGTTCGCGCACCGTCTCGGCGGGGAGTCCAGAGAGGATGGCCCGCCCTGCCGCGCCGGCATGCAGCGGCACCGGGCGTCCGAGTTCGATGACATATCGAAGCGGTTTGGATGACTGACCCTCGTAGAGGAAGACCGCCGAGTTCTCTTGCCATGTACACACATACGACGTCTCATCGAACTCGTCGACGAGGCTCGACAGTGCGGCGTTGGCAGCAGCTGGCAAGGTATCGAGTGCTGACAGCACGCGGCCGATCTTGAACAGGCGCGCACCGGGGCTGTAGCTCCCGTTCTCAGCCGTAAGGATCCCGAGCTCTGCGAGTTGTCTCAAGATTCGCCCGACCGCGCTCCTATCGATTCCCGTGGCACGGGCAAGGGCGCGCGGTCCAACGGGTTCGCCGGCTGCGACGATTGCTTCTGTGACCGCGGTCGCGCGTGCCAGCAGACTCTCGCTCACTCGATGCTCTGCGGTTTCGCCGGAATGCCACCCATCTCGACGTAACGGTAGCGCTCAGCGAGCAGAGGAGAGAGCGGCTGTCGGAGATCAGGCGGATAAGCGATCCACATCCGGAGCAGATGGCGCTGCAGCGCCGGATCATCGTGGTCCTCGAATGCTTCGCGGGCGTGCAACATGAGGTGATTATTGAGAAATTGCATGTCGCCTTCCTCGAAGGCCATCGCCATTGCTGCGCCGGGCCGGTTAGCGACCTCTTGGACGAACTCGAGGGCTTCGCTCTGGTCGGGGGACAGCGCCAAATCCGGTCCGTAGCGGTCAACCGATCGGAAGTAGGCCAGCGAGGTGAAGCGAGATGCGATCTTGTCGCCAGACCAACTGAACATCGGCAACTGGTACCACGGCTGCTCGCCGGCAGGTTCTTCGCCGCGCCAATCGAGGTTGAACGGTTCGTACAACACCTCGAGCAAATCGGGCCGCTCAGCGCGCACGACGTTGTGGATGGCGGTGGCGCTCACGATCTTGCTCTCGCCGCCGCGCAGCGCCGTGCGCAGACAGAATAACCCGAGTACATCAACGGGCAATTGATCGGCGTGGTAGTCGAGCTTGGCGTTTGTCTGGTACACCCGGACGTTCGGGTCGGCGAGCGACAGACCCTGATCGCGGACCTGTCCGAGGCGGTGCCCCTGCGAGTTCTGCGAGATCGGTGTTCCGAGGTGCATGCCGAAGGCCCAGTAGATCAACTCGCATTGTTCGGTCGTATACCGCTCCCGGGGCAGGCCGCGAACGACCGCCATGCCGGGGCCGTTACTGAGGAGTCTGACGACATCTGCCAACAGTTGTTCACAGGTGTCGAGTCGGAAGTCATGTCGTTCGAACGGCACGGTTAGTTGCCGTTCCTCCGCGGCAACGAGACGCTCGTCGATCTCGGCAACCATCGCGGGTTCGATCTGGACGATCCACGAGGTGTCGTCCTGGACATCAGCGCCACGCCAGACGTGCGGGCCGACGACAGGTGGCCGTGCGGTCACGACTGACCGCACAGAATCGTCGTTGATGCTCATGTTTGTCTCCCTTAGGATTTGGATTGGATCAGTGAGAGGCTACGGCCACGATAGACCCTCATATATAATGCACGATATGGAAGTGGTCTACGAGAGAAAGGGTAGCGACCGATGCTGATCAGGCGAATCGAGGCCATCCCGATCGAGGTGCCACTCCTCCAACCGCTCAAAATGGCGGTCGCTACTGTGCAGGCGCGCACCTGCGTCGTCGTCCGAATCACGACCGACGACGGAGTGGTCGGTCTCGGCGAGAGCGTGCTGGCCAGATACTTTTCCGGCGAGAGCCTCGCGTCGGCGACCGACCTCATCAACAACGTCTACGCCGCGCATCTGGAAGGCGAGGACCCGACGCGACTGGCACGTCACCGCGCGATGATGCGGCAAATCTCGGTCCACAACTCGGGCGCCCGAGCCGCGGTGGAAATGGCGTTGCACGACGTCGTGGCCAAGGCCGCCGGTCTGCCGTTGTACCAGTTCTACGGCGGTCGTTCGCGTGAGTCCGTACCGACGATTTGGCACGTCTCGGGTGGGACCCCCGAGGAAAAGGCGGCACAAGCCGCAGAAAAGGTGGCTGAGGGATACCCGATCGTCAAGGTGAAAGTCGGCGGCGACGTCGACCTCGATCTCGCCGCAACGTATGCGGTGCGCGATGCCGTCGGTCCGGACGTCTTGATCCTGCCCGATGCGAATCAGGGCTGGGACGTGGCCGATGCCCTGCGCTACTTGCGAGGCGTCGCCGACGCTCGACCCGGCTTCGTCGAGCAGCCGGTGTCGCGCCATGACATCATGGGCATGTCGCAGCTGGTTGCTGCGAGCCCGGTCACCATCGCCGGCGACGAGGGCATCTTCGACGCGGCTGATCTTCGTACGTATCTCGCGATGAATGCAGTGGGTGCCGTCGTCGCGAAGTTGATGAAGGCAGCTGGTCCGATCGGAGTACGCGAGATGTTCGCCGTGGCCGACGCCGCAGGTATCGGCGTGCACTTCGCCGGCATGGCAGGTCAGACCAGCATCAGCGCCGCCCACGGAGCGCACCTCGCGCTGGCGGTGCCGAATTTGCGGTTCGGTTCTGGCATCTCGCCGCAGTACCTGGCCAACGACGTGTGCACCGAGCGATTCCTGCCCAGGTCGGGTCACCTCTACCCGAGTGATGCGCCCGGTGTGGGTGTCGATATCGACGAGGCTGCTCTGTCTCGCTTCCGCGTCGACATCTGATGTCGCCTGGGTCGAAGCGCATCCCGTTCGGGTTGAGCCGCCGGGCAATTCGGTCACTGGTTGATGATGTCGCCGAATCGATATTTGGGGACGACGGTCGGGACCGGATCGGTCTCGGGTAATACGCCCCACCGACCGTAGGCCTCGTCAACATCGACCTCGATCGTGTTCAACACGCCGACCGCCCACCCCCGAAACAGCTCGGGGCCCTGCACCGGTACGGCGGCTTCGATCACGTCGTCGCGGACGTCGACCAATTCCGCCACCGTTCGATCGTCAACCACGAGCAAGTGGATTCCAACGCTGCTGGCAACCGGTCCGGTCGGTTCGCGCAACGGTGCCTCGATGGTCGCTTCGGCGAGGCCAGGCGGGAGTGCGTTCGGTGCCGAGCAGCCAAGGTCGCCGCCCGCCCCGACTCCGTCGTCACGGTCGGCGAACGGATCAATCGACATTTCACGGGCGATTGTTGCAAACTTCTCACCGGCGTTCAAACGGACCAGGGCAGTGTCGAAGTCTTCGACGTCGGCAAGCTGCATTTGATGAATACAGACCTCGGCATGGACGAGTGAATACTGCTGATATGCGGCGTCGATGTCGAAGCCGTCACCCTCGGTACGCACGAGCCGTTCGCCCACCGCGTCGCGCACCGTGTCGAGTTCTGCTTCGGCACGCAGGCGATCTCGGGTCTGATTGCGGGTTGTCAGGATCTCGTCGATGTCGCCGCGGGCCTCGATCGACGTGAGATTGTTGCTGAGTGCAGCCTCGACGGCAGCGTTCGACAATTCGACGTCGAGGTCGGTCAGTGCTCGACTGACGAACGCCTCGCGCAATATCAGCAAGACGGCGCTTCCCGCCCGCTCGTCGTCGTCGAGGTCGGCGACGTCAGCGTGCAACGCATCGAACGCATCGCGTGGGATCTCGACCCCGTCGACGGTGACAGCCGGGCCATCAGACCCCCCACATCCACCGATCACGGCGGCGCCGATGACGGCCCAGCAGGCGATCGCGATGTTGAAGGGCTGACGGGGCGTGGTCATGCCACGAATTCCACCACGTCGAACAGCCGGAAATTGCATCAGCTCAGCATGCCTCTGCAACCTTCATCACAAATCCGAGGAACGTGTAGTAGCCGACAAGTGCTGTCAACTCGACGACACCCGACGCGCCAAACGCCGATTCGGCGGCGGCGAATCGGCTGTCGGACACGTCGCTGTCGGCACACAACTCGCGGACGAAACCGACGATCAACTCATCGACTCCGATGAGTTGATCGTCGGCACCGTCACCGTCGAGGTAATCGATTGTTTCGTCGGACACTCCGGCCTCGCGCGCCAGCCCGACGTGGCTCGACCACTCGAATTCGCAGTCATGCACCTTTGCCGTGGTGATGATCGCAAGCTCGCGATCGTGGTCGCTGAGCTGACCCTCGTAGCGGATCTGATGGCCAAGCTCGGCGGCGGGCCGTGCCAGACCTGGCGCATGCAGGAGGACCTCGTAGGGGCGAATCATCTTGCCGCGGCTCTCGACAACCCAGTCGAAGACCTTCTGTTGCTGGGGGTCCAGACCGTCACGGGTCGAGAGCAACTTAATGCGCGCCATGGTTACTCGCGTCCGATCTTGAAGAGGCGAGCGGCGTTCCCACCCAGGATTCGCTCACGCGACTTTTCGGAGAGTCTGGCTTCGGCAAGAAATGCGAGTGGATCGGTCGGACCCATGTCGAAGGGGTAGTCGGTACCGAGCAATACGTTCTCGTCACTGAATTCGTCAACGAGGTACTCGACCATCTTTGGCTCGAAGACCGTGGTGTCGAAGTGCAGGTTGTGGAGATACTCGCTCGGCTTGCGCGTGATGTGGCGTCGCATCTCGGGGCGCATGTTGAACGCATGGTCGGTGCGTGCGAAGTAGAACGGCAAGTACCCGCCGCCGTGGACGACCACCATCTTGAAGTCAGGAAACCTTTCCCAGACACCACCGAGGATCATGCGCGAGATGGCAACGGTCGACGCGAGCGGCATACAAACGACGTTGATGAGGTAGTAGTCGTCCATCCGTTGGCCGTGCGTGAAGCCCTGGGGGTGCAAGATCGCGGTCATGTCCAGTTCGACCGCCTTCTCCCAGATCGGGTCGAACCGACGGTCGTCCAGGTCCTCGCCGTTGACGTCACCATTGATCTCGAATCCGTTGAAACCAAAATCGCGTTTGGCTTCTTCCATCACCTCGATCGCAATCTGCGGGTGGTCCATCGGCAGGTTGGCCACGGCCGCAAAACGGTCGGGGTAGGCGGCGACAATCTCGGCGAAGCGCTCATGCTGAATGCGGCACGCCTTAATGGCGTTCTCCGGGTCGAGCCAATAAAAGTATTGCGGCGGGACGACCGACAGCAGCTGCATGTCGATGCCCTGCTTGTCCATGTCTTCGATGCGCGCTTCGGGCTCGTGGTACTTGGCAACCTGATGGGGTTGCATCCGGAGCTCAGTGTTGTACCTGTTGCTCTCCGGTGGGCTGAAGAAGGAGCGTGGGTCCATCTCTGGTTTGAAATGGGGCTTGGCGACGGCTGCTGATTCTGCAACGGCGAGATGGGAGTGCACGTCAATACACAGGCACTGCGGCTTCTGTGCCGTCGTCGGTTTCCATTGCGGCCCGAGTTCCGGCCACCACTCGCCTCCGGGAACTTCTGGGCCTGTCTTGGGGTCGGTCATTCGTCCTCCGTCATGGTGTGGTTGGATTTAAGTTAGCTGGGCTCGTGCTCGGCGGAATCGTGGTGACGCCCGCTCGTAGGAGTTGTTCGATGTCGTCGGCGTCAAGCCCGGGCAGCTCGTCGAGTACCTCTCGGCTGTGCTGGCCGATGGTGGGCGGCGGTCGGCGAATCGAGGCAGGGGTTCCGAACATTTGGAATGGGATGCCGACAATCGGCACGGCGCCCACCGTTGGGTGGTCAACCTCAGCGACCATGTCGCGAGCACGGGTCTGGGGGCTGGCCAAGGCCTCGGCAACAGTGTTGATCGGCCCAGTGGGAATCCCGACCGGCTCGAGGGCCGCAGTCCACTCAGCGCGCGTTCGGCTGGCCAGCACGTCGGCGATCTTGCCATCGAGCAGATCACGATGCAGCACCCGGTCGCGGTTGCTACGGAAACGGTCGTCGACGGCCCACTCCGGCTGACCGAGAATCTCGGCGAACCTGACGAATTGATCGTCGTTGCCAACCGAAACGGCAAGTTCGCCGTCGGCTGTCGCGAACGTCCGGTACGGAACGATGTTGGGGTGGCCGTTGCCATATCGCGCAGCATCTTCGCCTGACGCCAGATGGTTCGCGGCAACGTTGGCCAACAATTGGATGCTGGTGTCGTGCAGCGACGACTCGGTGCGTTGCCCTCGGCCAGTACGTTGGCGGGCCTGCAACGCACCGAGCACCGAGATCGTGGCGAACATGCCGGTACAGATGTCGACGATGGCCACCCCGAGCTTCATCGATTGGCCGTCGGGTTCGCCGGTGATCGACATCAGCCCACTCTCGGCCTGCAAGATGAAGTCGTAGCCCGGCAGTCCGGCCTTGGGCCCGGTCGAGCCATACCCCGTGACCGTGCAGCGCACGACAGTCGGTGCGTGCTCGTCGAACCACTCGTCGGTGAACCCCCACCGTTCCAGGGTGCCGATCTTGAAGTTGTCGACGACGACGTCGGCGGTGGCGATGAGTTGGCGCAGCACATCGCGACCGGCCTCGTTGTCGAGATCGAGTGTGAGGCTGCGCTTGTTGCGGTTGACACCGAGGAAGTAGGCCGATTCGTCGCCGACGAAGGGTGGGCCCCAACTGCGCGTGTCGTCGCCCCGACCGGGCCGCTCGATTTTGATGACGTCTGCACCCATATCGCCCAACCACATCGTGCAGAGTGGCCCGGCGAGGACACGGGTGAGGTCGACCACCCGCACCCCTTCAAGGGCGCCGTCAACCTCCCCGTCAACTCCGGCGTCGACCATGCGCTAGCGCGCCGCGCGCGAGGACTCTGCTTGGTTGCGGCCAGAGTCGAAATCGTCGAGGTACGTATCGAGCGCGTCCTTGTTGCGCTCGCGGAACTGGTGGAAGTCAGCCGGTCGCTTCTCCAGGAACGCGTTCATTCCCTCAAGCGCCTCTTCGGTGCCCCAGATATTGGCGAGGAGTTCCATTCCGTGCTGCCACGAGGGATACAGCGAATCGGAGTCGTAGTTGAGACTGACCTTTGTCGCCCGGATCGTCTGTGAGCTGTACCCCTTAATGTCAGCAACGACTTCCTCGACTCGGGCGAGGAGGTCGGCGGCGGGAACTGCTTCGTTGGCCAGACCAATCGAGGCAGCTTCCTTGCCGGAGTATTTCTTGCAGAGGAAGATCATCTCCTTGGCGCGGCGCTCGCCGATCAGCTTGCCGATGTATTGCGTGGCACCCACGGTCGGGCAGGCGCCGACTCGGGCGCCGGTCTGTCCGAAGATCGAATCCTCGCTGGCGATCACGAGGTCGCACCACAGCATCAACTCGTGGCCTCCACCGACGCACGCGCCTTCCACCATGGCAATCACAGGAATCGGGAGATTGCGGCAGGTCATCGCGACCTTCTGCATGCGGTCGTTCCACATGGACGAGTTGGCCTTGTTGAGCTTCATCATGGCGTGGAAGTCGCCGCCCGCAGAGAAATGTCCGTCGACGCCGTAAATGACGGCCGCCACAATCGTCGGATCTTCGCGCGTCAGGTTCAGGGCATGAGCAATCTCATCGAGGGTCTGTTCACGAAAGGCATTGCGTACTTCGGGCCGGTTGATTCCGATCCAGGCAGCATCGTTGCGTCGCTCATAAACGATTTCGGTGTAGTTCAATTTTGGCTCCTTGACTGAGCTCGGCACCGAAATGCCGAACGGATGGACTGGGGGTTGGCGTGTTGCAGCGGGCTGCTACAGCACATGATACATAATGTAGGATCGCATTGGACAGTCAGAGCCGACCAATACCGGCCCGTCGTCGCATAACTTCCATGACCGACGCGTTGTCGGCGTCGGCAAGGCCCCCATCGACGGCTTCGACCAGGGCGTCGCGCACTGCCTCGACCAATGCGTGGGACGCCCCGATTGATTCAGCATGGCCGTTGATCAGACGCGAGTCCTTAAGGCTCTGGCGAGCCCGCGAGGCCGGGGGCTCGTAGTCACCATCGATCATCCGGGTTCCCCAAATGTCCATCGCCTTGGAGTACGCGGCGCTGTCGCGTAGCACGTCGAACATTGGTGAGAGGTCGAGCCCGGCCTTCTCGGCCACGGCGAGACCTTCGGCGATCGCGGCTCGATTGATCGAGAGCACGTGGTTGACAACGATCTTGGCGCGCATCCCCGCGCCGACGGGGCCGACCCGGTAGACGTGTCGCCCGATCGAGTCGAGCAGTGCGACTGCGATCGCAACATCGGGTTCGCCACCACCGACCATGAAGATGATGTCTTTTGCCGCCGCCTGGGCAGCGTTGCCTGACACCGTGGCGTCGACGTAGCGCACGCCGGCGCCTGCGAGCATGGCGGCTCCGCTGAGCGTGTCGTCTGGATCGCCGGTTGTTGTGTCAATCACGAGCAACTCGGCTGGTGCCGCCGCGACGATCTCTCGACACACCTCGAGTGTGACCAAACTGTTCGGCAGCGAGAGCAGCGCGAGGCCGCAGTCGCGGACAGCGTCGGCGACGGAGTCAACAGCTGTTCCTCCGCGCTCGACGTGTTCGCGACGTCGGGCGGGTTCCGGATCGTAACCGACCACCGGGTGACCCTCGGCCAACAGATGGGTGGCGAGGGTCCCACCCATCAGGCCCAGGCCGATCACCGCAACTGGCTCAATCATGTGGCACCGAACCGGTAGAAGCGGGCTGCGTTGTCAACGAAGACCCGCTCGCGCATGTCGGCGTCGGTGACCCAGTCGCCCGCTGCATCGATGAGATCGCCGTCGTTCGGGTTGACCACGTACTTGTTGGGGTGGGGCCAGTCGGTACCCCACATGATCCGATCGGGAGCCGCTTCGAGCAGGGCGTGGGCCATGGGGGCGACGTCGTCGTATGGAGGAAGGTCGGTACTGCTGACGCGATTCGCGCCGGAGATCTTGATCCAAGTGTTGCCGGCGCGGGCGAGTTCGAGGAGGGCTCGGAAGCCAGGCGTGTCGGTGCCGTCAACGGCTTTCTGGTACGCGAAGTGGCCGATACTCATCGGCACAGTCAGCGATGTGAAGACCGGCATCAGATCGACGATGTCGCGGCCCGGAAACAGAAACTCGATGTGCCACCCCAGGTGCTGGATGCGATCACACAAACGGGGCACCTGATCCATCTCGATCGGCATGCCGCCGAGGTTGTCCGTGTTGAGGCGCACACCTCGAACGCCAATCGCGTCAAAGGCAGCCAACTCGTCGTCGCTGATGTCGAGCCCACATGCGATGACCGCTCGCGCTCTGTCCGAGGTCTCCGCGTTGAGTTTCGTCATGCCGTCGACGATGGCGGAATTGTCAACTCCGTAAATCGATGGCTGAGTGAAGACAACTCGATCGATGCCCAAGACCGAATGCAGGTGTCGCAGATCGTCGAGGTTGGATTCTGGCGGGGTGTAGCCGCGGGCCGGGTCGAGCGGGTAGGCGTTGTCAAACACATGCACGTGGGTGTCGACGGTTCCATCCGGCGGACGGAACGACGGTGTGCGTGGGTTGCGGTCAGGCGGTAAGCACTGGCGGATCTCATGATTCATCGGACGGCTCCTCTTCGACGGGTACACCCGTCACAGGTTCTTCTCGGCTGCGCCGAGCACAAAGTTCTCCGGCGCACGAGAAGATCATATATAATGCAGGATGCCGCCGCATACCGCGCTACTGCGGCTATTTCGAAACGAGAAGGAGCAAAGCAAGCCATGCGAGTAGAACGATCAGACGGTCCGGTCATCGACATCCATTGCCATCGCGAATGCGGTCCAGCAAGCCAAATCATGAGCGAGGAGGCGCGCAAGGCTGGACGCGTTCCGCTGCAATACGGCAACGACACGACCCGCAAGGTCAACAAGGAGCAGCTCGAGTATCTCCGACCGAAGATGGAATTTCTCGATGTTCGGCTGAAGGACATGGACGCGATGGGCGTCGACATGCAAGCCGTCGCCGTCGCCGTCTATCAGTATTACTACTGGGCTGATGCCGAAATCGGCGCCCGTGTGTCGCGCGTCGTCAACGAGGAACTCGCCGAGTCGACGGCGAAATACAACGGACGGTTCAGTCCGCTGGGCACCGTTCCGATGCAGGACACCGAGGCGGCCATCGCCGAACTGCGGTACTGCGTCGAAGAACTCGGGTTCAAGGGGCTCGAGATCGGCACGCACGTGAACGGTGAGGAGATCGCGTCCCCACGACTCGATCCATTTTGGGCTGAGGTCGAACGCCTCGGTGCGGTGATCGTGGTGCACACGAGTGGCCACAATCACATGGACCGGCTCGACAGCCACAACTTCTTGAACATCCTTGGTCACGCCTTCGAGGCGACTCTCGCGACCGCCCATCTGATCTTCAATGGCGTCATCGAGCGACATCCTGATCTCAAGATCGTCATCGTTCACGGCGGCGGGTACCTCCCAGCGTATGCCGGCCGTATCGATCACGCGTGGCGGGCGCGCGAGGACGTAAGTGAGGGCGTCCGTCTGCCGCCGACCGACTACCTCAAGAAGTTCTACTTCGACACAATGGTCTTCGAGCCCGACCAGTTGAAGTTCCTCATCGACAAGTACGGCGCCGATCACATCCTCCTCGGCACCGACTACCCCTACGACATGGGCGACGAAGATCCGCTCGGCACGATCGGGCGCGTGGAAGGGCTCACCCAGGACCAGATCGACCTCATCAGTGGCGGCAACGCGGCACGGCTCCTGGGCTTCAGTTCGTGACCGCCAACGGCCAGACCAAGACTGGCCAGAATGGCATCGGTCTCGCGGTTATCGGGTGCGGCACGATCGGTCGGATCCGTGCCGTCCTCGCCCGCGAGCACCCCGGAGTCGTCTGGCTCGGCCTAGCCGATCGCGACGGAGATGTCGTGCGACAACTCGGCGAGGACACCGATGCCGACTTCGTGACAACCGATACCGCAGCCCTCCTTGCCCGACCCGAGGTCACAGCGGTCATCGTCGCAACCGACGAGCGTGAACACGTCGACCCGGTGATGCAGGCGGTCAGTTATGGATTCCCGCTGTTCATTGAAAAGCCGCTGGCCACAGACCCAGTGGAGTCCGCCATGGTGCTCGCGGCGATCGAGGCCAACGGTGTCGACGCGGTCATCGGCTACACCAACAGATTCCGCCGCCGGTTCTTGACCACGAAGCAACGTCTACGCGACGGTCAGATCGGCGAGGTCACGAGCGTGATAACACGCGCCCTGATGAACCGGATGGTCGTGTATGCCACCCTCAGCAAGGCCGCCGACCGAACCAACCTGACGCCGATGGTGGTGTCAGGCACCCACTCACTCGACATGTCGATGTGGCTGATGGAGGGCAAGACCCCCGTCGAGGTCTACGCCCGGTCGAACGACAAACTGCTCGGCGAGTGGGGCACGAAGGATGCGACCTTCGGCATCTTCACGATGGACGACGGCACTTTGTTCAGCATGTGCATCAGTTGGGCGCTTCCGGTCGTGTGGCCGGGTGCCGTGTACGGGCTGGAAATCGGCATCGTCGGTACCAAGGGAGTCATCGACATCGAAGACACCCACCGCGACGTCATCGTGGCATCTGAGATCCCCCAACCGGCCGGGTACCGGAGCCGTGGGTTCGAGGCGCCCGTCGACCGCCATGTCGACTTCGTCGGCAGTTACCCACCCGGCGACGTGTCTGACGGCATGTTGTGGGGTCCGATGCGCGAGGAGACCCTCACCTGGTTCAACCGCCTCGCCAAAGGTTTCGCAACCCCCCACGCCACCGCCGCGGAAGGGCATCGCAATCTGTTACTGACCATGGCAATGGATCTCTCGGCGCGCACTGGAAAGCCAGTGCAACTCCCGATCGAACCCGAACAACTCCTGCACAACATCTAACCCAACACTTCGGAGGCCACGAATATGAACACTCTCAACGTTGCAATTATTGGTACCGGATGGTGCGGCGGCATCAGGGCCGTCGCCGCGGCCAATCACCCGATCGTCGCCGACCTACACATCGCCGAGACGAACCCAGAACGGCTCGCCGAGATGATCGCGCAGACCAATCCGGCCTCGGCAGTGGACGACTGGCAGGTCCTCGTGGCGTGCGACGACATCGATGCTGTCGTCGTCTCGGCGACGCCGGAAACCACGCACTACCCGATAGCCAAGGCAGCACTGAGCGCAGGCAAGCATGTCCTGCTCGAGAAGCCGATCGCGTTGCGACTCGACGAAGCAGACGACCTCATCGAAACCGCAGAGGCGGCCAATCTCAAGTTCACGATCGGCTACTCGCAACGGTTCAGCGCAAAACAGGCGCTGGCAAAACGGTCACTCGCCAACGGCACCCTTGGCGATCCGACCTCGATTCTGGTCAGCCGCCACATCGGCCGTCGGCTTGGGGCCAAGATCGGCAACCGGATCAAGTTGTCACCGGCGGCCATGGAGGCAACGCACGACATCGACTTCGCGATGTGGTGTCTTGAACCGCGGCGACCGGTGCACGTGTACTCCCAGAACTCGTGGGGGATCCGTCGCGACACCGTTGGGCTGCCTGACGGGCAAATGACTGTCATCACGATGGATGACGGTGTGGTCGTCACGATCAACGCCGGCATGTCCTTGCCAAACCACTATGCCAATGCCGCGACAACATGGATCGAAGTGATCGGCACCGACGGCTCGATCTTCGCCGACGACAGCCATCGCGACATCGTGCTCAACACCGTCGCCGACGGCATCCAGTTCCCGTTGTCAACAATGCCTGGTGAGGCGGTCGGCGACATGTACGCGGGCCCCATGGAGCGCGAAACAATCCATTTCTTCGAATCGGTGGTGTACGACCGACCGGTGATGGTCGAGCCGCGGCTCGCCCGGATGACGATGGAGTTGTACCTGGCAGCGGATCTCTCCGCTGAGCTGAACGAAGTCGTCCAACTGCCGCTCACGGCAGAACAAGCAGGCCTCGCACTCGGGGCCTCGGCCGTCCAATAGTCACTACACCGCAGGCCAGGTCTGCAGGGGAGTACAACATGACCAAGATTTTCGTCCCACAACCGATTCCGGATGTTGCCATCGCGCGCCTGCGCGAGATCGCTGAGGTGACCCTGTTCGATCGGCTTGACCGGCAGATCTCCGAAGACGAGTTGGTCGAAGCGGTGACCGAGCAGAACATCTTGTACGCCCTCGGCGAGATTGATTACACGCAGCGGGTCATCGACGCAGCACCCGACCTCGAACTGATCGCGGCGATGCACATGACGGCAAAATTTGTCGACATCCCGTATGCGTCCACCAAGCAGATCCCCGTGTGTGGCCTGCCCAAGACCGGCGTTGGCAAGACGACAGCCGAGTTCACATTCGCCCTGTTGATGGCGACTGCATGGCGACTGCCCGAGGCCGACGCTTTTCTGCGTGCCGATAAGTGGCACCAGAATCAGTCGACAGCGTTCATGGGTTCACGGCTCTACGGCAAGACGCTCGGAATCGTCGGCATGGGGCTGATTGGTCAAGGCGTCGCCAGGCGGGCCGCCGCCTGCGACATGGACATCATCTACAACAAGCGCGTACCGCTGAGCCCTGCCGAAGAAGCCGTCTACGGCGGCGCCGAGCACCGCAGCCTAGAAGACCTGTTCATGGAATCCGACATCATCGCCATCACCCCGGCGCTCACCCACGCCACCAAGGGCCTGATCAGTGAAGATCTGATTTCGCTGATGAAGCCGACGGCGATCTTGATCAACACATCGCGCGGCCCGATCGTCGACGAAGAAGCGCTCGAGCGGGCGCTACGCGCAGGCCGCATCCGCGGCGCGGGACTCGACGTGTACTGGACCGAAGTCCCTGAGGCGAACCCCGGCCCGATCGCCGGTCTCAAGGATCTCCCGAACGTGGTGCTCACACCCCACATGGGCAGCGCAGCACGCGAGACCCGCGACGAGATGGCGATGCGGACGGTGCAGAACATCGAGCGCTTCCTCGACGGCAAACGTCCGTTCAACGTCCTCAACCCGGAGGTCTACGGTGAAACGGCGATCGCCGACGAAGTCATTGGCTGAACGTCATTAGCTGAACGTCACCGGCAGAGTGTTTGTCACCCCCGAGCGCGGACCTCGGCGACATCGATCACTCGGCCGGTGGCGGCGCTCTCGACGATCGCTTCGAACACCGCGACCACCTCGAGTGCTTCGGGGCCGCCGGTCTCGGGCCGAGTGCCGTTTCGGACATTGCGCGCGAACTCCGCGAGTTCGTCAGCGACGGTATCGATAGTCTCGATTGGCTGCTGCGTACGTTCCCGTTCTGCGCTCGGTTGAACGTAGAACCGCGAACCGTCGACTTCGTTGGTGGCTGAGCCCTTCGTGCCCCACACGGCGGTCCGGCCGATGAACGGGATCACCATCGAGGTGCCGAGCACGGCGAGTGCCCCGCTCTCAAACTCGATGTTTGCCGTCGTGACGTCGTCGAGTTTACCTACCCCGATCACGCGTCGACTGAATGCCGACACCCGTGCAGCAGGCCCAAGCAGATAGATGAGATTGTCGATCAGGTGCACACCCAAGCCGGTCATGCCGCCGGCCGGGCTCTCGGCAGGGTCGCCTCGCCAGCCGGTGCGTGGATCGAGTCCCTTGGGGTACGACATGTTGGCTTCGGCGTAGTGGATCATGCCGAGTTCGTCGCTGTCGATCATCTGCTTGATTCGACGGTTGGCGGGCTGCCGGCGGCGATTGTGTCCAACCTGCAACACGATGCCCGCAGCGTCCGCGGCGGCGACTGCACGCTTGCCGCTCGCAACATCCAGGGTGAACGGCTTGTCACAGAACACGTGCTTGCCTGCGGCCGCTGCTCGCACAACGAGGTCGCTATGCGTTGAATGGGGCGTTGCGATCAGGATCGCCTCGACGTACGGATCCGCGAGTTGGTCGTTGAACGACTCGGCTGCCTTGCAGTCGTACTTCGTCGCGAACTCCTCGCGTGAGGCGGGGGTGCGGGCAAAGCAGCTGACCACGTCGACGCCGGCCACGCTGGCCTTGTCGGCGAGTTCGCCACCCCACCATCCGAGGCCAATCGAAGCAACTCTCAACGGTTCCATGGGTTCTCCTGTGTTCGGTGTTCGGCGGTTGGGATGAGCGCTGTCACGAGGCCCGCAAGTGCACGGTCTGGCCGGTAGCCGACGCAGACTGAATCGCGAGCGTGGCCTCGAGGGTGGCACAAGCGTCGCTCGGCGTGGCGAGGATGCAGGCTTTGCCGGTCGCGAGATGGTCGAGCCAGGCTCGGGTCTCGGCAGCCAGTGGGCCAATGAAGTCGCCGAGGGCCCAGTCGCCCGGCGTTCCGCTGCTGAGAAACACGGCGTTGACGTCGTGGTCGGGAAGGTAGACGTGCGGCACGCCAACATCGCTATACATCACCTGGTCAGTGTGGTCGTCGTCGAGCAGCATGACGCCGTCGGTGCCGATCAATTCGACCCGTGCGGCGTGTCCGAGTGCCGGGAATTTCGCGGGGAGCGAGTAGCAGACACCGAGGTTGATTGCCGCGCCGTCGTCGTAGCGCAGCATCGCCCACGTGAGGTCGTCGGTGGCGTAGCCCGCCTGAGCGAGGACGCCACGTTGCCCGATCGCACTGACCTCGACGAGTTGGTGGCCTTCGAAAAACCAGTTCATCAGGTCGACGTAGTAAGTGAGCGCGTCGACGACCGGCGTTGCATCGGGATTGCGCGACAGCATCGCCAGCGCTTGCGTCCGCGAGTTGTAAACGCGGGCGGCCGCGCCGACGAGGTGTCCGAGGCGATCCTGGACGATCTGTTCCTTGGCGACCTGGTAGCGCCTCCGATAACGGCGGCTGTAACCGACCCGGAGTTCTCCAGCGCTGTCCGCGGCCGCAGCGATGATGAGGTCGGCGTCTTCGAGCGTGAGTGCGATCGGTTTTTCGACGAGCACATTCTTGCCGGCCCGCAGTGCGTACAACACGGCGTCGGTGTGTTCCCCTTCGCTCGTGGAGACGATCACCGCGTCGACGTCGGGGTGATCGATGATTTCCTCATTGTTGCACGACCAGTGATCCGCCCCGACCTTGCCCGCGAGATCACGCGAGGCATCGATTTCACGATCGGAGATCGCGAGGAACCTGACCGCGGGGTGCTCCGACGCAAGACGTGCGCGCAACGATCCGATTCTTCCGGCCCCGACGACCGCGAGCCCGATCTGTCGACGCATGACGACATCATACATAATGTCGGATGTTCGGTCTGACTGGAAGTCGCCACGAGCGCCGGAGCTCAGACTCGGGAGAGGTCATCCTGTACGCCGTCGCGTCGCGCGACTCGCGCGGCGGACGGCGTCGACACGGTCACCGTCGAGCAGTTCATCGAGGCTGCCTTCGTCGTCCAGGATCTGGATCAAGTCATCGAACGCCGCAGGCATCACGTAGGGGTGGCCGAAGAACGCGGTTGTGTGGAAGATTGCTTCGAACACCTCACTGGGCGCTGCGCAAGGACGCAGGGCGGCCCGCGTATGGCGGCGCGACTGGTGGGTCTTGGCGACCGCCAGGGTCGCCCCGACGACGCAGAGCAGTCGCGTTCGATCGTCGAGCACACAGCGGCCGTACATGCCGTCGTACACCGCGTCCAACCAGCTGGCAAGGAACTCCGGATCGAGCGCGTCGAGCACGTCAACCATGTTGATGTGGTGTCCGGGCCGCAGACCAAGCCCGTTCGAGAGCCCGTACCACCCATATCGATCCAGCCACGCCCCGAGTCGCGGATCAGCGTCGTCAGCAGCGGACCACGACGTGCTCTCGATGTCGAGGTCGCGTGCGGATCGAGGGGGTCGACCTCGACGCGATCTCACTGGCGACGTCGCCTGCGGTTTCTTCGCACTGTTCGAGCACACGTTTATACGTTTCGCACGCGGCAGCGACGACCCACGGACCGGTATGCACGTACATTTGCAGGGCCGCCTCGAGCAGGTCCACCGCCTCGACCCCGGCCGATCGCGCTGCACCGAGGTTCTCTTCGAGCCGTTCGTCCTGCTGAGTCACCGTGTACTGTGCCGTCCGCATGAGGAGTCGTGTTCGAACGTCGAGTTCGATCCGGCCGAGCAGGCGTGAGGGATGAGTCGACCACACAGCGGCAAAGCTCGGGTCGAGCCGCTCGAGGAGTTGTTGCAGCCGAACTGACGAGTCAGGGCGGAACGCTTCCACGTCGGCCTCGTCCACCACACGGTCCGACGCGTTAGATCCCGAGCAGGGCGGCGGCGTTGGCGCCAAGCACGGCGATGCGTTCGTCGCGGGTGAGGTCGCTGCGCTCGATCCAATCGACCGGATCCGGTTGGCCCATATCGGCAGGGAAGTCGGTGCCGAGCATCACGCGGTTGATCCCGACGACGTCGATCAAACGCCTGAACATCCCGTGGTCATGGACCAGCGAGTCGTACCAGAGGCGACTCAGGTACTCCGACGGCAGCATCGACGCGTGCTCCCGAGCCTCGGCGCGCACCGTGTAGCCGTGGTCGAAGCGAGCCGCGCCGCAACACGCGTAGCCACCGCCGTGGGCAAACAACATCTGCAGATCAGGAAGCCGGTCGACGATGCCGCCGTGGATGATCGACGCAATAGCGATGGTCGTCTCGGTGGGATTCGCGATGGAGTTGTGCAGGTGATAGCGGGGGAGATGCGCTTCGAGTCGGCGGTCCGATGGATGGAAGAACACCAACGCCCCGAGTTCCTGGGCCGCTTCGAGCACGGGAAACAGATGCGGCTCGTCCCAGTTGGCACCGTCGACGTGCGTGCCGACGCAGGCGCCGATCATGCCGTCGATGGCCATCACCCGTTCCAGCTCGGCAATCGCCCGGCCGGGGTCTTGCATCGGGAGTGCGCCGTAGCCCGCAAACCGAGTGGGCCACCGCTCGATGAACCCGGCGATCTCGTCGTTCACCGACCTGGATGCCTCCACGGCGTTATCCGGATCTAGATAGTGGCGAAAGAAAATCGGGTTGAGCGACAACACCTGAACGTCGACGCCCATCTCGTCCATCCGCTCGAGACGACGCTCGATCGCCTCGTAATGCGCCTTGCCACCCATGCCTTCCCGCCGCTCCCCGGTGACGACGACCGGGCGACCGAGGTCGTCGCGCTCGATCTCGGATCCGAACCACGCTTCGCCGTTCTCGGCAGCGGCAATCGCCGACCGCGGAAGCAAGTGCGCGTGGACATCAATGACCTTGCTCCTGGCGGCGCTCATGTCGGCACCTCGGTCGAGTTCGAATCTGGATGAACCCACCCCTCGGCTTCAAGTTGATCGATCGCTTCCAGCATGCACGTGACGCCATAGGTCAGCACTCGTGCGCCCGCGGGGTTGACGGCCACCATTAACGCCTCGGCGATCTCTTCCGGGTGGGCGCCGAGCAGCAGCGCCTTCTTGATGTGGGCGGTGAGATGGGGCTGATTGTGCGGGTTCGACCCGAGCACCGCTAATGCAACGATGTGGAACAGCTCGTGGCCTTTTTCATCGAAGCGGCCCGGGCGACGACGGATGATGTCGTCGAGCTGCAGCATCGTCTCGACGTAGTCGGGAAATCGCTCTGCGATCCACCCGTGCGCGGGGTATTGCTTGCCGCGCCGCTGCGCAAACTCTGCGGCGAGCGACGTCTGCGCGGCGGTGTCACCCATCTGTGTCACCCATCTGTCTCAATCATGCGTGTCGGGAATCCGGTCGAGTCAAGCGAGTAGCCCGGTGAGGTTGCTCGACAGGATCTTCCAACACTGCTCGTCGGTGAGATGGGGGTGGGAACGAATGAACGTGACCGGATCTGGTTCGCCCATGTCGGCGGGGTAGTCGCTGCCCAGCACGATGCGATCGATGCCCGCCAAGTCGATGATCTGGTCAAGCGTGCGATGGCCGTGAACGAGTGAGTCGAAGTACAGGCCCCGCAGGTAGTCGGACGGGAGCTGCTCGATACCCTGTGACTCCGCCCGGATCGAGCATCCGTGGTCCATGCGAGCGATGCCGAGGCAGCCGTAGCCACCACCGTGGGCGAAGCACAGTTTGAGATCGCCAAGTCTGTCGAGAACGCCACCGAAGATCAGGCTGGCCATCGCGATCGTCGTTTCGAGCGGGTTGCCGATCAGATTCTTGAGGTGATAATTCTGCAAGAACGGCGCGGCCCGGCCGCGCGCAGGGTGGACGAAAAGCAGCGCCCCGAGATCTTGGGCGGCTTCGAGTACTGGGAACAGTTCTCGTGCGTCCCAGTCGAGGCCATCGATGTTGGTGCCGACGATCGCACCATCGAAGCCGAGATCGCGAACACAACGCTCCAACTCGTTGACCGAGGCCTGCGGGTCTTGCAACGGGAGGAACGCCAAGCCTCTGAATCGGTCGGGATACTGCGCGACGACGTCCGCAATGTCGTCATTGGTTTCGGTTGCCAGGAGTCGGGCGTCGGCAGCCGGCGTGGTGTACCAAATCATCGAAGGACTCAACGACAACATGTGCACGTCGACGCCGATCGCGTCCATCGAAGCCACCCGTTCGGCGGGCGTTTCGAGCGGCGTCGGCCACGGCAAGGCGAAGGGAGCCTTCCCGCCGACAGAACTGGTGAATTTACCGTTCGCGTCACGGCCGAACTCGATCCCGTACTGACGCCCGCCACGTTCGACCGCGGCGGCGAGGCGCGTCGGCACGATGTGACTATGGACGTCGATCACGCGACCGGCGGTATCGATACTCATCTACTTGCCTCCTCCAGATGTCAGTCCTGCGACGACGTACTTCTCGACCCGTGAGTAGATCAAGATGAACGGAAGCACGGTGAGGATGGCGAACGCGGCTTCGGCCGGGAAGTTCGAAATGCCTTCGCTTTGGCCCAATTTGAACAGTGCGAACGGCAGTGTTCGAGTGTCGGGCGAGGTGGTGAGCACTAAGACGAGGGTGAATTCGTTCCACGCTTCACGGAACGAGAGCACGGCGATGGTGATCAGTGCGGGAGAGGCCAGCGGCATCACGATGTAACGCAATCGAGTGAAGAGCGAGGCGCCGTCGACTGCCGCGGCCTCCTCGATTTCGCGTGGGATCTGCTGGAAGAACCCGACCATCAACCAGACGGCCAACGGAATCAGCGTGCCGGCGTAGACGACGATCAGGGTGAGACGTCGGTCGAGTGCGCCAAGGGTGACAGCGAGTCGATACAAAGGCACGAGGACCCCGATGCTCGGCACGAGCCGCGGCAGCAAGGTGAACAGCAGAATGAGGTTACGACCGCGGAAGTTGAATCGGGCGAACGCGTAGGCCGCGGGAACACCGACGATGATCGTGAGGATCGTCGTGCCGATGCCGACGATCACGCTGTTCGTGAACGCTGAGGTGAAGGTCGGATCCGAAATGACTTCTCGGTACGCGTCCAGGTTCGGCTCGTCAGGGATTAACCCGAGGTCGGAAAAGGTTTCGACGCGGGTTTTTAACGACACCGACAACGTGACCAGGAACGGAAGGAATGTCCAGAGGCCGAGCAGCGTGAGTGGCAGACCGATTCTGATCCGACGGAAAAACTTGCTGAGCCTCGACCGTTGGTCTCCCACGGGCTGAGCCGTTGCGGCGGGGGAAGGCGTGGAAACCACAGCCATCAGCCCGGCACCTGGAATCGGCGCGACACTCGTACGTAGAGCAGCGTCAGCAATGCGTTGAGGACCAAAATGACCGTCGCCATCGCCAAAGCCTGGTTGAACTCAAGTCGTCGGAAGGCGGTGTTGTAGAGCTCCATTGCCAAGGTGGTCGTTGACCCGAGCGGCCCACCCCCAGTGAGGGCGAGCACCACACCGAGTCCGGTAAGCGTCGAATAGCTGAGCCACACTGTGCTCACAACGATCTGTGGCGCCAGCAGCGGGATGGTGACGTGGCGCGCCCGTTTCCACGGTGACGCGCCGTCGACGAGCGCAGCGTCGAAGTAGGACTTGTCAATTGTCATCAGGCCTCCGAGGAGCAACAAAATGGTGAGCGGCAGGTCGGTCCATACCTGGCTGAAGATCACGACGACCATCGACCACCGAGTGTCGGCCAACCATGCGGGGCCTTCGATCCCGATGTAGCCCAGCCAGTTGTTGATGACGCCAAGGTCGCCGTTGAAGATCAGCCGGAACATAACGGCGGCTGCGACGTTGGAGATGAGGTACGGGGCGAGCGTTGCGGCACGCATCCAACGCAAGCCGCCGACAGCGCGAAACAATGCGAAGGAGAAGAACAGGCCCAATGTCAAGCCGACGACGAGGCTGCCTCCGACGAAGATCGCCGTGCGCCACAGCGCGGCATAGAAGTCGCCGTCGTTGAAGAGGTCTGAATAATTCTGGAAACCGACCCACTCTTCGGGAAGGCCAATTTCGTCGGCCCGGAACAGGCTCTGGTAGATGCCAGCGAGCACCGGATAGGCCAGGACCGCGCTGACCACCAGCACCGCGGGAAACGAGAACATGTAGGGCGTCAACTTGCCCTGGCCGATCATCGCGGGCTGAGCAGCCGACTCCTTGGGCGACTTGGGCGACTTCGAACGTGGCGAGCGAAAGAGCAGCTTGCGCGTGAGGCTCGGCCGTTTGGCCTGTGTCTCCGGTTCGATTGTTGGGGTCATTACTTACGCGTCCTTGGCTGCCGTCGGGCTGTGCTGGGCCTGCGCAATCGGCAGGCCCAGCACAGCGACGTACTCGGTGGAGTTATTGGTCAGCGATGCTCAGAGACCATCGAGAATCGGCTGATACTTATCAGCCAATTCCTGGGCGGTCATGTCGGTTCCGGCGACAATCTGACCCCAGAGCTTCTCGAGTTCGACTT